>Ga0065722_101781_pt1 | contig 93453 bp, 72 predicted proteins | sample BansetMetagenome_FD_59109 | JGI IMG/M metagenome (GOLD analysis project Ga0065722, IMG submission 59109) | Bankia setacea gill microbial communities from Puget Sound, Washington, USA - Caecum Enriched | ecosystem: Host-associated > Mollusca > Digestive system > Ceca | place: United States... | reverse complement strand
AAACATCGTTAAAAAACCCTCTGCGAATCAAACAACTATTAAATAACTATGGTTTGACATTCAAAAAATAAAGAATATATTTAGTTGAAGGGAATAAAATTACACCACAAACCTCTGATCAACGAAAGCCTTAAAACGAGCTTTACCGTGTAGTAAGAACCCTCTTCAGCAGTACCGCATCCGCACCCGCACCCGCCTCCACAATCCACTATTTGTGACGGCCTCTTTGTCGCTAAACTTTAGATGCAAGTATTTCATTCGATACGCGATCAAAAAACGGGCTAAGCAGTGCTGGTATTCTTTCGCAAACATCAACATTCGCGAGCGTATTCTTGATCTCTAAACCAAGATCTGTGTCCCCGGTTATCTTTATCTTTCTCTGAAAAAACAACATGTCAGGGTCAACTTTGTCGGTCATCAACAACATAAAACAATAACTCTCGCCTGAAAAATACAAATCGCATTCACGATAATGATGGACAACTCTAAATCCATTTTCATCGCTCGTAATACAAAACGAAAAACCCAAGTCGGTCACACATACATTCAACAATTTTCCATTAAAAAAATCTAGATCGCCGTTTTCTATAGACGGACGAAACATTGCATTTAGCGATTTAGACATTATTCCCTCCACGACAAACAGCGGAGAAAACTTTAGCAATTTGGATACCACCAATGGAAAACCGTCAACAACAGTAGTTTCTATTTTGGCTTTACATGACATAACTCAAACCTCCTTACCGCTAGATAGATAAAATACTTCTCACACCTTCATTATGAAGCATTACCAATACGATACTATAACGGTTTATTACAATATGGAGCTTCTATGCCCCGCTGGCAATATTCCCGCGCTTAAGTCGGCCATTAACAATGGCGCCGATGCCGTCTATATTGGTTTAAAAGACAAAACCAATGCGCGGAATTTCTCGGGATTAAATTTTACTCCAGAAAAACTAGACATCGCGTGTAACCTTGCACACCAGAACAAACGTAAACTTTATGTTGCTATCAATACATTTGCGCACCCCAACAGCCAGCACCACTGGACCACCGCGGCTGATATTGCTATCGACGCCGGCGCAGACGCTTTAATTGTTGCCGACCTGGGCTTGCTTGATTACATAAGCACACGACACCCCTCCACGTCGCTGCATCTATCCGTACAGGCCTCAGCCACCAATGCCGCGGCCATCAATTTTTACGAGAAAAATTTTACTATCGAGCGCGTCATTTTACCGAGAGTATTGTCCTTACAGCAGGTTACGCATTTAGCCGAGAATTGCACTATTCCTATAGAGGTATTTGCTTTTGGTAGCCTATGCATAATGTCGGAAGGTCGATGCTATTTAAGTTCGTATTTAACTGGTGAATCGCCCAACACGGCTGGCGCTTGTTCACCGGCACCTTATGTGCGTTGGATTGAAAAAGGCGACGTATTGGAATCTAGGCTTAATAATGTACTGATTGATTCGTACAGTGAAAACGAAAACGCCGGCTACCCCACCCTCTGCAAAGGCCGTTTCGATATCGACGGAACTATTAGTCACGCATTAGAAGAACCCACCAGTTTAAACACGCTGAACTTACTGCCCCAACTTAAGCGTATAGGTATAGTCTCGCTGAAGATCGAGGGGCGACAGAGGAGCCCTGCTTATGTCGGCCAAGTCACTAAGGTTTGGCGAGAGGCCATTGATATGCTTAATGTATCGCCCGATAACTTTAGTGTAGACACGAGCTGGAAAACCAAACTAAAAGGATTGTCTGAAGGCTGCCAAACGACGCTCGGCGCGTATGAACGTGAGTGGCAATAAAAACTTAATTCGCATAAAACTTTAGGATAAACCCAATGAAGTTCTCCCTCGGCCCAATTTTATACTATTGGCCAAAAGCAACCGTAGTTACGTTCTACGAGAACGCTGCCAGCTCTTCGGCCGATATAATTTATTTGGGGGAAACCGTGTGCGCGAAGCGAAAAGAACTTCTATTAGACGATTATTTGAATATTGCCCACATGTTGCGGGAAGCAGGAAAACAGGTGGTACTTTCCACCATGACGTTGCTTGAGTCACCTGCGGATATACGCCAATTAAAACGCTACTGCGATAATGGTGATTTTTTAGTAGAAGCTAATGACATCGGTGCCGTAGGATTATTAGCCGAAAACCGCCTGCCTTTTGTCGGTGGTTCAGCACTTAACTGTTATAACGCTCAGAGTTTAAAATTCTTACTCGACCAAGGAATGAAGCGCTGGGTTCCCACCGCTGAAATAGGGGAACGCTGGATTAAGAAATTAACACAACATCCGCACATTTCATCTGTGCGCAATAATTACGAAATTGAATTATTTGCCTTTGGCCAACTTCCCCTTGCGTGGTCAGCTCGCTGCTTTACTGCGCGATCTGAACAAAAGCCAAAAGATCAATGTAAGGCATGCTGTATTAATTACCCAGACGGGCGAAAGGTCAACAGCCAAGAAGGTGAGACAATTTTCGTCCTTAATGGTATTCAAACGCTATCAGGTAATCGTTATAATCTTATAAATGAAATAGTTAACTTACACGATTTTATCGATATCATTCGCATTAGCCCACAAAGCCATGACACCCTCCAGTGGTTAGATTTATTCAAAAAAAATCAACACGGTCTTGCGCCACAAACCCTGCCCAATAACGACTGCAATGGCTATTGGCATGGCGAGGCAGGCAAAGACACATCCACGGTTGGCACTGCACTCCTACCATAAGGTGTCTGTTCAATAATCTACTGCACCTCATTAACCGCGCCACAACCACGTGGCGCCGGTTCGGCCTTCTACTTATGCACATCGCGCACTGCGTTTTTTAATGTATTCGCTTAACTAGCGCAGTAAAATAGTTGTCGTCAATAGCCCTCCACATTTCAGGCTTTATTCGACCATAGTCGACTACGAATCATATTTTTCAACTGTTAGACTCAGTCCCGATTTTCTATCGTTCATACACATTTCTGTCGTTATAAAACCTTACCCCTAGCGCTCACCACTTTACCGTACGAGCAACAATAAATGCGTTGAACGATTTTTATGCCGAATAAATGTAACCGGTTACCCTGCTTGGTTGCCAATGGCATAAGTAAGAAAATTATCGATAACAAGGTTTTAGATGGTCATCACACCAACTCATTGGAGAACAATAATGATAAAAAAAATTATCCTCAAAGTAATAGCTGCCAGTGCCGTTTTACCGCTGCTAGCCGTTATGGTTTTAGCCTCGAGTAACGCCCATGCAGTGAAAATAATGCCGCTGGGCGATTCTATAACAGGTTCACCGGGCTGTTGGCGGGCAACACTGTGGAATCGCCTACAAAATAACGGGTATTCCGATGTTGATTTTGTTGGCACTCAATACGCCCAAAGCTGCGGCCAAAATCATGACGCCGATAACGAAGGTCACGGCGGCTATTTGGTAACCGATATTGCTAACGGCAATCAGTTACCCGGATGGTTATCCTCTACCAACCCTGATGTTGTAATGATGCACCTAGGTACAAATGACGTTTGGAACGGTATCTCAACCAGCAATATTCTAAGCGCATACAGTAAGCTTGTGGACCAAATGCGTTCAAATAATGCCAATGTAAAAATTCTAGTCGCCCAGATTATTCCAATGGATTCTGCTCAGTCATGCTCTCAGTGTGCAGACCGAGTAACCAATTTAAACAACAGCATTCCCAGCTGGGCATCGGGCAAAAGCACTTCGCAGTCACCCATTACAGTGGTTGATCAATGGAATGGGTTCAGCGCTAACTCCGACACCAGTGACGGCGTCCATCCCAACGATTCAGGCAATCAGAAAATCTCAGACAAATGGTATTCAGCCCTAACCTCCGTTTTGTCCACTAACAACGGTGGTAACGGCAATACAGGCTGCGGTACCTGCGGAAGCTACCCCTATTGCTGCAACAGCACCAGTGATGATTGGGGCTGGGAAAATAGCGAAAGCTGTATCGCCCAAGGTTCTAACGCTGCACAGAGTATGTGCGGTGGCGGTGGAAATAACTCTAGTAGCTCTAGCAGCTCTAGCAGCTCGACAGGTTCTGGCGGCACCCCTATTTGTAACAATGCCTCTTCCGATCCTGACGGTGATGGCTGGGGATGGGAAAACAATCAAAGCTGTATAGTGAGCAGTTCAAGCTCTAGTTCAAGCTCTAGTTCAAGTTCAAGTTCAAGTTCTAGTAACGGTGGATCCGGCGGTACCTGTAATTGGTATGGCACTGACTACCCTATGTGTAACACCACAAGCAGTGGTTGGGGCTGGGAAGACAATCAAAGTTGTATCTCTCAAAGCACCTGTAGCTCTCAATAAACCTTCGATTAGAGGAGGCCTTAAGGTCTCCTCTCTCTTTAGAGCCTTCTGACAAAACAATCGTGGTTTTGTCGACATAAGGGGGTTTGGCCGACTTAAAACCACCTTACAGCCATAAGTAACTACGTTCGAAAATCCGAGACAATGCGCAATAGTGGTTGCCCTCTTGTACGGCGTGTAATCATTCGAACATTAAATTTGAGTGTTGCCAGTGCCTTTCCACTCACTTTTCTCTTTTTTACTTTCCCGCTGCGGGTGAAGGTGAACCCCAAAAAAGTTCTTGCACCTTAATGTCAAACAACCTGGCAGTAGTTGCACCCCTTACCAATAATTTACCTTAGAGGCCACACTCCTCTGTCAGAACACGTCGCGATAGGCGCTCCGTGCCGGTCCTCGCGGCCTAGATGCATTAACTAAAAACCAATTTAGTCGTGCCTTCCATTTTGATAAGATTGGGGAAGATAACCACTAAATCTCTACACAAAAAAATACCCGCTTTCGCGGGCATTCAATAATCCTATGTAGCCCATCAAGATTAAATTGCTATTACTCCGCTTCCACTTCTAGCGGGGCTTCTCTTTGTGGCTTTCGTGTAAACAAGCCTACTATACGTATTTTTATTCGCGCCCCACCGAAGTAACTGACAGGCACTAAAAATAATGTCACAACCGATGAAAACGCCACTCCAAACGACAACGATAACACCATTGGTATTAAAAACTGTGCTTGATTACTTCGTTCAAACAGTATCGGTAGTAAACCGATAAATGTTGTAAGTGAGGTAAGCACGATAGGGCGAAATCGATCAACACCAGCATGGAGAACAGCATCGAGCGTATTACTTCCACGTTCTTTTAACGTATTGATTCGTTCAAGCAACACTAAGTTATCGTTTACAACCACGCCGGAGCACGCGAGTATGCCGAAGAAAGAGAAAATACTGATGTCGGCTTGAAAGACTATATGCCCGATAACAGCACCCACAAAACCAAACGGTACGGCGAGCATTACCAGGAAAGGCTGGAAGAGTGAGCGAAATGCGATTGCAAATATAGCGAGTACCACTACGATCACTTTCAGAAAGTTCATAGCAAAATTATCGCCAAACTCAGCTTGAGATTTAAGGTTGCCGTCCGGTGATAAATTAAACCCTAAATATTTTTGCTTCCAGCCAAGTTGATTATCCGCCATCAGCGCATCTACGATGGCATTCGCATCATGACCTTCTTCAACTTCAGCCGTGAGCGAGATGTTTCTTTTGCGATCCACACGGTTAATACTACTAGATCCGGGTACAAGCTCTACGGTAGCAACTGCGCTTAACGGGATTTCACGCCCGTCAGCCGTACGAACGCGCATGTGATCGAGGGTATCTAACGTTTGACGCTCTTCTGCATGGTAGCGAAGCATAACGCGTACGTCTTCTTTCGCTCGAGGAATGCGTTGGATTTCGTCGCCGTAGAAACCCTGCCTGACTTGCTGGGCAATATCGCCAAGCGAAATACCCAACGTTTCAGCATAGGGCTTTAAATCGATTTCAATTTCTGTTCGTTCCGAATCTAAGTTACTACGAACATTAAATACGCCGGGGTACGATTCCAATGCTGCTGTAATATCGTCAATAGCAGCCTTCTGAACACCCTGCCTATTTTCCAACAGGTTTAAATTTAACGATATATCGGGCGCGCCTCCACTAAGGGAACCAACGAGCGAAAAACGCTTCGCTTCAGGCATTGGGCCAACTAATTTGCGTAAGGCGTCGGCCACATCGCCAGTTGTAACGGTTCGCTCTTCAAGTTCTGTCAGGCCAACAAAGATACTGAACGATGTCCCATTCAACGTTCGGTTCACTTCTCTAAGGAAAGGTTTCCCACCATTTTTTTCTAACAACTCTTTATCGGTTGCCAATACATCTACTTGATCTCGCACGAACTGCGCCGCGTCTCGAGTAGTGGCAAAAGGTGTCCCGTCGGCATAGGCGGCTTCTACCATTACAAACGGGCGCGGCACATTAGGGAAGAAACCGGTGTTAATCCACCCCGCCGCTACAATGGCTAACGCGATGATAAATACCGTTGTGAAACCAAAAAAAGTACTCACTTTATGTTCTATCATTATTTTTAAAGCGGGTAGATAGCGTTTTTCTGCAAAACCATCCATGTGATCGGAAAACCAGTGTCTTATGGCTTCCATCTTTTGCAACACTATGAATTTGCTCGGCTTCTCAGGTTTCATATGCGAAAGGTGTGATGGCAATACCAGCAGGGCCTCTACTAATGAGAATACTAAACACAAGAATACAACGAAGAAAATAGAGCGTGTGTACACGAGCATTTCTGACGGGACATCGATCATTGGCAAGAAGAATATAATCGTACTCATGACTGCTAGAAAAACAGGTTTCAATACCGATAATGACCCTGTAAAAGACGCATGGGAGCCTCTTTCTCCACGCTGTTGATGCCTATAAATACTCTCTCCAACAATAATGGCATCATCTACTACGATGCCAAGCACCATTAGAAAAGCGAACATCGATAGCATATTGATTGATACATTAAAGAACGGCAACAACCAAATTGCGCCAGCAAAGGTAGTCGCAATTCCTGCAACAACCCAGAAAGCCAAAATTGGACGCAAAAACAACATCAGTACAATAAAAACAAGAATCAAGCCACTTATTGCGTTATCTTTCAGTAAGTTAAACCGGCTATCGAATATACTTTTGGTTTCAAAATTAATTTTCAGTGTTACCCCTTCTGGGAGGTATTGCCGAAAATCGTCTATATAGGCACGGGCGTTTTCGGTGCCTTCGAACAACATGGGGTCGTCACTCATTTTAATTTCAAAATTTAGACCGCGCTTACCGCTAATGGTAAATTCTACATTTTGTTCAGAAAAGCCATCATTGATAACGGCAACATCACCCAACAATAATTGCCCGCCACCACGTTCGCTACGCAGGACGATTTTAGAAAAGTCGTCATAGCCGTAGGCTTGCGCACGCGTTTGTATTTGGATGTCGCCGTCTTTAGTGCGAATCATACCCGCGGGTACATTTAATGATGATTGACGAATTGCGCTCGCAACTTCACTAAAACTTAAATTGTATTGTCGTAACGCGGACTCAGAAACCTCAATACTCACCTCATCGCTTTTAAGACCGGTAATGACGACTTCTGAAACACCTTCTAGCAAGCTCATCTCATCACGAATTTGATACGCTAGATTTTTCAAAACTCGAGGTTCGACATTCCCGTATATGGCCGCCCACATAAGGAACTGTCGTTGAGTTTGTTGCTTTATGATGGGTCGCTCGGCCGTTACGGGAAACGTATTAATTGCATCGACACGCCCTTTTATGTCGTTGAGCAGAACACGAACGTCAAAGCCTTCAACCACACTAACATTCACCATTCCAAACCCTTCCCAAGAGTCTGACGTAATTTGGTAGATGCCGGGCAAATCGGAAATAGCTTCTTCTACCCTAACGACAATTTGTTGTTCTACCTCGCTTGGTGCAGCGCCGGGATATGCCATTGATACTTCGATACGATTACCAACAAAAGCAGGAAACGTTTCTTTTTTAACTTCCCCTGCACCGTATATGCCGCCAACGACCATCGCTAACATTAATAAATTAGCTGCGATAGCGTTGTCGATAAACCACTGGATTAAACTTTTCATGCTTACTCCTGCTCCGTTATTTCGGCATGACTTGCGTCAGGAGTTGCTTTTACGGGTTCTCTTGTAGCCACCGGCAAGGTGTTGATGTCGCTTTCCAGTAGAGGCTCCACGGTGGTGCCGGTTGGCGTGACCGACTGCTTTTCTATCGCCACGAGGGTGTTAGCGTCAAGCTCCCCTTGCACCCATATTGTGTCGTCTGAGCGCCTAAGAACTTTTACTTTCTGCATAACAACCGTGTTATCTGAATCTAAATACACGATTTTATCGCGTTGATAGAGTGCGCTACGTGGAAGCTCCATCACCCCATCGATGAGTTTGCCTTCTATCTCTGCTTCAACAAAGAGGCCTGGCAATAAGGGCGCTTCGTTTTGCCCCACGAGTTGAAACGGATTCTCAACCTCTACTACGGCGTAATACATACGAGAATTTGAATCGACGAATGCATCGGTACGTGCTAATTCGCCTTGCCACTGATGCACCTTACCAGCCACACTGCCTCTAATCTGTACCCCTGGGAGCTTTTGTTCTTCCAGGGTTTTTGATTGCGCCATAAAAGGTAAGTTTACCAAGGACGCTTGATGCTCTGTTAACGCTAATCGCACTTCTACGGTAGTAGAATCGTATACGGTTGCCAAAGAACTGCCTACGGTAATGTACTGCCCCAAATCAACAAAAGTTTCTTTTACTCTGCCGGTGAAAGGCACAGAAATGGACGTGCGTTGCACATTTAATTGCGCAATAGTTACAGCGCCTTTAGCCGATTCTAGATTGGCCTTTGCAGCGGCCAATTGGGGCTTACGCATAAAAAGGTCGTTTGCATTTTGATTGCCTAGATCACGCCACTCGCGTTTTGCTTGACGACTTAACCCCTGCTCTTCTGCAAGGCGATATTCAGCTTCAGCAACCCTTGCTTTTGCAACCAATAATGCTGCTTGATATTCTCTATCATCGATTTTAATTAACACTTGGTGCGGTTCAAAAAAACCTCCGTCGTCAAAGGCTGGCTCAACATTCACAATTAAACCTGACACCTGCGCGACTAAATTGATTTCCCGTTTGGGTGTTACCGTACCTTGCGCTAAAACGGCTAAACGCAAACGTTGCTGCTTAGCTTCCGTTACCATCACTTTAATAAGCGCTGGGCTATCATTCTCGGCTACCGGCTCAGGCTTTGGCTTACCAACAAAAAGTAGGGCAACGATTATGCCGCCGACCGCCAATATGCCTAACGGGAATACAATTTTTTTATTCATTTACGCTTTCCTTTATAAAATAAACTTTCCATCTATCACATCTCATCGCTCGGCCATTGAATCAATTCGATTCTACGCGCCGCCATGACGCTCGTTATAGCGATTATTAATATCTACCACCTCATTATCGCAACTGTATGAATACATTGATAGCGTTGCCATGAACAAACATAGGTTATCGCGGGCATCACTATGATCAAGGCAAGTGTAGTTTGGCTATTGTGAAGAAACGGTTGAGAGGTTTGTATTAGAAAAAGCCGCAGAATTGCGGGGGAGAGAAAACATTAACGTTATCGAGTAAATTTCGAAAAACCCCCTTCCCACTAAAGGAAAGGGGGTTTAATACAAAGTAAGCGCTTAGTTAACGATATTATCGCCACACGCGTCACGTGATATACACGTTTGATTATTTTCGTTACCCCAACCTGAGCTGGTATTCGTACACAAGGCTACCTGCCATCCGTACCAATCACACATACCACCAGACGGCGTACTTGTGGGTGCAGGCGTTGGCGTCGCAGTAGGTGAAGGTGTTGGTGTTGCAGTAGGCGAAGGTGTTGGTGTTGCAGTAGGCGAAGGTGTTGGTGTTGCAGTAGGCGAAGGTGTTGGCGTCGCAGTAGGTGTTGCTGTAGGTGTTGGTGTTGGTGTTGGTGTTGGTGTTGGTGTTGAACCGTCACACACTTGAATTACACCGCCACCGCCACTCTGGCCATTACAGGTTTCAACGCCAATACAGCTTTGACCATTTTCCCATCCCCAACCACTGGTTTGGTTTACACAGACTGCGCGAGGATCATCTTGATACCACTGACACATCTCGGAACACTGGCCACCGGTAGACGAGCTAGAGCTGCTACTGGATGAGCTGGAACTACTGCTAGACGAACTAGAGCTACTTGATGAACTAGAACTGCTGCTTGAAGAGCTCGTGTTGCCATCTAATACAGATGACAAAGCATTAAACCATACGTTCGCCATTTTACGATCGCCACCATCATTAGGGTGAACACCATCGTTTGTATCTGCAACCGCATCAAAGCCACTCCACTGATCCACTACCGTTATCGGCGAAGACTGACTGCTCAAATTGCTCGCCCAATTGGGTAGCGCATTATTTAATGCGATTACACGTGTATCACATTCTGCACACGAACCAGCCGGGTCCATTGGGATGATCTGCGCCACAAGAATCTTAACGCTGGAATTGTTGGCTCGCATATCGGCAACCAAATCGGTAAAGGCTTGCAAGATTAGGCTGGTAGAGCGGTTACTCCATACATCGTTTGTACCCAAATGCATAAGCACAATTTCTGGATTCGTTTGATTTAACCAACCAACCAACTGATTTTCATTTGCCATATTAGTAGCGAGAATTCCGCCATGGCCTTCATTATCGCCGTCGTGCTGCACGGAGCAGCCTTGCGGGCCTAGTGAACCAACAAAATCTAAACCGGTGTAACCCGCGTTTTGTAGCTGATCCCACAAGTAGGCTCTCCAGCAACCAGGGCTGCCAGTGATAGAATCACCCAGCGGCATTACCCGCTGAGCATGGGCTGAATTAAAAGAAAAAATGGTGAGCGCGGCGATCACAAAGGAACACCACATTGATTTGTTTATACGCATTTCTACACCCTTATTATGCCCGGGCCCATCTGTTATATAACAGCGATACAACTCGTTAACATTGCGATGAGAGCATTCCGGTCTTATTAGTATGAATTTATAGGAAGCTTTAGATAGCGGCCATAATGTAACCCATTACAACCGCTGCGACGTTTTATCATTTTTTGCGCAACATTGAAAATAATCTGACGTTTTTTTATCTAAAACTTTAGTCGCATACCCAATGCGGCAATAATACCCGGCGAAACATTTTCCTCTGTTTTTAAGGGGTCGTTCACCGAATCGACTTTTTCGTAATCTAAACCAACGCCAGTCACATTTTCTTGGTTTAGCGCATTTAAAATATCAACAATGTATTCAGTATCCATTCCCCACAATTGCCCCAGCCATTTAAAACGAACGTCTAAACGAGACGTGAGGGGTAATCGGTCTGAATAAGGGTCTCCATACTCGGGCAACACGCTATCGTCGAACCAAGGATTTTCTTGTATACCCACAATTGGCGTATACGCTGTCCCGCTGCGAATGGTCCAGCGCCAGCCAACATTAAACGTTTCACTTCGAGAATAATTCACCACCCAATTTAATATCATTGGTGTGTCCAAATAGTAATTAACCGTTTCGCCGCTTCGATCATTTGTTCTTTCACTTAGCGAATAGCTCAACGCCAACCAAGAATACCAATTGGTCGTCATTTCTTTATTAATGAAAACGTCAACTCCTGTTGCCTCGCCGCTCACATCATTACTGTAGAGCAGCGCACTATTGTCCTCACCACCGGCTAATGCTAACGGCAAATTATCCATTAGTTTGTAGTAGGCTTCTAACGACCAACTCCAACCATCGTTTAACTCCCTATCTACGCCTAATGTGTAATGCGTTGCAGTGGGTGATTGTAAATTTTCGTTCCCAATTTCAGGCAATACATATTCAAGTTCAGGAAACCGGTTATATTGTCCTGCGCTGGAGGCAATAGCCCACTGGCTATTAAGTTGGTACCGCAACCCCGCCCGCGGATTTACAAATCGTTCGTTCGTGTAATCGTTCTCCTGTAGCTGTAGGCCGATATCAAGAACCAGAGATGGTGTTGCCTGCCAGCTATCATTAACATACAAATGAGTTTCTACTTGATCTATTGATTGTTCGTTTTCATAACGAGCGTCACGATTAAGCGTACAATCCACATCAAATTCAGTGCACACAAATAAAACTTGGTCGTATCCCACTAAAAATGAATTTTGTTGATACATTCCCCCAACGGTTAACAAATGGCTATTGCCCACAGGTTGAGAATACTGCGCTTTTAACGTATCACTTTTTGTACTTTCGTCGTAGTAATATTGATTGCCCCAACTAACGTTACGCTCGTTATTAAGATGACCTCCACCCACCTTTAAGCGGCCACCATTTTCTCGCTGATGATCCCAAATGACTTTTTGCCCGTTAAAACGAGAAAGAATTTCTGCGTCGCCCTCGAAATCGGGGTTGCTTCTCACAAAGTCCATCTCTCTTGATAATACCGCTTCCGCTAAATCGCCCGCGCCACTCGCGCTAAACGTTAACGTATTATTAGCATCTAGATCCCATGCATACTTCAATTGATAATCCTTATCTCGAGGTACGCGGGTTAGTACAACACCCTCATTCTCCTCTCCTTCAGGTATAAATAAGTGCAGCATGCTGTGCCGACCCGATAAATAAAAGGCCGAACTCTCCGTTACTTGCCCCTCCAAAAAAACGCCTGAACGGAGCATGGAAAGATCGAGTACCGTTTGCAGGGGTTGTTTCCTCGGCTGGCGTAAATTTATATCGAACACCGCGCCGGTTACGTTCCCGTACTCCGGGCCAAAACCCGCAGAATAAAGTTGGAAATCATGCATGATGTATTCGTGAAAAATAGAGGTATTAAAGTCATGAAAAATGTATCCCGCAGGTAGAAAGTCAACAAGAAAAAGATTATCGTCCGGAGACGAACCCCTTACGGCGGGCTCACCGCCATCACCGTAGACAACCCCAGGCAAACTAAACACGGCGCCCAACGGGTCACCAAGCGCTCCAGGCATATCGACAAGCTTTTCTGTTTCTTGTGTTATTTCGGTAAAATTACCTCGTCGCTGCCCCAATACGTAGGTCTCTTCAATGCCCTGCCCGGCAGAGTCGCTTTCGCCATCAACCTCTTCGAGCGATAACTCCTCTCGGTTATTGGTACGCTCTTCAGGCTGAGCAAACGTTAAAGACGAAACGGCGCATAACAGGACACCCCCCAACGTTAATTTTCCAATCCTGTAGTTCATTAATCACTCCTTAAATAAAAGACGACCATATTCCCAGTTAGGCACGCGCTAAACGTTGTTTGCCCTACTATTGCTTCATTATGTCAGCAATCGTAGCAACCCCTGACTTAGACGCAGTATACGTGGCATGCAAATCATTGGATCAATCACTATTATGAATGCCTATTCGCAAGCACCTCCACTCGAAACATCTATACTTTGATTTTACCTGCCTATATCGACAGGTAACGTTACTCTTTTGTGAAACGAGGTTACTTATGAGTCTGATAAAGCGCATCCCCATGGAAAAAGTAGAGCTGGGCATGTATGTATCGGATCAGACTCCCGGTTTAGAGGATGGGGAGCTGAGGCCGCAAGGCTTCATTCGACGCTGGGAAACCGTGGACAAGCTTACGGGCATGGGCCTGGATGAAATCTACATCGACGCTCATCGCGGGTTAGACTCGCCCTTCTCCTCCCCTATACAGCCTGATGGGTCTGCACTAACCCCTAAAGTAGGACTCGAAAAGGAACGGCAGCAAGCTCAAAAAATCTATGCAGAAGCCAAGGGCCTGGTTACCGATATTCTCAATAATGTCAAAGTAGGTAAAGCTATTGATGTGGGTCCTGTGGAAGAGCTGGCGGATGAGATTAATAGCTCTGTGCTCAATAATCACAACGCTTTACTGTGTCTCGCAGCCATACGCGAGAAAGATCAATATCTATTAGAGCATTCCATTAATGTCGGTATTTTAATGGGCATCTTCACGCGTTTCCTAGGCTACGAACAAGAAATGATCCATCAACTCGTTACGGGGGCCCTACTACACGACATTGGAAAGATTCGTGTGCCATCACGTATCTTAAATAAGCCCGGTAAGCTAAGTGACGACGAATGGGGCGAAATGAAGCGGCATGTTGCTTATGGACAAGAAGTGTTACTAAAATCGGAAGGTATTACAGAAGTCGCACTCTCTATTTGCGGAATGCATCATGAGCGCCTTGATGGCAGCGGCTACCCTCTAGCGCTAGAAGAATTTAAGATTAATAACTACGGGCGACTCGCCGCCATAGTCGACATCTATGACGCAATGACAGCTGACCGCGTTTACCATAAAGGTAAAACGCCGGCAGAAGCGATGACTTTTTTACACGAACTCGCGGGACATCATCTAGATCGAAAGCTCGTGACACAATTTTCTCGCTGTATGAGCGTCTACCCCGTCGGCACTTTTGTACAACTCAACAATGGTAAAGCTGGTGTTGTGGTAAGCACTGTCTCCGACACCCCCGATACACCAATCGTAAATGTATTTTACGATGTTAAAACAAGACTTATTGAGAAGGCAGTATCATTCGACCTTTCGCTCGAAAAGAATGAATTCACTATTGTCGAGGCGCTTGATCCTGAAGAGTTTGGCGTAAACACTAACGACTTTCTTTAACCAATAGATTACTGGAAAGCCCTGCAATAATTCGTGTAGTCTTGCCTTATTCACTTAAAAGGTAAATTGCTTCATGAATATACTCGCACCGGTTTTTCGCCGTCTGGTTATCATCAGCCTAATTAGCATCATATTTACAGCGTGTAATTTAAACACCTTCGCTCCTTCCCCCTCTGTCGCCAAAGCCGCTGAAACGACCTGCTCAGAATCCATTGTTATTTGTGAAAACTTTGAACATAGCGATGTACCACCCTCACCGTGGCAATTTAACGAAAGCAGTAATCTCAGCATCTCGACGACACAGGCCTACAGTGGTAGCCAAGCACTTGAAGTGCACGCTACTGGCGGTGGCTATAACGCACACTATTTACGTTTAGACTTGCAAGCTTACCCAAACATTCAAACGGAATTATTCGGCCGTATGATGGTGCATTTAAGTGATGAAAACGCACTGGGTGGCGACTTCACTTTTATTGAGGCACGAGGCAAAGCTAAGACGAGCAGTGGCGCACCGCCGAACACTCCCGTTGTGTATCGCGGCCGACTAGACGGAAGACACGACCATTTTATGGCGAACTATGACACATGGGTGGACAATAATAACGATGGTGCTACAGACTGGCTCACAGACTGCTGGAAACACCCAAACGCCAACGGTGCAATAGCACCACCCGCCGAATATCAACTACCCAAAAACCAATGGGCCTGCGTGCAATGGCACTACAGCGCACCCAACAATGAAATGGCATTTTGGCTAGACGGAAAAGAACTCACCGACTTGCACGTACGTAATACCGGTGACGGCTGTTTAGGTAACGCTCAACAGAACCAATGGACCGGCCCTGAATCATTCGAGGTTATACAAGTGGGTATTGAGCAATACCACAACGGGGCAAAGCCTCGTACACTCTTTATTGACGACATTGCACTTGATGATTCAATGATAGCTTGCCCATAGCATGTTACTTAACGCAAAAAAGCACTTGCCATTATGGAAAAAAATAGCGCTAATTTCGATTGGGTGGGTTGCGGTATTGCTAGGCTTAGCCGGTATTTTCTTACCAATATTACCCACTACTCCCTTTCTTATTTTAGCCGCTAGCTGTTTTGCCAACAGTTCTGAACGCTTTCATCGATGGCTATTAAACAGCCCTCTATTCGGCCCCATTATCAGTGACTGGCAACAAAAACGGGCTATTCAAGCAAAGACAAAGCGCTGGGCGATACTCGTTGTATTGCTTACCTTTGGTAGCTCTATTTTTATTGTGCCATCGTTTAGCCTAAAACTAATGCTGCTCGTAATGCTTTGTATCTGCCTATTTTTTATTATTCGGCTGAAAGAAACGGTGTAGCGCCCACGCAATAAACTCCGAATGAATAAAGCCCCAATTTAACGTTTCCTCACAAACCTGCATTACAAGACATAAAAAAAGCGAACAGCCTACGCTGTTCGCTTTTTAGGTACTGCACTTTAAGATTAACAATCAATTCTTAAAATGAAGATATCACTCGCAATTAAGCTTGTGACTCCATGTATTCCATAAGGTCTACAACCTTATTGGAGTATCCCCACTCGTTATCGTACCAAGAGACAACTTTAACGAATTTTTCACTAAGCTGAATACCAGCATCGGCATCGAAGATAGACGTACGTGGATCACCAATGAAGTCGTTAGAAACAACAGCGTCTTCGGTGTAACCCAAAACACCCGCCATTTCACCTTCAGAAGCGGCTTTCATAGCGGCTTTAATCTCGTCATAAGTAGTAGGCTTCTCAAGACGAACAGTCAAATCCACAACAGAAACGTCTGGAGTTGGTACGCGGAACGCCATACCGGTCAATTTTCCATTCAATTCAGGAATCACTTTACCAACAGCTTTTGCCGCGCCAGTAGATGATGGGATGATGTTCTGGCCAGCGCCACGACCACCGCGCCAATCTTTAACAGATGGACCATCAACAGTCTTCTGAGTAGCGGTTGTTGCGTGAACAGTTGTCATTAACGCTTCGTCAATACCCCAGTTATCGTTCAATACTTTAGCGATAGGTGCCAAGCAGTTAGTGGTACAAGACGCGTTTGATACGATGTTTACATCGTTGGTGTACTTGGTGTTATTCACGCCCATAACAAACATTGGGGTGTCATCTTTAGATGGGCCAGTCAATACAACTTTCTTGGCGCCAGCTTTCAAGTGAGCGTCAGCAGTGTCTTTAGTCAAGAAGATACCAGTGGCTTCAGCAACGTAATCTACGCCAATTTCATCCCACTTAAGGTCTGCTGGGTTACGCTCAGCAGTCACACGTACTTCTTTGCCATTTACGATCAATTTTCCGTCTACAACTTCAACGGTACCGTTGAACTGACCGTGAGTGGAATCATACTTCAGCATATATGCTAGGTAATCGACGTCTACTAGGTCGTTAATACCAACAACTTCTACATTATCGCGCTCGCAAGCAGCACGAAAAACGAGGCGGCCGATACGTCCAAAGCCATTGATTCCGACTTTAATGGTGCTCATAGTTTTCTCCTAGAGTGTGAATATTTAAGCCCGCAGAAAACGGCTTAAGTGTTGCGTGGGTCTGTAATAAATAGGTTACGCAGAGTGTGTTGCAACATTTGTTGCTACACAGGCAGCCATACAGCATTAGGCGCCTGCTCCCTAAACTGTCCAGAGTCTGACACCAGTACCGCTGGCACTGTCTCTGCTGCATTTGACGCCCCCAGAGGGCCTGCCAAAACGGTCGCCATTCTAGCGGTTTTCATCGTGATCCTCTACACGCAGTTTATAGACAGGATCAAAAAACCACTGTTTATACAATGAAATATCAGCCCAACCCTCTTTATGCCCCAGAACAGAACACGCCAAAGAGTATGAGCTGTCAAAATTTAGCCAATTTTAGCCATGGTCGCAGCCGCGATATCAGTAATGGCTTGCCAATTTCGCTCTGCAACGAGTGTTTGCGGCACCAACCAAGAGCCTCCTACACACGCGACATTCGGCAACGCTAGAAAATCAGTGAAGTTATCAACGGTTAAACCACCGGTAGGGCAAAAACTAATCTGCGGTAATGGCCCTGCGATAGACTTCAGCAATGGGATTCCACCGACAGCAACAGCAGGAAACAACTTAAAACAACTTAAACCACATTCCATGCCCATCATCACCTCAGAAAGTGTAGCAACACCTGGAAGCATTTCGACACCAACGCTTTGCGCATGCTGTATTAATCTGGGCGTAAAACCCGGCGAGATAGCGAAATCGACGCCAATCTCGGCAATGTCATCTAACTGCTGCCGATTCACAACCGTACCAACACCCACCTCTATGCCTTGGCATTCAGCCTTAATCGTTCTAATTGCCGCTAACGCAGCTGGGGTACGCAACGTCACTTCGATAGCTTTTATCCCGCCGGCCTTCAACGCATGGGTAATGGCGACAGCGTCTGCTGCGTTTTCAATCACCACAACCGGCATAACGCCCAACGGTTGTAGATACTCTTTGGTAATACTCATGCTACATCCTTCTCTGCGCTAATCGAGCGCGCACCAGAGTTCAAAATCTTCATTTAGCCATTTGGCTCCATCACGGCTAACCAGTTCATCCGCACCATCTGGCCCCAAACTGCCCGATTGGTATTCTTCGACCTGCATATCGGTAGCCTTCCAGCCTGCAAAAATTTGATCTACCCATTTCCACGCAGCCTCAACCTCTGCCGCACTCACAAATAAAGTAGGATCATTCCGTAATACATCAAAGAAAAGACGCGAATACGCATCGTGCGTCACTTTTTTCTCTCTTTCATCAAAAGAAAAATTAAGTACGCCATCTTCAACGGGAATACCCGCATCCAAACCCGGTACTTTGTGCATTAATCTCAAGGCTATACCAGCATCAGGTTGAAGCTGAATAATCAATTGGTTAGCTTTGTGCTTTGAATGATTTTCTTCAAATATTTGGTGTTTACTCTGCTTAAATTGAATCACGATTTCAGAGTGGCGCTTACTTAAGCGCTTGCCTGTCCGCAGGTAGACAGGAACACCAGACCAACGCCAATTTTCGATTTCAGCTTTTATCGCTACAAAGGTTTCAGTCTGGCTATTGGGGTCAATCTCATACTTATCGGACTCTTCCTCTCGATAACCAGGTACATCGGCACCATCCACAAAGCCTCGACCATACTGCCCTCGAACAGTTAACTCTCCCACCTCTTCATGAGGGATCAACCGCAAAGCATTAAGCACCTTTAATTTTTCAGCTCTCACCGACTCTGCATTCAAACAAGCGGGTGGCTCCATGGCCACCAAACAAAGTACTTGCAGAAGATGGTTTTGAACCATGTCGCGTGTCGCGCCAGTCTGATCATAAAACGCCCAACGATTACCAACACCTACTGATTCTGTTACCGTTATTTGTATATGATCGATATAGCGTGAGTTCCACAAAGGCTCAAACATATCATTGGCAAAGCGAAGAGCCATTAAATTTTGGACGGACTCTTTACCCAGATAGTGGTCGATTCGGAAGATTTGATCTTCCGAGAAAGTGCGAGCCAACTCATCATTGATAGCAATGAACGATTCTCGACTGTCACCCAATGGTTTTTCTACGACCAGTCGCGTCGTAGGGCGATTCAAACCACACACATCAATCGAGCTACAGACCTTCCCAAATATCATGGGCGGTATTGCAAGATAAATGACAAGATGGTGGTCGTTTTCAAAAAAATCTTTTTTTACAGCACCAAGCGCTTCCGGATTGGTTGCATCACCTTGGCCAAACCAAATTTTATCGGCGAACCGCAACCACTTCTCTTCCGAATACAGCTCATCTTTAATACTCTTTTTTAACCACGTATGAATCTTTGCTCGAAATTCATCACGGGTTTGGCCTGTTCGCGCCATTCCAATAATGCGGGTATTGTCTGGCATACAATTGTTCAGCTCTAAAAAATAGAGCGACGGATATAGCTTTCTTAGAGCCAAATCACCATCACCACCAACAATCAACAGGTCTGTATTCATACCTTCGGATACCTTCATTAGAAAACTACAAGTCAGTTCTTTACGTGTTATCACGCTCGATTAACTTCTTTTATGTACTGCAAACCCTCGCCGCATGGCGCATAACGTTCAAAAATAGATCGTTCTGCGAAGTAGATGTGTCGGGAAGGTAATATGGGCCGTGCTAACTAAACCCTAAAACGGCATTCTATGCTCGCCGGACCGCGCTCTAGACAACGCCCAGCTAGCACTGTTCTAGTGCACACTATAAAAAGCGCCGCCATTTTAGACTGTGAAGGGAACTCATTCAACTCCGACTATTCATAGTATGGCGCTATAATATCATCCAAAATCAAGAGTTTACCCCAGCAAGGTTGTTATCTTAGCGTTAAGATCAGAAATTAAAGGCAAAATAGGCGTTCAGGTAGTATTCAACCTTGCGCCCTTACACTCGATACAATCCTTACAAAACGGCCCATTAGTACCACTATGATTCTTCTTAAACTAATAATGTTTCCAGCAAAAACCGCTTACCTCAAATATTCATCAAGCGTTCCTCTCTCGAGTGTTGCCTTAACACTCTTTTTTCTATCTATTGTCGCCACCCCCCTCGCTAATGCAGACGAAGTGCTCTTTAACGCTAAATACAAAGGCAAGTATGCCGGCATGACAATAGCTTCAACACGCACACTGACAACTAATGGTCATGGTGAGTATCAGATCGTCTCTAAAATGAAAAATATTTTCGGTTCCATTTCCGAGACCAGTCAATTTACTTTGGTTGACGGCGTTATTACGCCCAGCCTCTATCACTACAAACGAAGCTTGATGGGGTTTAAATCTGACGAGACAATTGAATTTGACTGGGCTGCTGCTAGCGCCCACTACAGGCGACAAGACAAACCCTCTAAAAATAAAGATCACACCCTAGAAATAGGCACCCTCGACCCCGTTCTGTATCAACTGCAAATCCAACGTAATGTTCACGCCGGTCTAGAAGCATTTAAAGTATCGTTTGCGAAACCCAATAAGATTAAAACGCTGCTATTTCATAAAACCGAAGAAGACACTCTTAATGTAGGCGGTAAAACCTACCCTGCTATAAAGTTAGAGCGCATCAATATTGATGACACAAAAAAAACACGTATATGGGTGATACCCGCGCTCAACCACCAAATTGGGCGCATTGAACATATTGAAGAAGACGGCGATTCCTACAACTTCTATTTGAGCGAATATGAAGCGTCTGCTAACCTCGTTACGGAGCTTTATCCTGCGGCTACGCGCAAATGATGCCTCCTATACGTTGCGAGCAGCTCTCATTCCTAGGTGAGATAAAGCGATAAACGACTATGCTTGAGATGCTCTGATTAAAAACGTGTAGAATTCGCGTTCTACACAGGACGCGTAAATGACTGGCCCCAGCCCCACAATTGACCCCGATATTCCTATTGTCGAGAAAAACGGCTATCACGCCGTACTTTTTGCCGACATTGTGGGGAGTTCTGCCATTTACCAAGAATTAGGCAACAACTTAGCTCAGCGCGAAATTGATCGTCTGATGACCTTAATGATTCAAGTTGTGCATGCCCACGGAGGGCAACTCGTCAAAACTATTGGCGATGAAATAATGGTGGTATTTGACGACCCCGAATGCGCGGGAGAATCATCGATTGCGCTCAACCTTAAAATGCAGGATGAAAAACGCGCCATACGAACAGGCTTAGCATTTGGAGATCTCGTGTTTGATGGCCCCGATGTTTTCGGCAATACAGTGAACAGAGCGGCTAGCTTGGTTAGCGCAGCGCAGCGCAAACAAATTTTGATGGATCAAACCATGTACGAGGAAATGCCCTATTGGCTGCTGAATTACTGCGAACTGTACGACCGTCTAGTACTAAAAGGCAGCGAAACTAAGGCTCTGGTATATCGGCTAAACTGGCAACAAGAAAGTCACGCCGACCTCAGTATTACGCAAGTTACCGGCACTCACATTAACAGCCGCACACGTTTTGCCAATGAAATTGAAATAACCATTAATAACGAAAGCTTCTTCTTTACCTCGGCCGATAACCCTCTCACCATTGGTCGTGATCCCGCTGTCGCCCAGTGCGTAATTCGCAACCCTAAAGTTTCTCGGTTACACGGTATAATTTCGTTTCATCGCGGTAAGTTCATTTATGAGGACCGCAGTACCAACGGCAGCTATTTAGGCGAGAAACAACACCCTCAGGTCTATCTCCGTCGAGAATCGGCACCGCTCGTACGAAAAGGCGAAATTACGCTCGGCCAGCCCGACGCGGACGACAACAACGTCATAACCTTCAACCATAGCTAAATCACCCATCCCCCTCCCAACAAATACCCAACGTCGAAAAAAGGTCAAAAACTCAACAACCAACACTTTGTTACTATATTTTATTCGTATAATGTCGCCTAAATACAAATAAAATCATAATAAAGAATGGGTTTTTGGGCGTAAGCAAACACCAGAAAGTTAGTAGCTACCAACCCCTCGATTCTAGTCTTGAAACACCCTCACCCTACCAGCGTCCAAAACGTGACCAATTTCACCTAATACTGGAATGTTGGATTGCTAATTGTTCTAACTGGACACCTTTTTTATTTCCTCCAAACCAGTAATCTGGACACATCAACTCATACACGAAGGCGTTCAAATATGATCTCAACTTTTCTAAAAGGCTTAAAATTGTGCTGTACAAAGCTTGCACTAGCTTTATGCGGACTGGGCATTTGTTGCCCTTGCCTTGCCGATTTTTGGGATGATGATAAAGACAACGTTCATAGCGAAAATCAACGGACACAAATTGAAATTCTATCGGTCCACATGATGGATGATGAGGCCCTATTCGCCTCCGCTCAAGTACGCCGTGATAGCAGCATGAATCGCGAAATGCGTATCCTAAACAGCCAATGGCTCGTTCAAAGTGAATTCAATACTTGGTCTGGCAACAAAGCCGTCACCAAAATATTAAAAACAGGCTTTACGCACTTTTTAACACGACGCGCACAAATGCAAAGTAACCTGATGGAACAGCCTCTAACCGGAGATATCACTAGTGTATGGCAAGACTACACGCTTGAACTTTCTGGAGAACGCATCCGCCTTGGTATGACCTTCAAGTTTTAATGTTAATCCAAGGTAACTTGGCCCCAAATACAGACGCGCCCCCAAAACGTCTGTTACCTCTAGCCCCGCCTTAGTGCGGGGCTTTTTTATGGACAGGAAACCGCGCACGGTTACTGTCTACAAAAGTGTTTTTAACCATTCCAGTGTGATCCCCTACCGCACAACACCAATTATCCGTAAAATGCCGCCATCCAATTATGAGCATGGCCATATGACCCAAGAATTCACTCTAGACCCCAACAAAGGAGCCCCTCTCTGGAGACGCTTCGCTTCAATGGTGTATGACAGCTTCCTTTTGCTTGCCTTAAGCATGGGTTACGGTGGCCTTATAACCTTAGTGATAACACTCATTAAGGGCGATGCCAGTGCTGGAGAGTATCAACCAATGGTCACCTCAACACTGGGAAATATCGCATTGTTTCTCGGTTGGTTAACGACTCTAATGGGGTTCTATGTGTTTTTCTGGAGAAAGGCAGGGCAAACCGCAGGAATGAGAGCTTGGCGACTACAAGTCATTAGCCTTGAACTTGACGACGCGATAAAAAAACCAACGCTTAAGGAAAGTTTTTTGCGAGCCCCCCTATCAATACTGTCGCTAATGATGGTGGGTGCCGGTTACTGGTGGCACATTCTTGATAAGAACGGAGACTGCCTTCACGATAAATTCAGTAATACACGTGTCATTGTGACACCACCACGTAAAAAGAAGCGGTAAAGATTAACTAGACCGCTTAACCAGCCCCCAGCCAACAAGAAAACACACAAGAATGGGAATCATCACGGCAAACATGGGCGAAAAACCCGATATTATCGAAATGGGCCCCAGTAATTTTTGACTTGTTTGAAAAGCAAGCCCCACAATCACACCAATAAATACTCTGAATCCCATGGTGGTTTGCCGCAACGGGCCAAAAATAAACGAGATAGCGATCATAACCAAACTGAGGGTAGCCAAAGGCTGCAACGCTTTTTGCCAAAAGGCTAAGCGGTATTCGCTGGAATCAATGTTTTGTTTTTCTTGGTAATTGGCATACGTAAGCAGCCGCTGCATGGGTAGCTCGTCAGGCTCCAATACCAGCACATTCAGTAAATCTGGCGACACCTCCGTATACCAGTGGCGGGTTAAAAATTCCTCTCGACGAATACTCTCTTTCTCGAAGTACGTCACCTCACCTTCTTGCTCAGACCAATAATCACCCTGATAAATGGCTGATCGAATAAAGCTAGCCTGCACCAACAGACCCTGATCATCAAATAGGTAACGTGTAATACCGTATAGCTTACCGTTCGGTAGCACCGCATTAAAATGCATGTACTCATTGCCTTCCCTAAACCAAAGCCCACGCTCACTTTGTAGCGCTTTCTCGTGCCCTTGCAATAAGTCTCGGCGACTATCAGCAAACTGATCGGTATAAGGGGCAACGAACTCACCCAAAAAAGCACCGCTAAAAATAAAGATAAATACTGGACGCATTACTGCCCATATAATTTGTCGGATAGACACGCCCGCCGCACGCATAACAACGAGTTCACTTGAATTAGCCAAAACGCCCAAGCCAATAAGACATCCAACTAACGCCGCCAATGGTAGGAAATCATAAATACTTGATGGAACATACAACAAAACATAAATGAAGGCTTCGGCAAAATTATAGTCGCCCTTTAACTGACTCAATTGATCAACTAAATCGGCAATGGCATCCAAAGAAACAATAACCAACAGCACGCCCCATACTGAGCCCCACACCTGTTGCGCGATATACCGTTTGAGCTTTCTCATTTCCCGCACCCCACAACCTTAGCGCTACGGCGAAAAATAAAGCGTTTCTCTGCCAGCAATATAAGCCCAAAAGTAAAAAACACACCATGAACCAACCAAAGAATACCTGGAAACGGCTGTTCTCCTTCTTCAATGACACCACGCGCGGCATTGACGCACACAAGATAAATCATATACAACACAACGGCGGGCAGCATTTTCGCGTAACGCCCTTGCCTAGGCTGAGTGCGGCTTAAGGGAACCGCGAGAAAACCAACAACCATCACTAACACCGGCATCGAAAACCGCCATTGCAGAGCCGCCCACGCCTCAGGGCTAGATTCATCCAACAGCTTTCGCGTTGTTAGGCCATCGGTAAAACGCTTAGGCTTTACGGCATAATCAGGTTCGGGTAAAAGTTGGGAGTAATTCGAAAAAGCAACTATACGATAGTCAACATCGCCCGGCGTACCGATATAACGGCGACCCTCTTTCAATAAAAGGTACTTACGCCCAGATTCCGGATCAATCACCGTTTCACCTGAGGCCGCTGTAACGACCGCCAAATCCACTTCACTTTGACGTGCAGAGGTTAAATCCAGTGACGGTTCGATAGGTGATACCTTTGCCATAAATACATGACGCAATTGCTTTTTATCGTCACTTATAGACTCGGCATAGCTCGTCCCTGTTCCATTATCCAGATTGTGAAATCTCGCTGGTTTTAGTGTCTCAAAATCCGTTCGGCTCCGTTGCTCGGCCAACAATGACTCCGAGGCTCTAACGCCTTCAGGGCCTAAATACAAACTAAACAAACCCACCACCAAGGCCACGACGAATGACGAAGCCGTTGTAAATGCCACTAGGCGTCGCTGGCTCATACCACACGCATGCAATACCGTCATTTCACTGTCGAGATATAACCGGCCATAGGCAAACAGAATACCAATAAACAGACCAAGCGGAAGAATCAGTTCCAGATAGGCAGGCAATCGATAGGCCATTAGCGTGAGCAATACACCTGCATCCAACTTTCCAGCTGCCGCTTCCGCCAAATAATTTACAAATCGCGCACTAATAATAATCATCAACAACACAAGACTGACAGCAAACATGCTAGCCAATACTTCGCGCGCTAAATAACGGAAAATAATCATCGATAATCAAAGCCCAGAACGGTAAGGATTAAAGGCGGAATTCTAGCAGATTTGCCGCAATGAAAACGAACGCTTACACTTCGCCCATCTTGAACTCATTTTTGGACATCCGCGATATGCAATTCTCTACCAAAAAAACTGATGTACTCTCACAAAAAACCGGCTGTGCCGTGGTTTTCGCGTTTGCGAACACTCTACTGCCGAGTGCCAAAATCCTTGATGAACAGCATGGCGGCGCACTTTCTGCTCTAATCGACCAAAAAGACCTCAAATTGAGCGCAGGCCACAAACGCTGGATAACGCTTCCTCTCGGCAACACGCCCTATCAGCGCGTAATGTTGGTTCAATTAGGAAAGCCCGTAAGCAATAAACAACACGCCATCAAATCTGACAACCTAATAAACGCGTTTACGTCATTGGCTACAGGCCTTAAACAATCACCGGTGAAAGACGCTACTGTCTACATAGACGACATTTTCACGCAAAATATCGACATTAACCACGCTGATGAATGCGTTGACACTAGCTGGGTTACAGAGCAACTCGCCATAGCACTAGAGAAGTCTTTTTATACCTACAGCCAAACCAAAAGCAAACCTGCGCCAAAACCCGCATTAACTAAAATTGTGTACGCCTCTATCGATAGTGCCCGAACGAAGTCTGCTAAAACTGCCCTCGCCCGCGGCGCGGCACTGGGTGCAGGGATTAACTTGGCTCGAGAACTGGGTAATTTACCGCCCAATATTTGTACGCCCACGTATTTGGCCAATCTAGCAAAAACACTGGCGAGCAACTCCAATAAAAAGCTTACAGCCCGAGATCTCAATCAAAAACAAATGGAGAAACTCGGCATGGGGGCTTTTCTTTCCGTCGCCAAAGGAAGTTCCGAAGAGGGTCGCATGATCATCATGGAGTATAAAGGCACTAGCGCAGCCAACTCCAANCCTCATGTACTTGTGGGTAAAGGTGTAACGTTCGATACCGGCGGCATTAGCTTAAAACCTGGATCAGGCATGGATGAAATGAAATTCGATATGTGTGGTGCGGCAAGTGTTTTTGGCAGTATCAAAGCCTTAGTCGACATGAAAGCGAAAGTGCATGTTGTAGCAATTGTGGCCGCTGCCGAAAATATGCCCGCAGGCAATGCCTCTAAACCAGGTGATGTTGTTACCTCAATGTCTGGGCAAACTATTGAAATACTAAACACCGATGCCGAAGGCCGACTCGTACTATGTGACGCTCTCACCTACGCCGAACGTTTCAAACCCAAATCAGTTGTCGATATCGCGACACTCACGGGCGCTTGCGTTGTTGCATTGGGTAACCACGCCTCGGCCCTCTATACCAACCACCAGCCTCTTGCCGAAAAACTACTCTCTGCCGGTATAGCCGCCAACGATAAAGCTTGGCAAATGCCGCTATGGGATGAATACCAAAAACAGCTCGATAGCAATTTTGCCGACATGGCCAATATAGGCGGCATGCCCGGCGGCAGTATTACAGCTGCGTGCTTCCTTTCACGCTACGCAAAAAAATACCACTGGGCACATTTGGATATTGCCGGTACTGCGTGGCACTCTGGCGCAAGAAAAGGGGCTACCGGTCGACCAGTAGCCCTACTGGTTAATTATTTGTTGAATACCTAAAATGACGCGTATTGACTTTTATATTCTCAAACAGCTGTTAGTTTCTGATCGACACATGTTTGCTTGCCGCTTAATTGATAAAGCCGTAACAAAAGGCAACAGGGTAATGGTGGCAACAAACAGTGAAGAAGAAACACGCACCCTGGATGCAATGCTATGGAACTTTCGCCCTGAATCGTTTATCCCGCACTACATTCTCGGAGAAGAGTATGCTGAACAATCTCCCGTTGTGATTAGTCACGCGGGAGACACCCCAAATCACCACGATTTGCTGGTCAATTTACGGGAGGCAATTCCCCCAGAATTCAGTCGTTACCAACGATTAGCTGAAATTGTTGTGCAAGAAACCGCCATACTCACGGTCACACGACAACATTATGGCTTTTATAAAGCTCGAGGGTACCAACTCAATAGTCACACGCTCTAACGAAAAAGCCCTGCTTAAAAGCAGGGCTTACATTACACGTTAACCGCCATTAATCCTTAGTGAATGGGAAGTTCAATTAAACCCGTTACAATTTCACTATCTGCGGTTTCATAAACATACTCGTAAAGAATCGTATTTTTAGACGTCGCCTTGTTATCTTGCCGATAAGACGCACCCGCATATGCAGAATACCGAAGCTCCCCTTCCGGCAAAGCTGTACCTGTTCTTACGATCGGGTAGATACTTCCCGAGAGAGATTCTTCATAGGCCAACGTTACTGGATAGACCATTCGACCAATTTGAACCACGCCGTTCTCCACAACCGTAAGAATATAACTTTGGTCACTCACGGTACCATTAGAGGTAATTTGCCGCATCGAAAGCGTTAAACTCTTCAACCCCTCAATCGACTGGGGGAAATAAAGGTAGGCAGTTTCTGAGCGCTCATACCTCGTTGACGCAACACCCGCCGTTGTCTCAGCCGTAATCCTGTTACCGTTAGTCCAATAATTATTGTTATCTAGCATCACGTCCGCAAAACTAAAAGGCTCTACGCTTGCAACGTAAAATGACAAGTTGTCGGATGCCACATCAACCACAGCATCAGACGCTTCATCCACAAGATTCCCTACTTGATAAGAATAAACGTTACCCGCTGTTAACGAATTTACCGCATCTACGGTGAGCAACGTATTACCTAAACTTACACTGCTCGCGACCTCTTCCTCAACATTAGCAGCGCTAATACTCGTTCTTCCCCCTAGAATAAAGTCGTCCTCACTATCACTCCCACGTACAACCGACACCACATCATTCCGGTAAAGCTTAACAGAATCATCTAACAGCTCTATTCCACTGGAGTAATACACTTTACCGGTATAAGTAGGGCTACTAGCATTTAACGTGCTATAGACTTTCGTTAAATCTGAATCTTCTTGGATAGTGAACAGTTCCATAACCAAGTTAAGCGAGCCATCGACCGCGGTAACATAATAACTAGGAATACCACTACCATAACCGTTCACACGGTAATAATTTTCGGTATCAGTATCGTAGATAGCTAGATAGGAACTACCATAATGTGTGCCCTCAGAAGTAAACGATGGAATAAAAATCGATAATGAATCGTCTAATCGCACAGTCAGGGAATATTGTTCGGTGGACTCACTATAAATCCCTTCGACATTCCGATTTAAATCATCATCTACACTTACAGGGGCACCCGATACAACACTACCCTGAAGGCCAAAGACTGAAACATTTAAAGTCAGTGTTTCAATGCCTGTGCCATCTATTTGCTCAAGCGACAAATAATATTCTTCTCCAACCAACTGACCTACTGAAAAATGATGGATCACAGCACCGCTATAGCCATTGCGGGGTAAATAGTTCGCGAAACCATCGCCATTTAAATCGAGGCTTACGCTAATAGAGCCAAAGGGCATTTGCGGCACAGTAATCGAATACAGGCCTGTTTCACTATCAAACTCTGACCGGTGGGCATAAAATTCTGCCTCTGATCCACCGCCAACGTGAGAATAGGCTTTAAATTCCAACCCTTGAACAGGTTCATGCGTTTCGCTGTCCATCGCTGCAATAACCTGTACTACACCTGGCGCAACAGCAATGACGCCCAAATTTTGGTACGCCTCTGTAGCTCCCGCTTCACGGGTAGAACCGATTACAACCCTATCGAGAAAAGCCCCGCTCGGGCTTTTAATCATCAATTCATAATCCGACGATGGCTCCAAGCCCGCCAACTCAAATGAACCACCCTCAAAAGAAATAGGCTCTTGCCAATTGGGCCCAACTTTAATCTGCACCGTAACGCCATCGACAGAATCACTAGAAGCGCTGTCAACAACTGTGCCGTAAAGCATTATTGTTGCCGTCTCGTCAGTTGCTGGCTGTTGCTCCGCAAGCAAACGATTCTGCTCTTTCATTTCAGCAACAAGCTCAGCATTATCTTCTTCGATCTCAAAGCAACCGGTAAGCGCGATTGACACCAGTACAACAGCAGCCGATCTCACCGCCCATTTAATTCCTACAATACACATACCTACATCCCTCTCCATATATCTTTTTTCCGGCCAAATTAGCCGCAACGTAATAGTAACGGTTAGGTGGTGGCGTGTTCTATTAGAAATATCACTGTACCCTACAGTGAATGTTTGCGGACAACACGCCAGTAAAAGGCTTAACTGCACGCTTTACCTGCTTTATTTTTAAACAAAAATGTGTAGGTATAGTGTTCTCAAAAACGGTATAAACGGTTAATTAGGCTTAACAGCCACGCCCTTAACCGCTACCATAGGCGGGCACAAAAGATATCGGACGGACTTCTACTTGAGCGCTGAAACGCCAAAGAAAAATCCACTTACACGAAATTCCCTTCTGCGCGCGCTAGAAGAGGTTAGATCGTCGCTATTAGGAACTGACGCAGAAAAAATGCCATCTGAAATAAACGAGCAAATGCAAGCCCTCCCTATAAGTATCGACTCTGCAGCTCCCACCAAACGCCTCAACAAACAGCCTGCGAAAACCATCGCAGCTTATTCGCGAGCGCCACACGTATTGCCAGGCCAGCAATCTCTATTTGACGAGCAGCTAAACGATCCAACATCACTAACGCAAATTTCCCGTAAAAAACCCTCTGACCCACTCCTTGCGTTACACACAGCAGAAAAAACCGCTACGCGCAAAACCAGATCGCGCGCTCGCGATCGAAACGTGACGAACACAAAAGAATCCCCTTTAGCGCAAACAATGGATCCTTTTGATTCGACCACCGATACTGCCCTAATGGATGAACTCGTTGCTAAATACCTACCTCAAATTGAAAAAGAATTGCGTGAAAAGTTACGTCTACTGCTAGCACAGCAATCGCCCGAATAACGATAGAAAAACACCTACACAACGCTGCAACTTCGTTGCGAGCAGGGTATAATCTCGCCTCATTTCGTTCTCACAATAGTTCACCTTGGCACAAGCCCGCACGGCATCGCTTAAAAGCGGTCATTACAGGTTTATTGGTCAATCGTAATCATCATGTGAGTTACCTCTAGATCCCTGTAACACAAGGTGCAATAAGCTAGCCCCATGGAAAAAACGTATCAGCCTTCGGCAATCGAAACAAAGTGGTATCAAAATTGGGAATCCAAGGGTTATTTCGCCCCTAGCGGCGAAGGAGAACCCTACAGCATCATGATTCCACCACCGAATGTCACCGGTAGCCTGCATATGGGGCACGGGTTCCAAGAAAGCATCATGGATGCACTCATTCGCTACCATCGAATGAAAGGCCGTAACACCCTCTGGCAAGTGGGCACCGATCATGCGGGGATTGCAACACAGATGGTCGTTGAGCGCTTACTCGATGCCGAAGGCAAAACGCGACACGACCTAGGCCGCGAAAAATTTATAGACAAAGTATGGGAATGGAAAGAGGAATCTGGCGGTAACATTACTCGCCAGCTACGCCGGCTCGGGGCCTCCCCCGACTGGAGCCGTGAACGCTTCACCATGGACGAAGGCTTTAATAAAGCCGTACAAGAAGTGTTCGTTCGCCTCTACGACGACAAACTCATCTACCGAGGCAAGCGACTCGTTAACTGGGACCCTAAGCTGCACACCGCTATTTCAGATTTAGAAGTTATTAGCAAAGAAAAGCAAGGCCATATGTGGCACTTCCGCTACCCACTCTCTGATGGAAGCGGGCATCTTACTGTCGCCACTACACGCCCAGAAACCATGCTTGGCGATACCGCCGTGGCCGTAAGCCCAAATGATGAACGCTACAAACACCTCATAGGCAAAACCCTAACTTTGCCACTTGTAGACCGTAAGATCCCGATCATTGCTGATGACTACGTAGACCAAGATTTTGGCACGGGCTGCGTAAAAATCACCCCAGCTCACGACTTTAACGATTACGAAATGGGATTAAGGCACAACCTGGAGATGATCAATATCTTCAACGACGATGCCGAAATCAACAGCAATGCGCCGCAATGCTACCAAGGCATGGATCGTTTTGCTGCACGAAAGCAAATCATTGCTGACCTAGAAGCCCTCGGCCTACTCGAAAAAATTGACGATCACACCTTAAAAATTCCTTATGGCGATCGCAGTGGCGTGGTTATCGAACCTTACCTTACCAATCAATGGTATGTTAAAACTCAGCCGCTTGCCGACGAAGCCATTAAATGTGTTGAAGATGGTGACGTAAACTTTGTACCTAAGCAGTACGAAAACATGTACTTCTCCTGGATGCGAGATATTCAAGACTGGTGTATTTCTCGACAGCTCTGGTGGGGACACCGCATACCAGCATGGTACGACGACGCAGGTAATGTTTATGTGGGGCGCAGCGAAGAAGAAGTGCGAACAAAACACTCACTTGCTGATGACCTTACCTTAAAACAAGATGATGACGTACTAGATACTTGGTTTAGCTCCGGGTTATGGACATTCGGTACACTTGGTTGGCCAGAAGACACCGAGCTCCTTAAAACCTTCCACCCATCGTCCGTATTAGTAACAGGCTTCGATATTATTTTCTTCTGGGTAGCGCGTATGATTATGCTTACGCTCTATTTCAAAAAAGAAATACCATTTAATACCGTTTACGTTCATGGTTTAGTGCGCGACAGCCACGGCCAAAAAATGAGCAAATCCAAAGGGAACGTACTCGACCCCATTGACTTAATCGACGGAATCGACTTAGAAACGCTGGTAGCAAAACGCACGGCCGGTATGCAAGTCCCCCAGCTCAAGCAAAAAATAGACAAAATGACCCGCAAAGAATTCCCGGAAGGTATTGCGCCCTACGGAACTGATGCTTTGCGATTCACCTATTATTCTCTTGCTTCAACAGGCCGCGATATTAATTTCGATGTTGGCCGAATTGAAGGGTTTCGTAATTTTTGTAACAAATTATGGAACGCCTCAAATTATGTACTAATGAATACCGAAAGCGAAGATTGTGGCCAAGACAACGGTACCGACTACCAACTAACACTCGCCGATCGCTGGATTGTCTCTCGCTTACAAGAGACCGAAAAAGCCGTAGCAGACGGCATGGAAATCTATCGTCTCGATCTCGTTAGCCAAGCCCTGTACGATTTCATTTGGAAAGACTACTGTGATTGGTATCTAGAATTAACCAAGCCTGTATTATGGGACGACAATGCGAACCCCCTCGTTAAAAAAGGCACACGACGCACCCTTATTCGCGTGCTCGAAACCATTTTGCGCCTAGCGCACCCGCTCATGCCATTCATTACCGAAGAAATTTGGCAGCGAGTCAACGTATTAGCCGGCGTTAGCGGAGATACCATAATGCATGCCCGCTATCCTGAAGCCGACGACAGCAAAATAGATGCTCAATCAGTAGCCGACATCGAATGGTTAAAAAGTGTGATCTTGGGTGTGCGTACCATTCGAGGCGAAATGAATATCGCACCGGCCAAGCAATTGCCCGTGTACTTCAAAAATGGTAACGACAACGATAAACGTTGCCTAGAAAGCAACGCTCCCTTCTTGAAGAAATTAGCATCCCTAGAAAGTATCGAATGGCTAAGCGAGGCCGACGAATCACCACTTTGCGCCACCTCCCTAGTGGGTAAACTGGAAATCCTGGTCCCTATGGCTGGGTTAATCGATAAAAACGCCGAACTCGCTCGGCTAGAAAAAGAAAGCGACAAAATAGAAAAAGAAGTTGCCCGTCTGAGCGGAAAACTGTCTAACGCCAAATTTGTCGACAAAGCGCCTGCTGACGTCGTTCAAAAAGAAAAAGATAGGCTCGCCGCATTTAAAGAGGCACTCCTTACATTAGCGGAACAAAAAAGTAAAATCGCCGCCCTCTAACGTAGCGTAAACCGTTAACAGCTAAACAATAACGGTAAGATCACTTCAGGTGGTCTTACCGTTATTTTATCTCTCGAATAGACCATAAAACCTATCAGCCTCGTCTATCAAAATTAAACCTTCCGCAAATACCTCTCCCCTTTAAACTCCACCAATAAATGCATACAACTCTCACTCACTCTTTATGTGAAGTAGTATTGTCTAAAAATACACGTTTTGGCACCAATAGTAGCCTGTAAAGAAATCATCATTTATTAAGCTACATTCTTCAGAAATTATGTTGTTATCATGCTGCCGCGTAATGACTGTCACTTAAGTTGAGGCGATTGTTATGTCCTTTTATCTACACGCTTAGATAAAACGGCTTCAATATTTTTTAGCTGTGTATTGGCTACAACAATATTTAACGTAATAACTAATACACTAAATTATTAATGTGGGCGATATTATGATAAGAATTATTTTTTCCATTCTTTTTTTAACCTTTAGTCTAAATGCTGCATCGAATACAGGTGTTGCATTTGTACACGGAACAGGGAACCAAACTGACGCTTTAAATGACTACTGGAAATCCGAATTTGTAAATTCGGTAAAAATTGGTTTACCCGATCAAAGTAAGTATGTAGTCATCAATTGCAGCTTTGAAGAATATATGTGGACAAGCCCAGCGGCAGGCTGTCTAGCCGGACAGTTAACCAGCTTTATATCGAGTGAGGGCATCACTGATTTGGTCGTTATAACCCATTCAAATGGCGGTAATGTTATACGTTGGATTATGTCAAACCCAACATGGGATTCTCGTTACCCCGACATTATCAATAAAATTCGCTGGGTTAATGCCATAGCGCCTTCTAGTGCAGGAACACCATTGGCAGAAGCCGTAATCTCAGGAAATGTTTTCGAAAACTCTTTGGGCTGGTTGCTAGGCTACGCAAACAACGGGGTTCGAATGCAGCAACCATCATGGATGGCATCCTACAATAGCTCTTGGTTGCTCGGCACCAGCGGCAGACCGTCTCTTCCAAAAAGTTTTCGATCAATTGTTGGCACAGATGTAGAAACAGCCATTTGGGATTCCGATAGCTATTGCGGTGGTTACACCGAAAATTTGGGATTAGAAATAACCCAAGCGTGGTTATCTAGCTGCTCAGATGGATTTTTAGACTGTTCAAGCCAAGAAGCTGCAGGAACTGTTTGGTTTAGAGATAAATCAAAAACAAAAGGCCGAGAACCGCTTAGTCATAATCAAAGCCGGCGTAAATGTTTTAATCTCGACACTATCTTAAGAAATGACATATAAGGACTTGAAAATGACTATAAAGCTAAATGTAATTTTTAATAGCATACTTGTAACGTCCCTAACAGTGATTGTTGCTACTTTCTCCAGTGTGTCGTATAGCGCAGACATTGCGCGTGAATCGAAGACTACCTACAAAGCCAAAATACTTCCGCTTAAGGCAAGCGACCTAGGAAGCACAACCATTGAAAGCCGCTTACAAACGGTAGAAATGCCGTCTATTAATATGAACAAAGAAACCGTCACATTTGTTCAAGTACTCGGCAACGGGTCGGCAATAGAATCAGCCATAAAGCCAAGTTATACCAGCTCTAGTCGCAGTTTTAAAATGCACGTTAAGGGCAATAAATTGGCTAGCGGTATTATCATTCCTGCATCCTCTCAATCGCCTATTGTTCGTGTGGTGTCGCAATCCAACGCCAAAAGCTTTAGAGCCGACCAATTGGAATTGAAGGAAAATGGGCGATGGATAAGCGGTAGCAAAGCCTTCGATATCGTTGCTGACAGAAACGAATTGAACGCGGCCGGTATGCCAAGTGCAAGAGATGTTTTTGCAATGCGATTAAAATCTAGAGGTGCAGCCACACCTATCGAACTTCGTGTCAATAAGCTAGCCAATCTCGACGGAGATTTCGCAATACATGTGTTCGAAGCCAATAGTAAAACCGTTCTCGATCTAACTGTTGCGAATACCAACCTACTACAGGGTGACAAGTTAAAAGCGGATGTAAAGTTACACAAAGGTGCCGCTCACCTAGACATTGTCTCTGCAAATGGGTATCTCGTCTCTCCTAGAGCCGCTACTAAAATCCCGGTGAAAATTAATATCATTGACGGTCAAGTATCGTCAGTTATCGATACCAAAGGTTTGTCTTCAAACGCTGCGGGACTTTGGGAATTACATATCACCTCAGAGCATAAAGGTGGCGATGTTGTAGTATTACGTGATGCAGCCGTAGCCTTTTCGCTTTCAGCAAAGACCGCACGCTTCTCCGGCGACGTCCACATTCGTAAACCACTACGCAAAACCGAAGGACTGACGCTGGAGTTCGACATAGAGACAGCATTAGCAGGTCGTTATGCGGTTAGTGCCGTTATTTATGGCAATGACAGCAACGGCAACAAAAAAGCAGGCGTCATGGTCTCGGCGGCAAAATGGTTAGATGCTAACGGTGAAATTGAACTTGATATCTCGCCACAAAAATTAGCCGAAGCTGATATTACAGCACCATTTGAAGTTCGTTACCTTGAGCTGAAAGACCAAACCCGAATGGCCTCACTTTGGTCCCAAACAAATGCTCTAAACATTCCCTAAACGATTAACTTTCACGGCCGAAAACTGCGTTTTCTCTACGGCATGTACAAACCTGCAGCAGCGCCGCCACAACAGTTTGATCACCAAGGGTAGATAACCCGTTAGCCGGTTGCGCAAAAATCTAGCAACCGGCTGCTACCAACCAACAAAAAGTCTTATACATTAATTGCTCCCGCACAGCTCCCCCCACTAATAATTGGTTTAGCGCCTCCTCTCACGACTGGCTCCACTATTCGCATCATCACCACAAACCCTACTGACGCAACGCCACCCATAGATACCAGTCAATCCTCCTCAACATGCCAAATGCGTGACAATGGCGCCAAAATCAACCCCCTTCATGCGTTCGTATACACACACAATCAGTGTGAAAAAAGCAAAAATAAGCTATAACTTGAACATACCTTTCTTACGATCAGCATCGCCATTCGCCCTATGAGGGACACACTTCATGTCAGAAACCCATGCGCTGAAAATTGGTGTTTTCTCTCCTCAATTTCAGGGGCCGTTTCATGGAGAAATTACAAACCAAATACGTCAACTTTGCGCCCTGAAAAACCACGAATTTGTTGGCATCGCTACCGGAGGGTTCGCCCACTACAATTCTCGTATTAATATAGACAAACTTGATGGTGCTATCCTTCTCCGAAATTCAGTAAGTCCAGAGTTCGCTTCGCATCTGCTCGAAGAAAATATCCCCACGGTATCGATTGCATACGACTATTTCCCCCTTACCATTCCGCTCGTATGTTCAGATCATGCAGAAGGCAGCAAACTTGCGTACGAACACCTGAAATCTCTTGGTCATACAACAATTGCTTTTGTAGGAGACCTTTCCAACTATGACATCCGAAAACGATACGAAGCCATTGGAGACCTATTAGAGGCTGACGGGCTAGAAGCCACGGAGGAATTACTCTATACCGTTAACTCTGTAGACATAGAAAGTGGAAAAGACGCCTGTAAAGAATTTATACAGCGCTCGTGTAATTCAACCGGCATTATTTGTGGGTCAGGGTTAACCGGTATTGGGTTCCACCAGTGCGTGAAGCAACATACCGAAATACAACCCGGACACCTCGATATTGTCATTTTCGACTCTATTCCTATGACCCCTGTTATATCACCAGAGATCGCCAGCATTGACCAAAATGTATTACTAATGGCCCACCAAAGCATTAACCTTATCGAACAACTCACTGCTGGCACTGCGACACCACGTCTACATCAAATAACACCCAAACTAATTACACCCATTACCGAGAACGAAAGTTCTAAAGATGCCTACCTTGCGACATGTGTTGAATTACAATCGTTATACAACGCCAACTACATGAAAAGTTTACTTTCCAATTTTTATGAATGGACAAACGATATAATCGAATCCAATTTGGATAAGATAATGACTATATCCCCTCTTTTCTCGAACTTTATCGAACTCGTAATATTCTCACGAATAAAGTCTGCCAAAGATGGTCAACACTTTCTTATTTCTAAAAAATACACGTCAGGCGAGACACGATCATTCTCTCTTCTAGACGATAAAAACCGATGCATTGACCATGAATACCCAGAAGCATTTCTTTCGGAAGAAGAACGAGACACTTTAAAAATATCATTTCATTTCCCGATAAAAATAAATAATCGATCATGGGGAATAATGACGGTATTAGGGAAAAATGATGCTTCCACCGCTACGCCAAGCAATTTCTTTTCTTTTATCAATTACATGGAAACCATTTCTTCTAGATTAGGCGATAAATTTGAAATCCAATACAAAACAAAACAAGAGAAGACAAGAAAAAATACAACAAAAACGCCACCAGACGAAAAAGAAAAATGGCAATCCTCCACCTTTGAGTTTAATAACGAGTCGGGAATTACCACCTGGAATGAAAAAGCCCTGGAAATACTTGGTTACAGATCATCTTTCGAGAAAAATATTTACATGCATATGGATATTTCCGACATGTTCGAAGAGGAGGACTCAGATCTAATACGCCGAAAATTTCTAAACCTATTTTTACATGGAAACCACCTAAACTTTACCGGCAATATAAAGCGTAAATCAGGGTCCCACTCGGTATGCGTACTGGAGTCTCAGTCAGACTTGAGCAAAAACGGCAGTATTACATTCAAAGTACACATTAAAGATTAATCAGAATGGAAGCATTAACCAACATAACGCTATCAGACTTCATTTACGCCGAATTTATTTTGCTAATGATAAGCCTGTCTTTTAATGCTTATCTTTTAACAAAAAAAACCTCAAAGGAACAAAACCCAGAATCCCCGATACTACAAAACAAAGACTATCTACAATTTATTAGAGACCAAATAGCTGAAACAAAGAAACACTTAAAAATATCGGACAACAAAAAAAACATTCTCGACAATAAAGTTGTCGCATTACGCACGGCTTACCTAAACATCGAGAACAAAGCGCTCGACAAAAAAATAAATTCAGACAACTACTTCTCCGTATTAAACACCGGCCTAAACAGGCTCCTTAAACTATTCTTACCACAGGTATACGGGCAAGAAAACCATGTACACGAACTGGAAAATAGAATATCCCTACTAAGTGATCGCATTCAGAAACTAAAATCAAAATCCACCAATCCCGCCGTCATCGAAAAGACCGTTAAAGACATCAAGAACATAATCCCCAGCATTGGAGATAACTATAAAAGTCAGGCCATTGTTGGCCAATACATGGAAAAAATGGAAAACGTTATAAATTCCTATGAAAACAGCCACGAGAACCCAGAAAAACCCAACACTGAAAAATGCTTAAAAAACTCTATAACCTCAATGGAACAACTCCACTCCTCCATCAATCTTCAGAACGAAGAAGCCAATAACGCCGAAATTGTTATTTCACAACTAATCAAACAAAGCGAATCTGGAACCACAGAAGAGGACATTGAAAACACATTACGATTAAAGGAAGCTCAATATGAAATACGGGAGTTTAAAAATAAAAACTTATACTTGGAAAAAATGGTTTCAAAACTTAAAGATCGCCTATCGAAACTGGAAGAAAATGAAAGACACGACAAAATAAAACCGCTAATCACCTTCAAGAACATTGAGGATGACAGCAATGACAGCAATGAAATCGACGATCTTGCCAACCAGGTAAAAGATATATCTGAACGCGAAATAACACGGTTAAGGGATTTACTTAAGGATCAAGACGGCTCTATCCACACGCTCAATACAGAACTCGGTAAGCTAAGGCAAAAAAACCACAAAAGTGAAAAAATAGAAGAATTCCAAGAGCAGACTATCACAAAACTAAAATCTCACGTGAGGGAATCTGATGGCTGCATTGAAACACTAGAAAAAGAAATCGAGGAATTACACTCAAAACTAAAATCAACAAAGGACAAAAAAGAACAAGACGCCGATATTTACGCTAAAAATGACATAGACAAACTACAAAATAATTTACAAGATCTTCAAATGGAGTTGGACGACTCCCTTGATCGAGCAAAAGAACACAACCGCCTCCTAACTTATTACAACGAATCTATACAAGCTAATTCAGCAGAAGACCTTGCCGTTGTAGTATTTCAGAATATCGAAGATATGGGTTGCAAACCCAACATGTGGTTAAGTACGCCCGAGAGAGAAATCCACCTATCTGATAGCGGTGCAATGAGTACTCGCGAAAAGGTGATAATCAATAATATGGTCATCGGTGAAACCAATCTCGGAGGAGAGGGGAAAACACTTAAATTCAGGCTCAAAAATGTGAAAGGGCAACTGCTTAGCGCAACCAAAGAAAACATAAAGAGTGAGTTTCGTGACGTTATCGATTTTTTGAAATTTATAGACCAACTATCAGAAAAAATGTTTTCCAATCAGTCGAACAACAAAAACGCGAAAAAACTTAGCTCATACTCACGTTATTTAAGGCTAATTGCAAACGATGTTGATCAGGGTATTGAGACGCAGATAAAAAACTCAAAAGATTTACTGGAAACCAGTTTCGCCCAAATTGGTGAGCTAATTGACTCAGGAATTGAAAAGAAGTCACTTAAGAAAAGCTTGTCCGCCATGCAAAAAAACACATCAGAACGCCTAGAGGCAGAAGACATATTGAAATTAAAACTGAGAAAACAGTTTTTAGAAATTATTCGCTCAATGGAAAAGTAGAGCAACCTCAGTATTTACCGATAGCGGGAAAATACTGAGGTTAAGTTGGCCTAAAATTATTATTAGGCCATTCAACGCCTTAATTCACGATACGATCGCCGCAAGCATCTCTTGATATACACGTCTGATTATTTTCGTTACCCCAACCAGTCGTAGTATTTTCACACAACGCTAACATCCAGCCATACCAATCACACTGTCCACCAGCCACTGAGCTAGAGCTGCTTGAACTCACACTACTCGAACTTGAGCTCACAGAAGAGCTAGAGCTACTGACAGAAGAGCTAGAACTACTGGAGGATACGCTACTCGATGACGATACAGAGCTACTTGACACGGAGCTACTAGACGAAGAGCTACTAGACGTAGTCGTGGACACTATTTTATGTAAACCACCTTGATAGTAATCAACAACATAAAGCTCGCCATCATTGGCTTCTGCAAAATGTGAAATCCACACATCGCTGTCCAGTAGCTCATTCATTTCATAATCGCCACCATTATTCTGAACAAGATTCCAAATAATACCCTTCGTGTAGTCGCCAAATACATATTGCCCATATAGGCCGTCGATAGCAGAACCACGATAAACATAGCCTCCTGTTACCGTTTCACCGACCGAACGGCCGTAAGAAACAACAGGTTCAACATAAGGCCCGCCAGTAGAACAATCATTGCTTGAGATCTCAGGGCCTTCCATGCAACGCCAACCGTAGTTTCCGCCGCTAACAATAATATCGATTTCTTCAAAACGACCTTCCCCTACATCTCCAGCCCATAACTCGCCAGTTTCGGAATCGAAACTCCAACGCCACGGGTTACGCATGCCGTAAGCAAAAACCTCAGGCGCACCACCTTCAGTGGCGAAGGGGTTATCCGAAGGAATTGAATAAGGAGAGCCGTTATCAACATCTATACGTAAAAACTTACCGAACCATTCTTGAGTGTCTTGAGAGTTGTCGAATGGATCGTTACCTGAACCGCCGTCGCCGAACCCAATATAAAGGTAGCCATCCGGACCAAACGCTATATGCCCACCATTATGGTTGTTAAATGGCTGGCCCAACGTGAGAATATCGAGTCGTGAATTAACATCCAATACGCCTGCAGAAGATTCTGTAAAACGCGTCACATAGGATATTTGTGAAAAGTCGTTAGAATCGTCTGCACCAGTATAAGAGATATAGACATAACCGTTATTTTGGTAATCAGGGTGGAACGCCATACCTAGCAAACCACCTTCATTATTACTATCGGTTTCGTCCTGCAAATCAATATAGATATTCGCTGCACCCGCGTTAGTATTGCTCGCATCTAACCAATAAAGTGAGCCGGCTTTTTCTAGTACATACCAACGACTATTGTCGCCAGGCGCCTGAAACAAACCCGTCGGATCGGAAAATAACAAATTAGGGTATATTCGCTCTAAATCAATCGAAACTTCAGCATCGCTAGACGAAGAAGAGCTACTAGAAGATACACTACTGCTAGACGAGCTTGAGCTGCTAACAGAAGATGAACTACTTACAGAAGAGCTTGAGCTACTTACAGAAGACGAACTCGAAACGCTAGATGAAGAAGAACTGCTAGAAGATGACACGCTAGACGAAGAACTCACACTTGAAGAGCTGCTGCTTGCTCCACACACACTACCTGTAATCACAGGTATCTCAGCCGTTGAGCCGTTAGTTTGAGTACCTTGAAACCCAAACTCTACCGATTGCCCGACAGCGATATTACTATTCCAACTCAACGGACTAGCACTATAGGGGTTAGAACCACTTAAAGTTGCATTCCATAAGCTAGTAACAGCAGAGCCATTACCATACTCCCAAGAAACATCCCAACCATTCACCGCGGCAGAACCATCATTTGAAATACGAATGGCGCCTGTAAAACCACCCTCCCACTGATTGCTAATCAAATATTCGCACGTCGCCGCATGAGCTTGCGACGTACTCCCAAATACTGCACCTAACAACACCCAAAACAATAAATATCTTGAAGTAGCTTGTTTCATGAATTTTTTCTCATAGTTATAAAGACGAATCCGACACAACTGACACAACTGACGGAATTGAACCTGGTTTTTACGTTTTATTCTTAATTAACCCACTGATTACTTACCCGCTAAGCGGTTTATCACGCACCCACGTAAAACCATTGTGTTTAAGTAATTTAAAGCAAAACTGCGCGGGAAATTATGCAAACGAGCATATTATATCTATGCGTAACGTATTTATTATTGTTACCCCAAAAAATGAAGTATTTCTTGTTGGATACACAAAGAGAAGGCGAACCCTAAGGTTCTCTCAAATATTTCAGCATTGAATCAAACGGAAGACACTCATTATTAATTGAATTTTACGTGTCACAACACCAAGAATTATAGAAGTCATTTCGCTTAAAGGAATACAAATCTTCTACGCAGTATTAGGCCAACGAAAGGATTACAAGTAAACCTTTAACACGCCAAATTACTGAAAGAATTGGCTTTTACCTGTATATCATCCAATCCTTATTCCAAATTCAACCGGACGAATGACAATAACTATATCCGAACTGAATAACTTAACCCTATTTTCCTTAGGGTGTAGCGCATACAATATCTCTTTAAGGAAGCATCTGCTCGCGGATTCCAACGGCTAACACTGTTGAGCTGCGACTATACGAGTACTACATACAGGTACTACAAATAGACCCACCTACATTCGTCATCAATGAACAACTTTAACCTACCGCCTTATAAGGATAGCCGCCCCACCCAAAACCAGACTTGTGAGGCAAACAGCAATACCCTTACTCATTGCATGCCCTTAGCTAGTCGTCACAGTAAAATATTCACGACGTGATGATAATAAACGGTACTTTTATTGGAACGAAAAAACAAACCGAAGACTGTAGTTCAGGAACATGAACGACTGAACCTTTAGCGCTTCGAATTTTGTGCTCTCAGCCGTTAAACAAGGGGAATACACTTTCCTACGCACCGTCTACAATAAGAACTTATCGGTTAAGTTGTTTTGGTGATTGGCCATTTCCTGGAGATTTTCACTTGAGACCTGCATTTTTACCGCTTGCCGCTGGATACCTTCGGCCATAGTTGAAATTTCTATTACTGTTTCTGCAAGGTCGCTGGTGACACGGCTTTGCTGTTCGGAAGCCGTGGCAATCGATGAAGTCATCGTATTTATTTTATTCAAACCCGACAAGATATCACTAAGAGAGTCAGAGGTTAAATCCGATTGCTCTACGCAGGCTTTAGCGGTAGATCTATTTTTTTCCATAATCGCATTGGCCTCCGCCGACTTATTCTGGAGACTATCAATTATCCCAATAATTTCTGACGTTGAGGATTGTGTTTTATTCGCAAGCGCGCGCACCTCGTCGGCAACCACGGAAAAACCTCGCCCTTGCTCACCAGCACGCGCCGCTTCAATAGCGGCGTTTAACGCGAGCAAATTAGTTTGTTCAGCAATACCAATAATAACGGATACAATAGAGCCAATATTGTCTGATTCTTCGCGCAACAGATCAACAACATGCGCCGCTTTATTCAGTTCAGTTTCAAGCGAGTTGATAAGCTTTTTATTACCGCCAACAATGTTTTGCCCGTTCTGGGCCGTAAGCACAAGGTCCCCCACGACCTCATAAGTTTTACTCGCGTCACTGGCAACATCTTTCGCGGAATATTCCATTTCTGTAGCGGCCGACGCCAGAGTGCTCATTTGCTCTCTCTGGCTATCCACTTCTTTACGAGATTCAGCGCTTTGTTCGAAGGTTTGGTCTGCCAATTGCGACAAGTCTTTACTCTGATTTTTTATTTCTCGAATTATCGTCGATAAGTTTCGTGTTAAAGCGTCAAGTGACTTTGCGATAGTGTCAAACTCACCGTTCGCTTGATGCGTACTAATATCCGATAAGTCATTTTCAGCCAATCGCTCTAAACGTTTCACCAACTCGAGTAACGGCTTACGCACACCATTTACCACCATTAACGCTACAAAAATACCGATTGCAATGGCCAGTACTAAAGAGCCAATCATAATGCGTTGGGTTTTATTCAAAATACTACGGGTATCATTAGAGGACTCGTCCGCGAGTTTACTCAACGCAGTATTGAGGCTATTTAGCTTTTCAATGGTAACGTCTAATTCCTCACTTAATTGTGCCAATAATAACGCGTTATTCTCCGCTATATTCAAGCGTATACCCTGTTGTTTCATTACACCATCATCACTAATAATGTGGCGATTAAGAAGCGCGACGTATCGTTCTAACCCTTTCGCCATAATGGGAAAACGCTCGACCATTAAGGTATGCTTAGCTTTTACATTCTTCCAGTAATAAATAAGCTGCTTGGCAGCTTGATCCATTTTGTCTTTTTCCCGCAGCGATGGAATACGGGTCAATAGCCCAGCCGCTTCGTTTGCATCCTGCTCGAGAGATTCCAATAACCATCTAGCAGGCAGCTCGCCATCAGGCAGCACGAATCGTGTATCCTTTAAGTCTGCAGTGAAGTACTGCCATGTTTTCTCAAAGTCATCTAACGCTCGGTATTCTAATTCGGTTGTAACCGTATATTGGCTATGCCCGTTTAAATGTTGCTGCCCGGTTTTAAACGCTTTATTCGAACTGTATATGGCTGATTCAATCGCTTCTATAAATTCCGGTTGATCTTTGGCTATGCGTCGAATCTCATCAGCCTCTATACTGTACCGTTCTATCGCAGCTTCATATGCCGCCCTTAAGGGTTTTAACGCCGATTCTTGAGTTTGGGCCGCATGCATACTGACCGCTTGGGCCGCACGCTGTGCTTGCAGTGTTAGTAAAGAGCTCTTTTGAAGCATAGGGAAAATAGTATTTGTGGTAGTTGCATACTGCGCCTGAACGCGCGACTGACCATAAATACCAAAACTGGTGACAAGAAACTGCAGGCATATGACGGTGGAGAAACCAAGAACCACCTTTGATACTAAACTCACATTCATATGGGTAAAAACCTAGAAATAAACTTATTGGAAGTTTGCGAGCGCTTGACTCCACCGCTTGTTCCAGTAGGCCATGCTGCCATCGAAGTCTGGACTGAGTAATATATTCCTCACGTAACTCCCTCCCATAAAGTCCATTCCGGCCTTATTCGCTAGACGTAGAAAGCCAGGATTATAGGATGCAGTCTGAATAACCTTGGGCTTATAACCCATGTATTCAGAGAGCTGCGCCAACCCTGGTTGACGAGATTTTACGGTGGGAATAAAACCTGAAACATCGGCAAAATCTGACTGTTCTAAAAAAAACTTAAGCCAAGCCTTCGCCGTTTGTGGGTTTTTACTGAACCGACTAATGGCTATACCCCAATCAAAATTCAATATCCCTTTTGCTTGTTCAGTGTTGTCCACAGGGAAGGGTACGAACCCTATGTCTCGAGATGCAATTCCAGCCTCAATAAGTTGAGGGATTGCCCAACTACCCAAGAAAAATAAACCTCCTTCATTCGCAGCAAAAGCCACTTTCGAAGACTGCCACTGATCGTGAATGAAATCCGGTTCACTGTAACCGGATTTGAATAGCTTATTGACAATACCAAGCGATGTTTCATACGGCTGGCCTGCGGAAAACGGGGCAGCCTGAGTGAGCATGGATTCATAATAGTTGCCGTTTTCTGATAGCTGCATCACCGCTTTATCCCATTGTTGTAGCGGCCATCCTGCACCAACATTCAAAAAAATAGGCGTTTTACCGTTCGCCTTTATTTTTTCACAAAGCGTATATAACTGGTCGACGGTTAATGGGGGTTCCGTCTCCCCAGCCAAACCCAATACACGCTTATTGTAGATTAGCCCTTCTGCGCTCACCCCCTGTGTATAGGCATATTCTTGTTCTTTGTAGGCCCAACTGTTAGCAAAATACACTTTGCTCGACAAGCCTGTATCATTGAGCGGTAGAAAAAATTTGGGGTATGCCTCTTTTGGCATATCGGTGGGAACCAATATCACGTCACCATAGCTACGCTTTTCAAAACGCTCAGCCATTTCTTCGCCATACCGCTCGACCAATGTTACTCGTACACTTGTACCGGGGTAAATTGCCTCGAACTCGCGAACCCAGCGCTTAAAGTTGCCATTTCGCACCAAATCGCCTCGGTTGGTGTACACACTAATGGTCCCAGCAATTTGGCCCATCGCAGGTGTCGCCAAAAGCGCCACCACTAATACAGCGAATTTCCACATAACATTACCTACTCTGACCCCCTTAACCCTTCCTGTTTACCAACACTACAACACCATAATAGTGTAGACACTTATTGAAGGTATGCATTGTTTAAGCGACAAAATATTGACCTGTAAGCTATACCACCCCATCACTTTACATGCCTTATAAGCACGACAACAAAAGCATGGAATAACATGAACAATTGAGGATAGTGAATGGTTTTTTGCGATGTTCGATCTACCTATAATCGGCAGCATAGTAATGTTCTTCACGCACTTCAGTGCTCTTAATTCTAAATTAAGCGAAACTAACTAAATAGCCGTTGAAAACTTAATAAATTTAAAGAGTATGACGGAAGAGCACGCATTAAAAATATTCACCAAAAATGATACGAAAAATTTAGATAGTTGGTTGCGATACATACCGGCAAATACAAAATAATAAGTTTCTGGTTTCTAACAGAAATTGACTCAATTATTCGATTTACACTCATACGTTACCGTGCTGGCATACACGAGAGTGAAACACATCAATTCGCAACCAGCATTATTGAGTAGAACAAGGAAACCACAACAAAAAAGAGTGACGAGAACCTAGTGCGCTCGCAGGCTTATTAAACAATAAGTGGGGTAAAGAAACGAATAGAGCGCGGTAAAACAAACCGTTGATAAGGGGCAAAACACCCCTCCAACACTTAGATAGCCATCCAGTATACTAGCCTAACTCTGCAGCCATACGTCTCGCACCCACTGCCAAACATCATCGGAAATCGCTAATAAATCGTCGTTACCTTCCCAAAGAAATACTTCGCCCTCCTCGGCAACGCAATACACACTTTCGCCATCAACGCACAACGGCAATAGTTCGCGTGGCATTCCCTTATCCCACGCCTCGGCAGCCATTTCGGGTAAATAGGTATGGCTATTCGGGTCTGCTAGCGTCGCAGGTTCCAAGTGACCGTAAATAACGTTGCTGGAATGCAACAAATAATCCCGCATTTCGACAGGAACTGATATCAACATCGCTTCCTGCGCTTCAACCAATTGATCCATAGTTGGGAGTTCAAGGGGGAATGCTGTTTCTTGAGCATGCTCAGCAAGCATTTCAGCTATTTCGTTTATCACTTCATTTCCTATTATTTGACCACCCCACTATGGGTGATCACGATCTGTTTCACTATCATGCGCGCGGCGACTAACCGCCAACGCCAGAATGCGTGTATTATATCGTCCCCCAATGGCTCACGGAAACGTAAACTTTCTATTTGAGTTCTCCGGTAAATATCAACTGGCCGTAAAAAGCCTAACTGCTAGGTATTGTATGTTAATCAACTGGTATCCGGGCCACATGAACAAGGCCCGCAAGAAAATTAAAGAAGTTATGCCAGCTGTAGATGTCGTTATCGAGGTGCTCGATGCTCGGCTTCCTTATTCAAGTAGCAACCCCATGATTGAATCCCTACGGGGGAGCAAGCCATACCTAAAAGTACTCAGTAAATCCGACCTAGCAGACCCCGCCATCACCAAACAGTGGCAGGCCTACTTTCGCGAACAACGCGATACCGACGCTTTAGCAATTACCACCGAAAACCGGTCAACGGCTAAAACCATTCCAGCACGAATTCAAAAAATGCTACCTAACCGTGGCCAATCGTTTATCAAACCAATCCGCGCGTTAATCATGGGTATTCCCAATGTTGGGAAATCCACGCTTATTAACACCTTAGTGGGGAAAAAAATAGCGTCGGTAGGTAATGAGCCCGCCGTTACCAAAGCGCAGCAAAAAATCCACATTTCAGATACGTTTTATTTGATTGACTCCCCAGGGATGACCTGGCCCGGTGCAACGAACCACATGATCAATTATAGGCTTGCTGCTAGCGGCGCAATTCGCGATACCGCATTGGAGTATGATGACGTTGGCCTGTTTGCGGTAGATTACCTCTTACAGCGTTATCCCGAACTTATAACAAAACGCTACCAGCTAAAAGCATTACCCCAATCCGCTCACGAAGTACTCGAATTACTCGGCAAAAAACAAGGCTATATGCAAAACGGGCGCCCAGACTTAAAACGTACCGGAGAAATGCTCATTCGCGAACTGCGGGCCGGTAAGCTCGGCCGCCTTAGTTTTGAAGAACCGCTACTGAGTTATCGCTTTCGCGACTAAAGCCAAACGCACAATCGGTATAGCACCTTCGTGTTATACCCCTATCACCCGCACTCGATACGCCCGCCCTTTCAATTTACCGTTACTTAATTTTTTTAACCCAGCACGAGACGCCTCACGCATTACCGCCACATAAGCGCAAAGATCGAATATATGAATTTTACCGACCTGCGTGCCGTCAATACCGCCTTCTCCTGTTAAAGCTCCAACAATATCACCAGGCCTTACCTTTTGTTTTTTCCCACCATCAATTTGAATAGTGACCATTGGTGGTTTTTGTGGCACAAAACTTTCGTCTGGCAGGGGCAAGGGCTCAGCTTCAATAGGTTGCCCCAAAAGACCTTCCAACCGCTCAATTTTATAGCGTTCTTTTTCACTGATTAAGCTCACCGCTTTACCGCTCTCTCCCGCCCGACCCGTTCGACCTATTCGATGCACGTGCACCTCTGGGTCTCGCGACAAATGATAATTAATAACCATATCCAACTTTTCAATATCTAAACCGCGCGCAGCAACGTCTGTGGCCACTAACACTGACACGCTCCTGTTCGCAAAACACACGAGTGTTCGATCTCGGTCTTTTTGCTGCATGTCGCCATGAAGCCCTAAAGCCGTAAAACCTTGGTCTTTTAAATAAACAGCCACTTCATCGGTTTCACGCTTGGTATTGCAAAATATCACAGTCGACTCTGCATTAAAGTGCTGCAACACTTGGCACACCGCCTGTAAGCGCTGGGCGTTATCATCAACACGATAAAAATGCTGTTGAATACTTAATGTAGAATGGGTTGCCGCAACCTCTACCATTAATGGGTCGCGCTGTACGCGTGCCGCTAATGACTTTATGCCACTGGGAAACGTTGCACTAAACAGTAACGTCTGCCGTCCGGCAGGCACATGCTCAATAATCGCGTCCAGCGACGCTTGGAACCCCATATCTAGCATACGATCCGCTTCATCCAGCACCAAAGTGTCCACATGCTGCAACAGTAATTTACCTTTGCGAACATGCTCCTCAACGCGCCCAGGCGTACCCACCACAATATGCGCTCCGTGCTCGAGGGACCCCACCTGAGGGCCAAAAGGCATACCACCACAAAGTGTAAGAATTTTGATGTTATGAACAGCCCGAGCAAGTTTTCGCAACTCCCGAGCCACTTGATCCGCTAGCTCTCGAGTGGGGCAAAGCACCAATGTTTGTACGCGAAACCGCTCAACTTTCAGCTTATTCAATATCCCCAAACCAAAGGCGGCCGTTTTACCCGACCCCGTTTTCGCCTTGCCGATAACATCCGCCCCCTCAATAATAGGAGGTAAAGCAGCGGCCTGAATATCGGTCATTTGTTGATAACCTAAATCCTCCAGGTTGCGCAGTAAGGCCGAATCGAGCGAAAGTTCGCCAAATGAAGATTTTGACAGCGTGGGCTTAGACAAAAGAGAACTCCGAAAAAGAGGGACAAAGAAGAGGCGTAATTCTACCGCACTACACTCTTCGATGTTGAGTTTTAAAACGTGCATTAGCATGAATAAACGGGTTCTTATACCGCTCTGACATACCGGAAAAGAATCCTCTTTACAGCTCTAGGGCTGGGCCGCTCTTGCGTTAGGGTCATTCATCAACAGCGCGATCGCTCAGTATCGAATCGAGTGATAACCAATACCGCTTCTGCTCTAACGGCGTTAGAGGTGGTAGATAGGGATTATCCAAGTGAAAAATAGTCCGTTTATGTAACTGACTGCGCGCTATTCGCTCACCAAAATACGTCATAAATAGCGCGTCGAATGAGCCATCATCCACGGCAGCTTGTAACCCCCCTTTTATAATACCGTGTAATACCGTATTTCCCTTTTGCACAAAAAAATAGTAAGCCGCGGGGTAAACCAGCGCAATGCTCTGCTCAACCGTCAACGTTGGGTTTGAATAGGCTTCCAGTTCTCCCCAGATTTCCGTAACACCCCTAGGGAAAAAATCGCCTCTTGAATAGGCCAACATTCGAGACATCGTAAAAAAATCTGTCGCTGTCACCACTTCGAACCCGTTCTTTAACAGGATGTCCGTATCCGGCCACCCTAGCCCCTGTAACCCGACCAATTGTTTTAACTCATCAATACTGTCGATTGCGGCATAGCGTTCCATATCAGCCTCTCGAATCAGTAAAACACGCCAGCCGATTAGCCCCTTGAACAACGGAATACGTATAGGCAAAAGAACATCTTCAAGCTCTTTCGTCGTATTCAGCCAATGCACATCAAATTTTCCATGATAGAGAAAACGCACGCCCCTAGGTTCTGAATGACGTAAAAGTTCTACCGGGTTCAACTTAAAAGGCACACCAGAATGTTCTAACGCTAAGGTTAGAACCGCCATAAAATACTTTTCTCGAGTAGACAAATATTGATTAAGATTAGCCACATGGTTAACGATCAACGGATTATCCGCAGTATAGCGAACCGCGACAGACGCTTCCAAAGTGGGCACAGCAGACACCGGAGAGACCACAAAAAAGCTCGCCAAACAAAAGATGAGGGCAACACTTAACCGGCAACGTCTCAACCACGCATCGACGGAAGCATACAAAGCCACACTCCTACATTTGATCAATAAAAAACGTCCTTTATAGTTCAACTGGTTACATCGCCAGGCGCAATAAGCCATTATTTTAGGTAAACACCACATCAGATGTTAGGCCCGCAGCCCTCTCAAACACTTAAGTCAGTATAGCTGAGCAATTATTTAACTGGCCCCAGACATTATTCAATATGATAGCCCCCTAACCCGATATTTACGGTACCCCTTCAACACCTTACCAAAGCATTTTTCAGGCCCTTCACATGAAGCAACCTGCTAGCGCAGCACTCAGCAATAGCCCTATTAAAAATGGGCCTACGGTCGAGTATTAGGCTTCACCCTTACGCACAAAACCCAAAAAGGTCAGCGCATATTTACGCTGACGACACCAGCCTTCACTACCCCTTTCATTTCAGCCCCCCGCCTAATACATTCAAAACATTGCGCGAAACCCCGGTATTTTTCGCCAACGAATAACCCCAGGTTACACAAACACTTTTACCCATGAAAAACTTAAGGACAATGCCCAAACAGAATAATTTGTTTACCCTGCACTTATAGCCTAGATTTAAACTGTATGTGTAAACCGCCCACCGAATACCGTCGTAGCCTAAAACTCTAAACGACTGCTCCAACAATAAAGGACTACGCAATGCAATGGCTTGAACTGTTATCCAACCCAAACTTTATGCCGCACGGCCACTGTTACCTATGGCGGCCTGATATCCTTTGGACACACGTCATCTCAGACGCCGCAATAGCCCTTTCTTATTATGCAATACCGGTTGTACTCGGCATTCTTTTATTTAAACGTAAAGACAGTATTCCTTATGCCAACATACTAGGTCTGTTTATTGCTTTTATTTTACTGTGTGGCACCACACACCTAGTCAACATTTATGTCACTTGGTACCCAGCCTATGAATACCAAGGATGGTTAAAGATGCTCACAGCCGCTGTCTCTGTCGTAACCGCCATTGTTTTGGCCCCAAAATTACCAGAGTTAATCGTCATCCCCGGTATAAAGCAAGCGTATGAGAAAAGCCAAGCGGCGCTGGCCGAGGCAGAAGAAAAACATTGTCGCTCTCAAGCTTTGCACCAACAGTCGCTCGATCGAGAGTCACGTATTTTAGAACTTAAGCGTGAAGTAAACGGCCTACTAAGAGCACAAGGTAATACACAAAAGTACCTGGCCAATGTAGATGACACCCACGGATGAAATTACTCTACATTATTATCGCCATAATGCTAAGCATGGTACTGCTGATTTTTAACCAACAGCAAGTGGCTAGGACTGCGGAAAGAAATACGCTGCTGATTCATTTGCAGTTTACCCTCAACGAACGTGGTAGAGAACGTTATCTAAGCGCAATTGAACTTACCCCAATTTTTACTGAATATAATAATTATGGGTCATCAAACATCCTTAGACTGAATAAATTTCAGCAACACCTTCGGGAATCCGCTAAAGATAATTTCTACTACAACTCAATGTCACTCGACGATTGGGGGAAGTGGCCAGCATTAATAGAGGAAAATCGTGCGCTCGAGGTGTTTAAAGCTGAATTTTTGGCAAGGGATTTTTCCATCACACCGAAAGACGAATTACCCGCAAGCATTAAAGCATGGCACGAACAATTTGTTGCGCGTATAGATTCCCTTCAAACGCTCAACGTCGAGTTAGGGCAACGCCTCGGCAATCAAGTCACCACTGCTCTTGAGCGTTCACTTATTATTAGTACTGTGCTAATAGCCGCTATTTTCCTGCTTGGCCTTAGTGCCTTCACTATCCACAACCGAGAGTTCCTTCGGCAGGTTAAGGACGGTAGGGCAAAACTACTGAGGCGAAATAAGTATATTGAACACGCCCATATTTTATTACAAAGTCAAACAGAGGATCTCGTCGCCGATCGCACAGCACTAAAAGAAGCTAAGCAGCGCTACCAAAGTATTAATCACCTTTTACCCGTCGGGTTTATGCTGGTTAACAATCACGGAAAAATATGTGATATCAATAGCCAGGCGTGCACACTATTTGGTTATAACGAATCAGAACTATTATCGATGAAGGTTGAAGATCTGGTGCCCATGACGAGCCGAGCCAAACACGACAAATTGCGACAGAGTTTTGCTCACGATCAGGAGCCCCGCATTATGGCCGCCAGCAGCACTCTATTGGCAGGCCAGCACAAAGATGGCTCGTTAATACCACTAGAAATTGGACTCGCGCCTATTACGCTAGATAAAGAACCCTTTATTTCCATCTCGTTACTGAATGTAAGTGAACGCCGCCAGACAATGAAGCAATTAGAAAATAAAAACCGACAGATGGACCTTACGTTGGAAAAGCTTCGGCATTCCAACGAGCAACTAGAACGTTTCGCGTTTATTTGCTCGCATGATTTACAAGAACCTATACGAATGGTCTTAAGCTTTAGTCAATTACTCGAAAAGCACGCCGCAACAAAACTAGACGAAAAAAGCCTCGGCTATTTACAATATATTACGGATGGCGCCGCGCGCGCGAGAGAAATGGTGAGCGATATCCTCACTTTCTGCCGCCTAGATCAAAACACCGATGCATACTCTGACGTGGAATTAACAACGATTTGCGCACAAACCTACTCTACATTATCAGCAATGCTAAACGAAAAAAATGCCGAGTTTTCCTGGAGCCCATCTCTACCCTGTATTCGCGCCGTACCTTCACAATTGTTCCAGCTAGTTATGAATTTGGTGGGCAATGGCATCAAATTTAATCACTCCGAAAAACCAAAAGTAAAAATAACGGTAGAAGATAAAAATGGTAGATGGGAAATAGCTGTAACAGACAACGGTATTGGAATCGACCCCAAATACCAACCCAAATTATTCCAAATATTTACGCGCCTAAACAGTAAAAATGAATTTCCCGGCACCGGCATTGGCCTCGCGATATGCAAAAAAATAGTAGAACAGCACGGAGCGTTAATACACATTGAATCAGAGCTGGGCCAAGGTACTCGCTTCATCATCGTATGGCCAAAATTAGAGGAATTCAAAGAACCTCCCTCCGCATCACACCCATTGGAGATCTAACATGGCATTAAAACCAGCCAAAATACTACTCATTGAGGACAACCCAGGTGACATTGAGCTTGTGCGAACCGGATTTGAGGATGCTCATATCGCTAATCAATTAGACGTTATTGAGGACGGCCAAATAGCACTAGACTACATTGAAGAGGGACGTAATTTACCTGACATTATACTCTTGGATATAAATCTTCCAAAAATAGACGGGTTTGAAATTCTAGCGGCCATTCGCAATAATCCAGCCAGCCATCGCATCCCCGTTATTATGTTGACATCATCCGATGCGGGCGAGGATGTAGCAAGAAGCTATCAACACAGCGCCAATAGCTACGTCACCAAACCTATAGATTTCGATAAATTTTTATTGGCTGTCAAGTCAATTGAAGAATTCTGGTTAAGTGTCGTAAAACTACCACTCAACACTCATCGCTAGGGATAACGGTATCATGGGTTCAATCAATATATTGCTTATAGAAGACAACCCTGGCGATGTAGAACTAACGCGCGAAGGGTTAATTAATTTCGGAAAACTCAATAACCAGCTGGATGTGGTAACTGATGGGGAAGAAGCTCTAAACTACCTATACAAACGTGGTGTCTACTTTAACATTAACAGCCCAGATATAATTCTATTGGATTTAAACCTCCCAAAAATTGACGGGCGCGAGGTACTCAAGGCCATAAAGCAAGACGATACGCTGGGTAAAATCCCCGTTGTTGTACTCTCTAGTTCAGAAGCCGCCACCGACATTCAGCACGCCTACAACCTACACGCCAATTGTTTTATCACCAAACCGGTACAGCTCGACGATTTTATCAAAGTGATACAAATGATAGAACATTTCTGGATTGAAATTGTACGCCTACCAATGAAGGGTGACTAACATGTCGGTTATCATAAACATTGAAAAAGACCAACCCCTCGAACACCCGCAACAGAATCTTCAACAGCTAATCTACGGCTTATCTCACGACATGGGAGCACCCTTGCGTGCAGTCGTACAGTTTTCACTTCTTCTATCACGTAATCTTGACGCCAAACTAAATGATAAGGAACGCTACTGGCTCCAGTTAATTCAGGAAAATGGCGAACAGGCACAAAGTATGATTGCCGCGTTACTACAGTACTCTCGACTAGAAACCCATAGAGAAACGTTAAAGCCTTTTACTATAGACGAAGCACTGCAATTGGCCCTACGCAAACTGCAACCCCAACTGCTGGAAACCAACGCAACCATAGACTATGTGCCAAGCGCCTGTGAGATAAACGGCGATGCAGAACAATGGCAATTATATTTTTACTGTGTACTGGAGAATGCTTTAAAGTTTCATTCACCCACAACAGACATACCGCCGCAGATTCGCATACGTATCGACAACACCCCAAACACCATAACCATTTGTGTGGAAGACAATGGTATAGGCGTTAACGAGAAGCATTGGATTGAGCTAAGCCGCCCGTTTAAACGGCTAAACAGGCAAGAAGAATACCCCGGTATTGGTATGGGGCTCGGCTATTGTGAACGCATTACACAACTGCACGGTGGTCACCTAGAATTTAGCTCATCCCCTTTAGGTGGTCTCTGTATAACCTGCACATTGGCGCAAGCATGAACAATCACAGAAGGGATCATCATATGAAAACAGCACTTGCGGCTACTGCGACAGATTTCGAACGATCACACGAGAGCACCTACCAGCACGTTTTTCTGATGGTGGAAGATAACCCCGCAGACGAAGCACTGGTAAAAGAAATGCTTAGCCAAGCCTTTGATGGAAAATGTCATATTGTGTGCGTCGATCGCTTTGAGAAAATCACCGAAACGCTGGCCAATGGCTCTTTTGAAGTTTTAATACTCGACATGGATTTGCCGGATCGATCAGGAGTGGTGAATATTTCCGAGCTAGGCCTCCGGTTTCCAGACCTACCGATTGTAGTTCTTACTGGCCAAGATAATTTTGACGTAGCGGTAGAGGCCTTACATAACGGCGCTCAAGACTACCTTTCCAAAAATGATATTACGCCAGACATGCTCTCCCGCAGTCTCTATTACGCAAGAGAGCGCAAACTAATAGAACAACAGTTACGCCATGCACTGGAAGACTCCGCCTACCGAAATATGCAGTTAGAGGCACAAAGTAAACACGACCCTTTAACCGGCCTCCCTAATCGCGCCTATCTTCACGAAGCAGGTAACCGTGTTATTTTTCGCGCTAAACGCCATAAAATGAGCGTGGCCCTATTGTTTTTCGATCTCAATGGTTTTAAAAAGGTCAACGACAGCTACGGCCACCTAGTAGGAGATGAACTATTAAAACAACTCGCAAACCGATTGGAACAAGAGGTGCGCGACTCAGACTTACTCGCACGACTGGGCGGCGATGAATTTGTCGTGCTAACGGATCTTCTCCACTACGATAATGAGGTCTATCCACTATTGACACGGCTGGAACAGGCCTTTGCCTCCCCTTTTGTCATCGAAGGCAGTCAACTTATGATGCGCACAAGCATAGGCGTAGCGTTTTACCCTGAGTCAGACAGCCTAGATCTTCTTCTTAAAAATGCCGACTTTGCAATGTACGAAGCTAAGAATGCCACATCAAGTAATGTTTGTTTTTTTACCGAAAGCATGGCAGAACAGTTTTCCCGCGTACACCGCATTGAGCAGTGCTTAGGAAAAGCCACGAGCAACGCAGAGTTCGACGTAGTCTTTCAGCCTCTGCTATTTACAAACAATAATTCTCTTTCGGTAGAAGCGCTAGTACGCTGGCATTCACCGGAGTTAGGTAGCGTGCCTCCTGACGACTTCATCAACCTCGCCGAACGCTCACCAGTAATTAACGATATAACACGGTTGGTCGTTCAAAAATCGGCGACGCTCCTACATCATTTGAACACGCTCAAGAAATCAATCGGAACTATCTCTATCAATGTGTGCGCCTCACAACTGGAGCACCCACATTTTTGCGATCTATTTCTACACTGGCTACATGAATTTCGACTACCCGCAACCAAAGTGTGCCTCGAACTCACAGAACGCCAAATCATTAACAAAGCAGACGATTGTAAAGACCAGTTTGATCGGCTACGCCGTGAGGGGATCACCATTGCGCTAGATGATTACGGTACAGGCTTTTCATCCCTAACTCACCTGCTAAGCCTTGATATTGACCTATTGAAACTCGATCAATTTTTAATTCAACAAATAGACACGCAACCTCGCCATCAAGCGCTTGTATCGGGCATTGTAGAAATGGCGAAACACATGAATATAAAGGTAATTGCTGAAGGTATTGAACGAGAAGAGGACCTTAACGTTCTAACGCGAATCGGCGTAGATGGAATGCAGGGCTTTCTCATTGCCAAACCGCTTCCCTTAGAGGATATGGTTGCGTTTACTCAACCTCACACATTAAACGTTTAATCGCGCTCTTTATAAAACTGCATGCCAATCTACGCACGGAAAAATTCTATCCGTGCCTAGCACCTCTACCCTTACTAAGGCGCTTATGATAAAACACACTGAAGAGTAAGGCACGAGCCCAAATTAATACACTCGCTAGAGATTAGAAGACAAAACAACTACTGTCGGTACACGGCCCAACCAGACTGTCCCGTCCAGTAGTTACCGATAGAGGCCGCAAGAAAGCGATCACTGTTAATCGATGGGGAGGAGCAAGGCACTTCTATAATCGACAGTATTTTTTTAATATTAGGGACACGCCAATCACTGTATCCGGCAAAGCCACCGGTGCCATTTAAGGTATTCGGTACCTGCAAGGGCCTGTGCCCAGCCCTAATCACTTGCTGCCCCGCTGCAACTACCACCTTCGTAAGCCTGCCCTTCCAAGCACGGGCTCCCTATCAAACCCGTGACCGCACCCAAAACAGTACCATCACCGTTATTTTGTTGGGAAATTGAGCCATCCATGGCTCTAATAAACTGAGCGTTTTAAGTTTTCATTGCAAAACCCCGTTCAAATTCGAACGGGTAACGATTAATGTCAACCTAAGACGCTATAAACGTAATACCGCTATAACGTAAACCTATCCGTTAAACCGTCGATAGAACCACCCCCTACCATTACATCAAAGTCGCCATCTTCAAGTAAAAACTCGCCTTTGGCATTGTAAAAGCCCATCTCTTTTTCGGTTAGAACAAATTCAACTTTCTGAGATTCTCCAGCAGAGAGGAGTATTTTTTTGAAACCTTTCAATTCTTTTACTGGCCGCACCGTAGAAGCCACTCGATCACGAAGGTAAAGCTGTACAACCTCTTCACCCTCATATTTTCCCGTATTTTTAACCTTCACACTAATCTTTACGCGGTTATCCTTTAACGTTTTTACTTTTAGCTTCGAGTATTTAAAATCGGTATAACTTAACCCATGACCAAAGGGATACAACGGGTCACTTTCAATATCTGTGTAGTGCGACCAAAACACATTGTCTTTCGGCGTACTACGCCCAGTACTCAACTGACGATAGGTCGTAGGAAGTTGCCCAACATTACGAGGAAAACTCATAGGTAACTTGCCACTGGGGTTATACTCCCCAAACAACACATCGGCGATCGCATTACCGCTCTCAGTACCCAGCTGCCATGTTTGAACAATCGTTGGAATATGCGCATCGGCCCAGCTTAAATCTAACGGCCGACCACTAGCGACGAGCAATATAATATTGTTATTTGCGGCATAAACTTCTTCTAGCAACTCTTGCTGCAACCCTGGCAATTGAATGTTTGAACGACTTCGACCTTCACCGGACTGAAAACCATGCTCACCTAACATCATCACCACTACATCCGATTCTTTTGCCAGCGCCACAGCCTCGGCGATACCCGTTCGATCCGTGGTATTGGCAATAATATGCTGAGAGAATGCTTCTTCGCCAATGCTGAACTTTACGCCCTGTTCGTAGGTAAAGTGATTGGAATATTGTTTTAATCCATCCACCAAAGACACGGCTGAATGATCGTCGGAAGAAACACGCCACGTACCCAACACACTATTATTATCCGCAGCAAGCGGCCCAATAACAGCTATTTTTTGCTGGTTTTTATTCAACGGTAAAAGACGCTTTTCGTTCTTTAGCAATACTATTGAACGTTTAGCCATATCTCGCGCAGCGGCTAAATGTGATGGATGATAGAGAGCCTCTGCTTCTCGTGTTTTATCCGTATATTTATAAGGATCTTCAAACAAACCCAATTCCATTTTCACTCGCAATATTCTGCGAGCGGCATCATCGATGAGCTTTTCATCAACTTTGCCTTCTCTTACTAACGATTCCAAATGATTCACATAGGCATAACCTTCCATATCCATATCTGAACCGGCTTTAACCGCTAGCGCCGCGGCATGCTCATTATTAGTCGCAAAACTATGGTCAACCATTTCTTTAATCGATGCCCAATCCGATACAACAAAACCTTGGAAGCCCCACTTACCTTTTAATATATCACGCTGTAAATATTCAGAGCCCGATGCAGGTATACCATTTAATGTATTAAACGCATTCATGATTGTTTTAACATCCGCTTTTACGGCGGCTTCGAACGGAGGAAGAATAGTATTGTGTAACGTATACGGGCTAACGTCGACACGGTTGTAATCACGCCCACCTTCGGCAAAACCATACCCCGCAAAATGTTTTGCGCAGGCCGCTATAGTATCAACCGCCGATAAATCATCCCCCTGAAACCCATTGACTCGCGCAACGGCAATATGCTGCCCCAAGTAGGGATCTTCACCTGCGCCTTCTGCCACTCGCCCCCAACGCGCATCTTCGGAAATATCGACCATAGGCGCGAACGTCCAATTAATACCCTGCGCAGATGATTCTATTGCCGCTAATCGGGCAGAACGCTCAATCGCTTCCATATCCCAGCTTGCGGATTCGGCCAGCGGTATAGGGAAAATGGTTTTATGGCCATGAATCACATCAAGACCAAAGATTAGCGGTATACCTAAACGGCTTTCATTAACCACAAATGATTGAAGCTCGCGCACTCGCTCATAACCAGACACATTTAAAACCGAACCAACTAAGCCTTCGCGCAAATGTTCGTATTTTTTCTTCGCATCGCCCTCGTCTGGCTGCGGGCCCGTTGCGTCCCAAAAACCGTTGTATTGGTTCATTTGTCCTATTTTTTCGGCCAGCGTCATTTTAGCCAGTAACGCATCAAGTTCTGCCTCATAGCGATTGGCTTGAACAAACGAAGAAAAAACGCCTATAAGTGTGAATAACACTAAAGTATGGAGTCGGCTCGATAACATGCGAATGCCTTTTAATTGTAAGTGGTGTATCCCTAAGAAATCTGACAATGATCCGTTTCGTCATGGATCAGTTTAGCAATGAAATTGTCAGCTCAATGTCATCGCGCGAAAAACGGCATTACCATCGTGTAGAACGCTGCCTACCTCGTACATTTATTGGCCGCTATAAAGCCTCTGGCGTGCACGACCGATAGAACAACTTTAACAAGGGTAGATGAGTAACGCATACAACAAGGAAGGCACGAAAATCATCCTGATTGCGTTAGCGAGAATAGTCTTTCATTACAAAGCCAGCGTCCAAAACAGGCCCATGGCTATCGCAATAACGCATAATTAACCTTCACTCATACAGGTGCGTACTATACCCCCCGCCCTCCACGACAATTAAACCAAGAAAATGTACCCCTATCATTAGATTAACGAGCAGCAGTAATCGTAGCCCGTTTGAATACCTAAACTTACATTACGTAAAATTGGGCGCTAAGATTGAAGAAGGAAGCACGAATACCTAAAACGACGTAATATGCTTAAATACTTCTCATTTAAGCATACAAAAATTACTAACGACAGGGCAACCATACGATGAAAATTCTCGCCTTTGCTGCCAGCAGTAGCGCCAAATCCATCAACAAACAATTAATCCGCTATAGCGTTACTTTGCTCCCATTACACGAATGTGAGGTAATCGATTTGCGCGATTATGAATTGCCCATTTTTAGTGTCGATAAGGAAATGGAGGGGGGAATACCGCAACTTGCACTGCAATTATTTGAGAGAATTGGAACTTCCGACGCGCTTATTATTTCATACGCGGAACACAACGGTTCATACTCCGCTGCCTACAAAAACATCTTCGATTGGATGTCCCGTATTAACCCAAAAGTATTTCAAAACAAACCCATGGTATTACTGGCAACATCGCCAGGGCCCGGCGGCGCCAAAAATGTACTTGAAGCAGCGGGTAAGTCAGCGCCCTACTTCGGTGGACAACTTAAAGCGAGCCTTTCTGTTCCTACATTCTTCGATAATTTTAGTAGTGAGGAAAAACGCATTACCAACGACGACATTAATCAGAAACTAAAGGCCGCTTTCGATACGCTCGGAGCACCGTAATACTCCCCCTACCTTAAGACTCAATCAGCGTTACAACGTTCTGACCAAAACCTAAGTAACCCAACACATTAAAAACCCCTGAAACCTTCAAATTAAAAAGCTTTCAGGGGCTCGTCTAGCGGTTTTAGTTTAAATCGAATCTATCAGCATTCATCACTTTCACCCATGCTTTAACAAAATCTTGAACGAATTTTTCTTTTGTATCATCGCAAGCATACACTTCGGCCAGCGCTCGCAACTGTGAATTGGAACCAAACACTAAATCTACACGGTTTGCCCGCCACTTAACGTCGCCGGTAGTGCGGTCACGGCCTTCGAATTCACCGGCAACATTGGGAATGGGCTTCCATACCGTATTCATATCAGTGAGATTAACAAAGAAATCGTTGGTTAACATGTCCACGTTATGGGTAAAAACACCCTGCTGACCGTTCTCGAAGTTCGTATTGAGCACACGCATGCCACCGACTAAAACGGTCATTTCCGGTGCCGTTAAGGTGAGCAATTGTGCGCGATCCAACAATAACTCTTCGGCCGACACTCGGTAACTTTTCTTGCTGTAATTACGAAAACCATCAGCAATAGGCTCTAATACATCAAACGACTCTGCATCGGTTTGTTCATGTGAAGCATCCACACGACCTGGCATAAAAGGAACGGTTATTTCATGCCCTGCATTAAGTGCCGCCTTTTCGATTGCAACGCTGCCACCAAGAACAATGAGGTCGGCCAACGATACATTGGCGGTTTGAGTATCGTTAAAAGTTTTCTGAATACCTTCGAATATGCCCAATACTTTTTGCAGTTGCTCAGGTTGGTTCACCTGCCAATCTTTTTGCGGCGCGAGACGAATACGTGCGCCGTTTGCGCCGCCACGATAATCAGAACCGCGGTATGTTGCGGCAGATGACCATGCGGTATAAACCAGCTCGGAAACACTCAGCCCAGATTCAAGCAACTGTGCCTTTAGGTTCGCAATATCATTGCCACTGATGGCATTACCTGTGGCTGCGGGCAATGGGTCTTGCCACATTAAGGTTTCACTCGGAACCTCTTTACCTTTGTAGCGACTGACTGGCCCCATGTCACGGTGGGTAAGTTTGAACCATGCACGGGCGAACGCGTCGGCAAACTCTTCGGGATTTTTATGGAAGTGCTCGGAAATTTTGCGGTAAGCCGGGTCTTCCTTCATGGCCATATCTGCGGTGGTCATCATTAGGCCAACACGCTTACTGGCATTTTCTGCATCAGGTGCATGGTCTTTTTCAGCAAGTTTCTTTGGTGCCCACTGGTTTGCACCGGCAGGGCTTTTAACAAGTTGCCATTCATAACCAAACAAGACGTCAAAATATCCGTTATCCCATTGAATAGGGTTGGCTGTCCACGCACCTTCAATACCACTGGTTATCGTATCCCGGCCTTTGCCACTGCCATAAGTACTTGCCCAACCAAAACCCATTTCTTCCATGGGCGCAGCTTCTGGCTCAGCACCAACATGCGCCGCGTCTCCGGCACCGTGAGCTTTACCAAAGGTGTGTCCACCGGCGGTAAGAGCAACCGTTTCGTAATCGTCCATACCCATGCGCGCAAAAGTTTCGCGTATATCTCGACCAGAAGCGATGGGGTCTGGATTACCATCGGGGCCCTCTGGGTTAACGTAGATTAAGCCCATTTGCACAGCCGCAAGCGGGTTCTCTAAATCGCGCTCACCGGAATAACGCTCATTACCCAGCCAATCACTTTCTGCGCCCCAGTAAACATCTTCTTCGGGTTCCCAAATATCTTCTCGACCCCCACCAAAACCAAAGGTTTTCAAGCCCATGGATTCAATGGCTACATTGCCAGCCAAAATAAACAAATCGGCCCACGAGAGGCTATTGCCGTACCTTTTCTTAATGGGCCATAACAAACGGCGAGCTTTATCGAGATTCCCATTGTCAGGCCAGCTATTCAGTGGGGCAAAACGCTGATTACCGGTAGAAGCACCGCCACGGCCATCGCCGGTGCGATAAGTACCGGCCGCATGCCACGCCATACGCACCATAAAAGGGCCATAGTGACCATAATCTGCGGGCCACCAGTCTTTCGAATCGGTCATCACCTCTGTAAGGTTTTGCTTAACTTCGCTTAAGTCGAGCGCTTCGAAAGCCTCGGCATAATTGAAGTCATCGCCTAGAGGGCTGATTTTTTCGCTATTTTGATGAAGAATTCTAAGGTTGAGTTGGTTGGGCCACCAGTCCATATTTTGGGTGCCACCACCCATTTTTACGTTACCGCCGTGCATAACGGGACATTTGCCTGACGAGCCACTACTGTTGTCTTGCATGATAAATCTCCTGCTGAAGGGTTTTGCCTACCGGTGCAATATTGAGGGTTGAGGTTAAGCCTGAACCACTCGATGTAGGCCGTTCAATTACCCGTACAATCTACCGCCCTCAATGCGATAGATATATTAAATTAAATATATGAATCTAATAGTATTTAAGGGTTAAATCCGTGTAACGTCAGAAACCTGCCCGTGCCTAACTGGCGAGCCCTGTTTGTTATTCCACACCACCCATGAGCCCTCTATTTTCCCCACTTGCCAATCAGCCATTTCAACCGAAAACATCAGCCCGTTAAACATGCTGATCACTACGAGCCCGTAATGTCGTTAACAGTTAGAATCCAAGCGGCAGGCCAGCAATAGCCCCTTCACACTGTAGCAGCCACTTCTATCGGTAAAATCGCTCGATATTTATGTCGAAGATTAGCTATGATTCAATAACGGCTTAAAAAACATTAACGTAGAATTGATCGTCTAAAAGACGGGTAATTGCCCTAGGAACTACAATCGCTATTCTTGCCAAAATCCTGCGCGCTCTCGTCCTCTGGCCAGCCAATGGCCATAGTCTCTTAATTATGTTCGTTTTAGTGCCCGTACTCGCACACGCTGACACACACAACACTGCAGAACCCACTAACGACGTATTACTAGTGCGTCATATTGTGGTGCCCGAAGACCGAGTGTATACCCACCGGTTCGAATACTTTATTGATCTACTGCAACTAGCTCTGACAAAATCTGGGCAGCCTTTCCTGTTAGAGGCGGTGCCCATTCCACCGGTGCCCACTACGCGTAATATCCGTTACTTAAAAGAGGGCCGCTTTCACGTCACCTGGATGCATACCGATACCGCGCGAGAAGAACAGGTACGGCCCATTCGAGTACCGATTTTCCGTGGTTTAATCGGCTGGCGATTGCTGATGATCCATCAAGACAATGCCGAACTTTTTTCCTCAATCAACAGTATTAACACATTAAAGGCACTTAAAGCCGGACAAGGTCACGACTGGCCGGATACCGCTATTCTTAAAAATCATCATTTTAACGTGCGAACCTCTTACAATTGGAAGGGCATTTATAATTTATTGCAAAACAAGCGAATTGATTACTTCCCAAGAGGTATCATCGAAATATGGGATGAAATTGAACGGCTCGAAAAACATCTGATTGAAACTAACCCGAACGACAATTTGAACACGATTATTGATAATAATATTGCCCTGAATTATCCCAGTGCCTTTTACTTTTTTGTGGCAAACGAAAATGAACTACTGGCGCAAGCGTTAGAACGCGGCTTCCTCGAAGCCTATAAAGACGGGTCATTCCAACAATTATTTATGGCCTATTTTGGTGAAGATATTCGACGTTCCAAGCTCATCAATAGAACTATCTACACACTTACCAATGATGCCCTTCCAAAAGATACCCCCTTACACGATAAAACGTTGTGGTTTTCACCCGACGAAATGTTTACCGCACCAGAATAACGTCCCCCTCATAGTATGCAAACAACAATCGTTACACGGCCGTAGGTTTAACGTGTCATTTTTTTCACAAAGACCACAACAAACAGCGCCAGCGTAAAACTGCCAACAAACGCTTCAATGGCCGCAAATGCTCGAGTAAACCCTACCGGCGACAAGTCGCCATAGCCTAATGTTGTAAACGTGACAACGCTAAAATAAAGCGATTGAAAAAACGTGATGACATTATGTTTAACCGATAGATCAGAGGAGTACTGCACTTCAACGGCACCGTCTGCAATACCTGCCAAAAAATAAATAACGGAAAAGGAAAAAATAATGGCCAATGAAAAGCTAACAACCCTAGAGGGTTCTTCACCATAACCGCAAAACAAATCTACAAGCTTAGAGAGCATTCTGCGCGCGCTGTAGCGAGGCAGTTGGTAGCGCCGCATTATCATTTCTCTTTGAAAGAATCGCCCAGCATTTTCAAATAAACCTTGTGATTCCGTTGTACGGCGTAAATTTCGGTATATTTCTTCGGCTTGCTCGAAGTAGTCGCTTTGCTGCTCTCGGTCATTCTTGGTTACATATGCCATTTTTTCTTGTCTTACGGCATTATCCCACGCGACATTATCCATTTTAGTGCCTTCTAATATTACGCCCAGTAAATTAGCATTTTTTAAAGTGGAGCAATTCAAATTCGCTTTGGTAAGATTGGCCTTCATTAAAGACGTGCCGGTTAGGTCGATATTAAAAAGGTGGGAGCTTTTTAAATCTGCGCGGTATAGATCACTATGGATCAAACAATATCCTTCAGAAGAACCGTGGCGAACAAGGTTAATACTCGTTAAATCGGTATTGCGTAGGCTAAACCCAATCATGGGTTTGCCTGTCCTAGCGCGCGCCTCTAAACGTTCAACAAGATCGGGCTCCCGTTTTTTTTTAGATTCATCGTGCCAATAGCACAAACCATCGTGCTCGGCGGTATCGTCACAACGCTCTCCATTTGGCCCTTGATAACAACACGCACGCTCCTCCGTAGACATAACGACCTCCACTCTCACTAGCATTAAGTTGACACTTAAGTGACGCAGCAACGCACTGTTGAGTAAGTCTAGCCCAAAACCGAAAGAGACCCACACATTTGAAGAAAACACTAAAGGGAAAAAAGAAGGAAAGTAATGCAACAAACAAACAATAGGAAAATGAATAATCTGCCAGCATTGCGCTGGCAGATTCATAAAAAAGAAACACTATTTGTGTTGGCGTTTAACCAATATAAGGGTCTAAAGTGTTGATTTTGCCATTTTCATCATAAGTAATTTCCGCCATCTTAATAGATCGAAGATGAGTAACCCCTTTTGATAAGGTTGAATCATGGTAGAACAAAAACCAACGCCCTTCATACTCACATATAGAATGGTGCGTGGTCCAACCCACTACTGGGTTTAAGATGCGTCCACCATAGGTGAATGGGCCATAAGGGCTATCACCAATGCCATAACATAAGAAATGACTATTGCCGGTGGAATACGAGAAATAGTACTTACCCTTGTATTTGTGTACCCATGATGCTTCGAAGAAACGACGCTCGTGATCACCAGCCAGAACGTGATTACCGTCTTCATCCAACATTACGATTTCACGGGGTTCTTCGGCGAACTCCAGCATGTCATCGCTCATTTTGGCAACGATGGGGCCTAAGGCTGGTTCGTCATCGGCTGGCTCTGTGGTATTAGCACCGTATTGATTATTACGATAATTCTGTAACTGACCGCCCCAGATACCACCAAAATACATATAGTATTCACCGTCGTTATCTTCGAAAACGGCGGGGTCGATGGTGTAACTGCCTTTAATGGCTTCAGGTTGAGCAACAAATGGGCCGGTAGGTGAATCAGAAACGGCGGCACCTATTTGAAAAATACCGTCTGCCTTTTTCGCAGGGAAGTATAAGTAGTACTTTCCAGCTTTGTGCGCAGCATCAGGCGCCCACATTTGGCGCTCTGCCCACGGCACATCTTTAACATGTAACGCTACGCCATTATCAACCGCTTCGCTTTCAGGGGAATCCATGGAGATTACGTGATAATCCTCCATCCCGAAATGGTCGCCGTTATCATTGAACGGAATCCCTGCATCAATATCGTGTGAGGGGTATATATAGAGTGTTCCGTTAAAGACATGTGCGGACGGATCAGCCGTATATATATTCTTGACCAGCGGCTGCGAAATGGCTTTCGCATTCACTTCATCAAAATCCAATTCTGAGTATTCTTCATCAGCCATGAGTTTAATAACCTTTTAAATCTTAAAAATTGGGCGCTATCTAAGCGCCCTGTTCATTGAATGTATTTACACTGTAGCAGGTCGTCTCGCTGCCAAATCAGTTTCAATTTGCGTTTCCATTTTTTTGTTAATTTGATAGAAAAACATGCTGGCTGCTGCAACAAAGAAAGGGATTGCAGCAAAGACACTTACGGCTAACTTAATGCCCTCTTTCGTTTCTAAGCTTTGAGACTCCAGGTTGGCGTCGTAACCATAAGAAGCCAACACCATAGCTGCGATAGTACTTCCCACGGTAAGGCCACCTTTTAATCCCAGTATCATGGCGGAGAAAATAACAGCCGTCGCGCGGCGATTATTCTTCCACTCCGAGTAATCGGCTACATCCGCAATCATGGCCCATAATAATGGAATAGTAATGCCGTAGAAAAATCCGTGCAGAATCTGGCTAATAAACATGGTACCTACCGACTCTGGGGGTATCGCCACAAAGGCAAGAACAAAGAGAGTAGAGATAACAAGGAAAATGCCGTAAATATTGCGTTTACCAAAACGATCAGCCAGTGGCTTGGAAAAACCGATGCCGACAATCATCATTATAATGCCGCTACCGTTAAACAGCCCAAAACCGGAAGCCACTGGGCTTTCCGGCCATTCAAAGGCAAAACCAAGGCTGCCAAAGAAGGATGTGAGCCCTGAGATAAAGCTATTGAACCCCATATTTTCTAGGAAAACGGCTAAAGCAGGCTCGCTCACATAATTATCAAAGTAGTAAATATACATACCACCTTTCAGTGCAAGCGTGACGAAGACCAGCACGACTACGCCCAGCATAATGAGCCACGGAACGTTACCGAGCAGATCTTTCAAATCATCGACAACACGTGAGTCACTTTCTTGAGGAGCAACAACCCGCTCTTTAGTGGTTAAGAAAGTTACGATAAAACAAGCGACTGCAACAAACGCAAAGACCAAGGTTATTTTTTCGAAACCTAGCGCTTGATCGCCGTCTCCGGCCATCATAATAATGGGCAGCATAAGTACCTGAATGATGAACTGAGCACCCATAACGGCAACAAACCGATAGGCCGACAGACTATTGCGCTCCGCCATATTACCGGTGAGCACGCCACTTAAGGATGCGTAAGGCAAATTATTAGCGGTGTACAGAGAAACCAGCAGCAAATAGGTTACAAAAGCGTAAACAATTTTGCCCGTTTCGCCGAAATTCGGCGTTGAAAACGTGAAGAATATAAGGACACCAAATGGGATAGCCGTAAACAGTATCCATGGGCGATACTTTCCCCATCGTGTTTTGGTACGGTCTGCGATCATGCCCATCACGGGGGCAAACAAAACCCCACCGATAATGCCACACCAAAAAATGACCGATTGAGCCGCTGAATTGCTCAACTTATACACGTCGGTATAGAAAAACACGATATACGTTACAAGCGTTTGAAAGACCAGGTTGGCTGCAAAGTCTCCAAGACTGTAACCTACTTTCTCCCTTACCGAGAGCTTTCCATTTGTTGTTGTCGTCATAAGATTTACGTCTTAGTTATTATTTGAAAACAGCAAAGTTTGAACGCATAGCGACAATCCCGCTGCTGGATTGATAATCAAACCAATTCGTTGGCGCATGCAGTTTCCACTGCCCACAAATTGGTACGGCTACCCCCCTTTTGCCCCCAAGTCTACATGAATTTACGTAACCGAAGGATAGGAGGAGCTTCTGCCACAGTTTAAGTCAATTTGACTATATTACTTTCAGCGACGTCCAAATGATAGTGCGTGTCACTTTTTTTTAAGGGTAGCGGCCGCATAGATCAAATTCTATAGAACCTACAACCTTCCATGAGCTGGCTATACTCTCCTGTATCCTTACTCGGCACCTCGAATGCATGGAGATACCATGGGCACTCCCATCGACCCCTTCCTTAAAGTTTTAGCTCAAAAAGACGGTTCAGATCTCTACCTCAGCACAGGTGCACCACCGTGTGGCAAAATTCCAGGGAACCCTCAAACCCCTCTCTCAAACGCCCTACAAAGCGGGTGAAATTGAGAGTATCGCAAACTCGATAATGGATGAGGAGCAACGAGAATCATTTTTACATGAGTTAGAAATGAATCTCGCCATCTCTATTCCCAGCATTGGTCGTTTCCGCATTAATATTTTCAAACAACGCAACGAGGTCTCGATTGTTGCGCGTAATATCAACACTGATATTCCTCAATTTGATCAGTTAGGGCTCCCCGAGGTACTTAAAGACATTATCATGACAAAGCGCGGGCTAGTGCTATTTGTTGGCGGCACGGGTTCAGGTAAATCCACCTCTCTCGCCGCGCTAATAGACCACCGTAATGCCAATTCTGGTGGTCATATTATCACCATAGAAGACCCCGTTGAGTACGTGCACAAACACAAAAAGAGCGTCATTAATCAACGGGAAGTCGGTGTCGATACCCGCAGTTTCCGCAATGCATTGAAAAATACTCTGCGACAAGCACCTGATGTCATATTAATAGGAGAAATTCGTGATAGAGAGACAATGGAACATGCGCTGGAGTTCGCAGAAACTGGCCACCTCGCGATTTCCACATTACACGCCAATAATGCAAACCAGGCGCTTGAGCGGATCATCAATTTATTCCCCGAGGAGCGACGCCCACAATTACTAATGGGTTTATCCCAGAATGTGCGCGGAATAGTCTCGCAACGATTAGTCCCCACCTTGGACGGCAAGCGCTGTGCCGCGGTTGAAGTCTTGCTCGGCACCAAAACCATACAAGAACTGATTTTGAAAGCTCGCCTCACCGATATTAAAGAAATTATGGAGAAGTCTGAAAACCTCGGTATGCAAACGTTTGATGCCGCTCTCTATAAGCTGCATAAAACCGGTAAAATAACGCTCGATGATGCACTTGCGAATGCAGATTCCGCCAATAACTTACGGCTACGCATTAAACTAGGCGAAGGTAACGCAGAACCATCCACTGAAGATGCGCAATCAGTAGCAGCGCAAGTATCCGAAGACGACAATAGCTTCGGAAGTTTATCGCTCGAAAAAATGGAGCACGAAGAGGAGGACGAAGACGCCCCCATCAACCCATTTTTAAAGAATCAATAGTTCAAAACCTGTTCAATAAACCAAGGATTTAAACATGTTAGAGAATAGAGAAGGCCAAACAGTACCCAGCGTAACATTTAAAACGCGCGACGGAGATGACTGGTTGGATGTAAGCAGCGACGCTCTTTTTAAAGACAAGACCGTTGTCGTATTTGCGCTTCCCGGTGCATTTACCCCTACCTGCTCATCAACACACTTACCGCGCTACAATGAGCTTGCACCGGTTTTCTTCAAAGAAGGCGTGGATGCAATCATTTGCTTATCTGTGAATGATACCTTTGTAATGAATGCTTGGAGCGCAGACCAGCACGCTGACAATATTCGATTTATTCCCGACGGTAACGGCGATTTCAGCGAAGGCATGGGTATGCTCGTCGATAAATCAGATATCGGTTTTGGTAAGCGCTCATGGCGCTATTCCATGCTCGTTAAAAACAGTGTTATTGAAAAAATGTTTATCGAACCCAACAAGCCTGGCGACCCCTTTGAGGTGAGTGACGCAGATACAATGTTAGCCCACATTAATGCCAACGCAGAGCTTCCCAAGCGCGTCACGCTGTTTAGCAAGCCTGGGTGCCCTCATTGCACACGCGCAAAAAATACCCTGTCAAAAAATAAGTTCAAGTATGAAGAAATTGTACTGGGCGATAACGGTGTAAGTTATAGCTCGCTTACCGCGGTTTCCGGCCAAGGCACCACGCCACAGGTGTTTATTGATGGCAAGCATATTGGCACAGCTGACGACTTGGACAAATGGTTAGAAGCCAATACATAGGCCTCAGGTTGTAAAAACAACATACCGAAGCCTGATATTAATCAGGCTTTTTTTTATTTGGTAACCACGTTAAATAGCGTATTGTTACGTTCCAATTAAATTTCCGAGTATTGTTATGCCCACCACCGTATTAATTACAGGCGCGTCTTCTGGTTTTGGTGCTGCTTGCGCCCGGCTGTATGCACAAAAAGGCTACGCCCTCGTGTTACTGGCGCGTCGGCTGGATAGGCTGGAAGCTTTGAAAAGCGAGCTATCCCAACAGTGTAATGTGTTTATCCAAGCCTTAGACGTAACTGACCGCAACGCCGTTTCACACGTACTCGAAACACTGCCCGCCTCACATCAAAGTATTGATATTTTAATCAATAATGCGGGTTTAGCCCTAGGCATTGCACCCGCCCACGAAACCGACCTGAATGATTGGGATACGATGGTCAACACAAATATTACCGGCCTCATGCATATGACACGCGCTATTCTTCCCGGCATGGTGGCGCGTAATCGCGGGCATATCGTTAATATTGCATCTATCGCCGGCAGTTGGCCGTACCCAGGTGGCAACACCTACGGTGCAACAAAAGCGTTTGTGCAGCAATTCACAAAAGGTTTAAAAGCCGATTTGCTGGGCACCAACATTCGCGTAACCGAGCTTAGCCCAGGCATGGCAGAAACAGAATTCTCATTGGTACGGTTTAATCAAGACCAACAGAAAGCAGATTCGGTCTATGATAATGCAACACCTTTATCGGCGGCCGATATCGCGGACATTATTGTATGGGTAACCAGCGTTCCGGCGCACGTTAACATCAATAGCCTTGAAGTTATGCCCGTTTGCCAAGCATGGGGACCTCTTGCGGTAAGCCGAGATTAATCGTATAACGGCAACGGTTACTGATTACGGCTAGCCCGTCACCTAACGAAAATCTTTAACCGCCAGGGTAAGCCTAGAAACACAGATAAGTTCGTCTCTTTCGTCTGTTATTTGAATATCCCATACGTGCAGCGTGGAACCGATTCGAATGGGCCTTACCGTTGCGGTTACCATGCCCTCTTTAACAGAGCGTAAATGGTTAGCGTTTATCTCTACACCAAAACAGTTTTTCTCGTCGCCTACCACAAGATGGCCGGCAATACTCCCAAGGGTTTCGGCCAACACAACTGAAGCTCCACCGTGCAAGTACCCCATAGGTTGCCGCGTAAAATCTTTAACCGGCATTGTGCCTTTAATATAATCGTCACCTATCTCCGTAATTTTAATATCCAAATGACTAACGAGAGTGTTCTCACTGAAAGCATTAAATTGCGCGGGTGTGGCCTGCTTTTTCCAAATACTCATAAAAGCCTTTCCTGTTGAATGCTCAACGCTAACCGACGTAACGCTTTGCGATTAAATTTTTGGCCTTGGCTTGCGCCTTCTCCGTTTGGTAAAAGAGCATATTGTCTTGGCACTAAATAACGGGGTAACGTTAGCTTTAATTCCCTTATTATTCCTTGAATAAATGCGTCGTCAAGTTTCTCGCGCCCTCTCAGACACACTAAAGCAAATGACGCGTTCCCAAATTCAGAATGGGGAACAGGCACAACAACTGCGGTTTCTATACTGTGTAATTCTCGTAACGCATGTTCAATTTCTTCGGGTTGTATGTTTTTACCACCGCTAATATATTGGCTATCGGTACGCCCCGTAATTACCCAATGGCCCTTATTCACTACAGCGCAATCTCGCGTATGAAACCAACCATCTTCGTCTCGCCCATCATTCAAGCGACCTTCAGACCAATACCCTAAAAAAAGGTTGCTCCCGCGTACCAGTAACTCACCGCTGCCCGATAGTTTAAGGGTATTGCCGTTAATAACAGAACAACGTCCACTAGGTGAGAGGGTTATTAATTGCGATGCGGTCTCGGTCATACCATAGGTTAACCAAAGTGGGTAGCCTCGCTGCTGCGCCTGCGCAATCACTTCTGGGTCACTTGGCCCACCGCCAATGAGTACTGCTTTTAGGGAATCCACCGAGCCGTTGCACACCAACAAGCGTTGCAATTGCGTGCTAACAAGCGAGGTATGCGTAATAGCCCAGCGACGTAGATTCTCTGCATCCTCCACAACACCACTTAAGACTAATGTTGAAGAAGACAGTAACGCTCTTATCACCTGTGCAAACCCTGCAATATGATAAAACGGTAAACTCGATAACGTTCTATCACCCGCATTGAGCGGTATGAGTTGGTTACACGCGTCGGCTTGAGTTTTTAAATTACACCAACCGTGATATACCAACTTTGGCGTGCCCGTTGAACCCGAGGTAAAAATACCTAAACAAGGTTCGTTCTGATCAAAACGGTCTATCGCTCGCAGGCTGCTAGTCGCTGAAGGCCGATAAGCGTCGTTCTCTAGGTGCGTTCGAGCGTCCACGTAGTGCCTTATAGCGAACGTCGACTGTAATAACGTAACGCGTGCTTTCGGAAGATTACAATCGATAGGGATGGCAATTGCCCCTACGCGTATCACCGCAAACATCAACGCAAGGCTCTTCCATGATCTATCCACAGCGATTAACACACGGTCGCCCGGCTTTAGCGAAGAAAGCCCTTGCCCAATGAATTCAACACTATTGTCAAATTCGGCAAACGAAAAAGACACGTTATCACCCAGCAAAAAGGGCGTAAACGTCTCAGGTAAAGCACTAACACCTAACAGGTGAGCAATAAAATTAGGCATGTGGGATCAACCGTTCTATCGGGGTCACGAAGCGCATATGTGACCGAGCACTGTAAGCATCCGTAAAGTATTTTAACGTGTCGAAACCATGGTATTGCGAACAAGGCCAGTTTTCCGCTAGCTGGTAGAGATACGCCATACCCACAATCGATTCAAAACTACTACTCAATACCGTTTCACATTGATGTAGCGCAGCCCAGCCACATAACGCCTTAACACGATGCGGCCCAAGCAACATTGGTTTTAACACTAAGGCGGTTAAGCCTGTATAGAAAACGGGCGGTTGTTCTGAACGATATAAACTTTCATCATAAGCAAAACGAAGATCAGTCACTGTCCCCCACTCACGGTATTCCTGAGCCACCGTTAGCGGCTCTTCAATCCATTGAATACGAGCGGTATCGATGTTTTTACTGAGCCATTCAATATCGGCGAGTGACCATTGCTGGTTCGCATCTAATCGAATACTCCCCTTAAATGAGGTTAAGTTACATATACGATCAATTCGAGCGATATCCTCTTTAAGCGGCAGCATTCCAACTTTCATTTTCACCACAGCAGAATCTTTTAACCCTTCGTCAGACACTAATGCTTCGCCTTTACCGCAATGATTTTCATACGTCAGTAATGTACACACATTTGACGGCGGCCGAGGGCTAGACTGAAGGCTAGAATGTGATTGAAAACTTTCTACGCTGCAACCAAGCGCTACAGAGGGGTAACAAGTATCGCCCCGACTAAATTCATGCAACGCCGACAACGTATGATAATTACTCTTCGAGAAAAACGTTCTAAGCTGAACAAGACATTGGGTTAAGCTTTCTTGGCTGAACCCCGGAAGTGGCGCTATCTCACTCCAAAATTTCTCTCCGTTTACTGTCCACTCCAGTAGAATGACTTCCCGGCTAAACGCAATACCGCTGGCCAAGTGTAACGGCGCCTTGTAGGGCAAGACAGCCCGGTATAGCATGAGAGATTCAATAGGCGATTCCAAAAACGTTTCCTATGGTTGCCTTTTAAATTTAGAAAAATCGGGTGGACGTTTTTCTAAATAAGCATTGCGCCCTTCCTGACCTTCTTCCGTCATATAAAAAAGCATGGTCGCGTTTCCTGCCAGCTCTTGTATGCCTGCTTGACCATCGAAGCCTGCATTAAACGCAGACTTTAAGACTCTTATTGAAATAGGCGATTGCTGCAACATTTCTTTTGCCCACTGCACCGTCTCAATTTCCAGCTGTTCTAGTGGAACAACTGTATTTACCAAACCCATTTCCAGCGCTTCTTTAGCCCCGTATTGACGGCACATAAACCAGATTTCTTTTGCTTTTTTGGGGCCAATTAAACTCGCCATATAACTTGCACCAAAACCGCCATCGAAAGAGCCTACCTTCGGGCCAGTTTGGCCGAATCGGGCATTCTCTGCTGCAATGGTAATATCACAAACTAAATGCAGCACGTGCCCGCCGCCGATCGAAAAACCCGCAACCATTGCAATAACAGGCTTAGGTACTGAACGAATTTCCTTTTGTAAGTCGAGAACATTTAAATGGTGCGTACCCGTATCATCTTGATAACCCGAATCGCCACGCACTCGCTGGTCGCCACCAGAACAAAAAGCCATATCGCCCTGCCCCGTTAACACAATAACGCCAATAGTTTCGTCATATCGGGCATCCGATAAGGCCGTGCGTATTTCCACAATTGTTTGAGGGCGAAAGGCATTACGCACGTCTGGCCGATTAATAGTGATTTTAGCAATGCCTTCGGCTTTCTGATAAAGAATATCGGTAAAACGCGCATCAGCTTCACACCACTGCAGTGCGGGTGTTACGGAACTTGCTGCTGGATTCGTCATAGTCTTCGCTCTACTGTTTAAACATTAACGTTAATTGTTTCGCTACGCTCTTCGCGTGTGAATAATGAATATTGTGACCCGCGCCCTTAATTATTCGATGAGTACCAACCCCTAAACTGCGACCAACGTGTGTAAATTTACGGTCGTATTCACCCGAAAGGTACGCTAAAGGGCATGTTAACGAACGAAGAAAACTCGAGTAATTGGGTTGATTTGCCAAACTAAAATTCAAGAGTTGCTCAGCCATTTTAAGACCATTAAGGTGACTTTTTTTCTGTATAAACTGTGCAATGGTCGAGGCCGTTAAACTGGAAAATACTGGCTGGCGATACCATGACAATAAAACCTCACCCAAGGGTTCGTTTTTAAAGGCATTCGCCCATTTTTTGTCAGACGCTAAACGCTGCGTTTTTTCATGCTGGAGGCTCAAGCCTGGGTGCGCGCTTTCTATCATTAAACCACGCAATGCATCGGGCGATTGCCGGCTAAGGTACTGCGCAATGGCCATCGCAAATCGCCCACCTAATGAATAACCATAGAGATAGAAGGCCGTTGGCAGCTGGCCTTGCGTACTTTTAAACCAATCAACAACACACGCGTCGAACGTTACAGATTGTTTCACGCTATCGGGAAGCGTTAACACCACCGTGCTCACATTGCTAGGCAAGTGCGCGATAACCGTGTCAAAATCGGTTTTAGCGCCTAGAAACCCAGGCAAGAAAACGAGCGTTTTGGGGGCGGTCATAAGCCTACATTCAGCGCGTTCAGGTTAGCGTGTAAATAATCGGTTGTAACCGTATCGCTCTCGAACACACACTCTAACATCATAGATGCTGTGCCATTTAGCAATGTCGTTAGTGCCGTTTTAAACGATGGCATGTCATTGGCTTGTTGATAAGCCATTCCGAATTGAAGGCAAGCGCCATCGAACGTTTTCTCAGTGGGCATCACAAAAAGTTCGGTATAAGCCGCTTCATCAACGGCGGGTAATAAACCGAATATCCGACCACCGTTATTATTAAGTACGATAATTTTTAAAGGTAAAGCACTTTTTTCGGCGAGCGCCAGGCTATTTAAATCATGTAAAAGAGCCGTATCGCCAACGATTAAAATAATTTGCTTAATGGCCATTTTAGACCAACCCAAAGCAACCGCACTGGCCACAAGGCCATCAATGCCGCTCGCCCCTCGGTTAGTGTGTATCGGTGAATTCTTGTGATTAGCCGCGCAATAAGTATCGAGCATGCGGATGCTGAGGCTATTGCCTGCAAATATAGCCGCGTTGTCCAACTCGTTGCTCAATAGCGCCCAGCACACACCCGCCTCACTCCATTGGTTGGCCAATAACGCAGGAACAGCATCACGCACCCGACGACTTGCCTGCAGCAACCCAGCCGTACCGGAATGCACCAGTGTCGACGGGGCCACATAATGGTCTATCTCGCAGAATTTAATAGGGTATTGCATAGCTTTGTGGGTAGGGTCTAGATTTTTAGCGTGTTCTGCAAATAACCAATATTCACCTTCGCGCTGCGCTAACCAACGATTAAGGCGTTTGCTCACAATACGCCCGCCAAACTGCACCACACAATCGGCCTGTAAGAGTGCAAGATTATCGGGAGAGTGCAACAACACATCGGCATATTCAACCAGTTGAGCACTACCCGAAAACCGATACTGGCTTGCCACATCCGCTACAATCGGGCATTGGAGCAATTGAAGCCACGGCGTTAAGGCCAGCGCTTGGCTCGGCGTTAACGCGCCTAATACTACGATCGTGTTGCCCGCAGCGATGTTGTCGAGACGCCGGCTCAACAGCGGATTTTCAACTTTTTCAGAAAAGTTATTACAGCGTTTAGAACTGAAATCTGTCTCACGCAATACCGATAAGAAGCCCGCTTCGCGTGTTAAATATAGTGGTTCGGCAAACTGACAATTGAGGTGGATTGGGCCCGCGGTTGTTGCCACTTCGCCCAATAACGTTTCTATGGGGCTATCCACGGTAAAGTTTGCGGCGCTTAAAACATTGGGGCCAAATACGTTTTTCTGTTGAATGGCCTGATTGGCACCACAGTTCAGTAAATCGTCGGTGCGATCTGCCGACAACACCCATAGCGGTGTAGCCGTTTCATACGCTTCAATAATTGCGGGATGCACGTTAGCAACAGCGGTACCTGAAGTTGTGATGATAATCGTAGGAGATTCCGTGACTCGCGCAAGATTAAGCGCAAAAAAACCCAAGCCTCGCTCGTCGAAATGCGTATGCAATGTAATGCCCGGCAAGGCTTTTTGTGCGTAATACGCGGCAATAGCGAGGGGCGCGCTTCGACTACCTGGGGCAATACAAATATGTCGCACGCCCCACTCATAACAACCTCGTAACAAAGTTGCCGCCCACAGTCCATTTTCACGCATTGTAATGCAAGGCCACCGTGTCGCTCTGCATCATACTCGCGGGCGCTACCGTATAACCAAGAGCCATCAGCATAGATTCGATTTTACTTTCCAATTCATTCCATTCATCTAACGCGTTCGAGCCATCGACAATACCGACGCCAGAGTATAACCAGAGGCGTTTTTTATCCCACAAAGCCGAGCGAATAGCGACGCTTAGCTCACAACTTTTTTCTTCGATAATACCAACATTACCGCTGTACCAGCCACGACTAAGCTGCTCGATTTCGTTAATAACATGTTTGGCCGCTTCGCGTGGGTAACCACAAATAGCGGGCGTAGGGTGAAGTTTTTCATACAACACACCATTATCACTCGCGGCATGAACACTCGCCGTAAGCTTTTGATAACGGTGCTGTACACATCCAAGCTTTACAACTTCAACATCACCGAGAGTGACACCGCCCTCAATCACGGCATGTAAACTTTCATTAATCGCCTGCGACACCAAATGATGTTCATGAATCAGCTTTGAATCGTGTAATAGCGTATTTTCTAAAGCCTTATCTTCAACAATAGAACGCCCTCTTTTGACCGTTCCTGCCAAGGCTTCTGTTAGCACGTTGTTGTCTTCTCTACGAAATAAACGCTCAGGGCTGCAACCAAAAAATATCTTCCCAGCCGACTCAATAGCAAAAGTATAGGTATTGGGATTATTGCGCTCCAAGGCCTGAAGTGCGATAAAAGGGTTGGCCGGCGCCGACAATTTCAACATAACTTCGCGAGCCAGCACCACCTTTTTTAACTCGTTTTTACGGATACGCCCTAAGCTTTCTTTTACCTGTTCACGCCATAGTTCACGATCAACACTGTCGCTGCGAGCCTCTACTAGGCCTACGGGCGATGACGACTCTGTCACGCCACGCAGCGCCCGAACGATACTATGAATGGCCATCAATTGTTGTTGCCATTCACCGAAGGTCGCTGCGCGAAGATTAAACGCTAAACGAAATAGCCCGTGCTGCTCTCTAACCTCGATTAATGGCAGTACAAAACGGGCACCCGGAAAACCTTGCCATTGATGCGCGCCAGGACGACCATTAAAGGCACACCCCCCCACCCAACACGCTCCACTGCCGGCAACCCATTGCGCCGCCTGGGTAAATACCGCTGAGATATCACTGGGTTTAACGGCCACTAGTTCCGCCGCCACGCCAAGGCCGGCAACGGTCGTTGTGTTCTCACGATTGGAATAATAGCAACGCGCACTAGTCTTAATTGAAGCAAGCCAATCCAGCACGTTAATAGGGTGAATAGGCATTTCAATCCGCATAAGTTGCTGGCGAGTGAAACGACATAGCTCAAGACGCTTTTGTAACGACTCAAGGGCTGCGACTAGAGAAGGGAATGGAGGCTGGTCTGGACGCTCAAATATTGTCATTTGACTCTACACAATGTGGGAATATCCTCTAAAAACCTACCGTTAGCAGGCTACCGCTTTAGCACCACACTAGTGTAGCGACCCTTTAAAAAAGCTTGCTGACATCAATCAAATCTATGGGGAATTCGATAACGTAAGCCTAACGTTATTGTAAAATAACCGTCAAGCCTAACCCCTATCAATAGGCCGTTTTAAAGCCAATAGTAAAGGCCTCCGCCATTCTGCTTACTTGCGACCGTGTTATCCAACGGGAGCAGCATGACCGACAAGCGCCGATTACCTCATTTTCCTCGATACAACTTCATGTTAAAGTCGTAATGACAATAATATAAGGAAGACTTCATCATGCCCTCGCTAAGGCCATTGCTCTCACTGTGTTTGCTATTCCCAGTCATACTAACAGGCTGCAACGCATCCGCACCCAATGCGGCAGAAAGCCCTAACGCGGTTATGACCTTAAAAGAGCGCTACGCCGATTTTTTTCTTGTAGGGGCCACGGCCGATCTTGAGTCTTACATAACTCATTCACCCCTGTTAAAAAATCATTTCAGTAGTATGACCACCGAAAATGCAATGAAGTTTGAACAACTGCAAAACATTGAAGGTGAATTCACCTTTGAAACGGCTGACAACATGATTAACTTCGCGCGGGAGAATGGTTTGTCCACGCGTGGACACGCACTCGTATGGCATCGTCAAACCCCAGATTGGCTGTTTAACAATAGCGATGGTAAGCCGGTAAGCAAAGACGAATTGCTCAGTAAAATGCGTGCGCATATTACGACAGTGGTTAGCCACTTTAAAGGCCGTATTGAGGCCTGGGATGTTGTTAACGAAGCTATAATGGATGACGGTACCATGCGCACGCACACCGAAGAAGCCGACGACCAGAAGAGCGCGTGGTACGGCATTGCCGGAGAGGAGTATATTGCTGAGGCATTCCATACCGCTCACGCAGCAGACCCAAAAGCTAAACTTTTTTACAACGATTACTACAATTACATTCCGGCTCGCCAACAGGCCATTTTTAATTTACTGCAAACATTACTGAACCAAGATGTGCCTGTACACGGCGTAGGTTTACAAGCTCATATCAACACGATTCCATCTAACGATCCAAACCATCAGTCATCACAACAAAGCGTTAAAAACCTAGAAAAAGCCATTCAATTATATGCATCGCTCGGGCTTGAGGTTCACATCACAGAAATGGATGTATCGCTTTATATTGGAGGTTTTCCGTATACAGAAAAGGACTACTATACCGAAGCAAGTATTCCTGAGAGTTTAAAACTTAAACAAGCGGAGCGTTATGCGGCGTTCTTTGAAATGTTTCGTCGTAACAGTGATATTATTGCCAGTGTTACCCTTTGGGGAATTGCTGATGATAATACGTGGCTGTCTGAATTTGATTCTGGCCGAGCCGATTTCCCGCTATTGTTCGACACGCAACATCAACCCAAAAAAAGCCTTCGACGCTATTATGAATTTTTAAAAGACGTTAGGAGCTTCGACTACACAAACACCTCTGCATTCGCGTTAAGAATAGTGTGCTATTGCCTATTTTTACCGCGCAGCATACCCAGAAACAAGAATAGTACTCGGTATGTGTACGCGTCGAATGCGTTAACCTTTCGGTTCATCCTCGTCCATGTCATCGTCGTCATCAAGGTCGTCGATCAAGGTTGATATGGCTTCATCTAGCTCATCTTCAGCTAAATCTAGCCCTTGCGCTTTTAACATGTCAGCGACCATATCATCATCTTCAGCTTGCTCTTGATCTTCCTCTGGTAGTTCATCNGCCATGCTATCTAAATCATCTAGCTCTTCTGTGCTTTCATCTATAGGTGCTTCCGCGACTGGATCTGGTAGCGCTTCCATCGCGGGCTCAGGATCTAAGTCGTCGTCTTCATCGGGTGTCAATTGATCCATCACGGGCTCAAGATCTTCCATTGGAGGCTCTTCCTCTNCCTCATCCTCTGCACTCGACGCCTCACTTAAAGCCTCATCTTCGCTATCGCCCTCAGCCTTATCTTCGGCAGGCGCTTGCTCAATATTTTCGTTCTGAAAACTAGATCGAGAACATCATCATTTTTCCCCATTCCATTTTTTTATAAGTCGAAAATACCAAGACCCAATAGCAATAAATTACCCACGCCTAAGATTGAATAAATCATCCACATAGGCACACTTTCGCTAGGCGACGCTTCAATATTATCAGCCTCCGTGCCATCGGCCGGTTCTGGTTGTTCAATGGCCTCGGTCGGAGCCGCGGTCGGCACGGGTGTCGCGCTGACGCTTACAACAGGCTCCTCTTCAAAAAAGGGGGTTTCCTCCTCAACAAACCCTCCATCTAATGAATAATGAAAACTTATTTCATTCAACGAAGATTCAAACGCATTACCGTCGGTATATAATCCTTTTATTTTAATCTGTGCTTTATACTCGCCTTCGTAATCAGGCAATAGCGTTGCTTTCCAAGTATCGAGATCGGTTGCGGTAAGGGGCCGTATTTTCTTTCGACCTTCGGGCGAAATAATTGTTGCGACTACCTGAGTATTGGGAATGTCGATGTTTTGATTAAATGAATTGGCAATCAATACATATTCAGTTTTTCCGTCGATAAAAACGTGTTTTACCTCTGCACCGAACTCTTGCCTAACCGTAAACTGATGATTAAATTGTCGTATGAAGGTTTTCCCATCGACAACAACACTAACTTGATAAATACCGTCTTTATTGAATGCCGGCAATTCCTGATGATACCGGCCATCACTTGGAACCGATTCGTCCGAAAGCGCCTTTACCCAAAATTGCGTTAAATCGAATTCATCGTTCCCAGCTTCCATAGATGCATCAATGGTCATTAAAGAAAGAAATTCTGGCCGATCAATTATCTTTCCGTCTTCCTGTAGAAAGAAATTTAAGGCTTCAACTTGGCCATCAAATACATTAAGCGGTAATGGCTTTACTCGTAAGTTTAAATTACTCACCACCGTTATTCGGCTGTCTGGCGCCATATCGGCCTGCACACCCCACTCGCCCTCTAAGGGGCGTTTAACCGTTATTAGGTCGTACTTACCGTCCCTATACCATTTAACGTCCGATGACTTTTCACTGTCTGAATAGATAACGCCATCCGGGCCAATTAGCGCCGTCTGCTCATCCGTTTTATTACGAAATATAAGCGCCGTAAACTCTTCAACACTCGAATCGATTACAAATTGATTATCGGTAAGGGGAACTTGCTCGGAGGGCACTGCTGCATCAAAGGTTTTTAAAAAAATACGCATCAAATCATCAGCGGTATGGGCAACTTCTGCCATACCGCCAGAAGTTAGCGATAATTTATTCATCAAATTTCTATCGGCGTTATCGGACAACGCGATGGTATGAATAGTGATGCCAGCATCCGACAATTTTGGCAGAACGTCATCAACAATACGCCTCCATTCTCGCTTGTTCACCTCTGGGGATTTATCAATATCCACCATGCCATCGGTCAATAAAATTATCGACGTTTTGTATTTATTATTCGCCGACTTTACATCATATGCCGATTTTTCAAGCGCCTCACCAATATTGGTATATAAACCAACTGAATTGATATCCTGCGCTTTATCTTGTGCCGCCTCCCGCCACTGTGTTGTTACAGGTTTGTGGGGCACAAGCATATTAATCCATTTGCCAAAGGTCCAAACGCCCGCTCGGCTGTTGTCCGGAAGCAATTGGACTAAAAGCTCTATCGCTGGCTGCCGTAAATTATTCGGATCATTACGTTTCATGCTGCCGGATACATCAATCACAAGACGAATATCAGGCGGCAATGAAGGAAGCGCAGTGCTATCAGGCTCTTGCGCCACGCTGACGATTGCGAAAAACAGGCCCACTAAGCCCACTGTTATACGCGTTACAATCATCATAGTGTGATCTGCATGCCCCCACGGCGAAGAATATAAGCTTTAGTTATTTATAGCAGTAAAGTTGGGGATATGCCGGAAGTTGCTGTGTTACAGAGGGCTTAACACAGGTATATAGCAGCCGCCTGCCGTGGACAGTGCCGCACCAATTTAACGGGTGGGCGCCATTTTTCGCTGGTGTAAGTACCAACGGACAACAAAAAATAAAGTGGAAAAAGCTACCGCTACGGCTACCGCCGCAAGCATAGGAGCTCCTGCGCGCCAAAATGCGGAAGCACCTTCAAAAAAGAGCTCTAGCAAGGAAATTAATAATGCCGGAGACAAGTAATCTTGCTGGGTATTGGTATACCACGGTACAACGATTGCGACACCAACGACCAACCGCGATAAATGTCGAACCTCTGGCCAAGGAATGCGACGCGTGGCATACCACCAACAACTGATTAATAACCCTGCGCCCAACAAATAATATAGCCAAGCATAAAGATATTCGGTTTCAGTCATCATAAGGCGATTGTCCTAGTACGTTGTCCCGTCAATGTTACGTTAAAGTGCAAAATTCTGCAGCGCCCGAAAGATCCAGCCGCAAACGTAGCGACCCTCAATAGTGTGGTGGGCGCTCATCATGCAGCGCCGCAACCGTCGTTTGACCTTGCTCTAGCTGATAAACGACATCATCAACTTTTTTATAAAGCAGATGTAATTGTTTTTGGAGGTCGTGAACCTCTTTGTCCAATGTTATAACCTGCTGATTTAACGTATTAATAGTATCTTCTTGGTACGCAATACGTGACTGTAAATCGTCTATTACCTCTGTCATGCCAACCTCATTGAACTCTTTTCATTGAACGTTTAGTTATGCTTGCGCACATTAAGTTTCGTGAGTGCGTAGAAAAAACCATTTTCACGACCTTATGTGCCTTTCCCACTACACCCAATGGATGACATGATCTTCCATATCATCGGGGTGCACCGAGTTTTCTGATACAACTTTACCCTTCACGGATATACCTGCAAGCACTACACTTTCTGTTGTACCACTAATAAGTGGATGCCAACTTGGTAAGGGATTACCCTGAGACAACAAGCGATAAGCACAAGTGTCGGGCAGCCAGTCAAAAACAGCTGGCTCTTCCGGTGTTAACACTAAACATTCCGGTACTAGCGTTTTTCGATTAGGGTAATCGATACAGCGACAAGTAGACTCATTTAAATTTCGACACGCAACGCGTGTAAAGTACAGCTCATCCGTGTCTTCATCCTCGAGCTTATGTAAACAGCACCGCCCACACCCGTCACAAAGTGATTCCCATTCTTCGCGAGACATCTGCTCAAGGCTTTTATCTTGCCAGAACCTCGATACAGCCATGGGCACTAACGTTGCCCCAGTTTCGAATTGGGTATTTTTTGCATATATTCTTCCGACGTTACACTGCTAGGCGGCATCTGCAAAAAGAAGTCTTGCGTTTCGATACCCTCGATAACTTTTTGAACATCGACTCTGGCCAGCTTTTTCTCAGGTGTTAGCAATAACGTCATCGCCAGTTCTGGCTGCCCAAACTGCTTTAACAAAGCCTCCGGTAACGTCAGCAAATCAAACCCTTTGCGCACGTACAAATACATGCCTTCTTTCTTTTTAGACCTAAAAATACTGGTAATAACTGCCATAAGATTACAACTGTTTTCAATTCAAAAAAATTGAGGTTAAACCGTTAAACAACTTAGTCGTCTAGTGACTGGATAGAACCAATAACATCTGCCAAAGGTTCTGCCACAATGGCGTATCGCCAACCACCAACAGTTGACTTTAAGTGTGATGCTATTTCGGCTGTATCGAGTGGTTCTTTGTGAATAAACGCTCGAGTAATCGCTTCGTAATCACGCTTTTTTAGCAAAATTTCTGGCGCTACGTCCAATTCCTCGGCTAACGCAACAATACGCGCGCGCATGGCTTTAACCCATTTATTTTCACTGTTGGTTAACGGTTTATCCATTGCCTTAGGGTAGTCCGCAGGGTCGACAGCCATAGCCTCTTGTACAAGTTGAATAAGGTGCTCGCCGTCGGTACGTATCATCCGCTCTGCTATCCCGTCAAAACGGCGTAGCTGGCCAACATGATTCGGCGCTGTCATAGCAATATCGAGGAGTGAATGCTCTTTAACGACCCGATTACGGGGTATATCGCGCTGTTTCGCTTGTCGCTCACGCCACACCGCAAGCTTTATTAAAACACCCAATTTTTGCGGGTTGAGCTTCCATGCCTGCTTGAAGCGAACATGACATTTGTTTTCATCTTGATTTTCGAGATACGTTTGCAGGATATGCTCGCATTCCTCCGTCAACCAAAAAAGCCTATCCACGTTTTTCAGTTTTAATACCAGTATTTTGGCCAACTGAAATAAATCTTCAACATCGATAGCCGCATATTCAATTTGCGAGGCGCTTAAGGGGCGCTGCAACCAATCCGAACGAGTTTCTGTTTTAGGTAAATCTTTATTTAAAATAGCCTTAACTAGATTGCCATACCCTACTGAGAAACCGTAACCACATAAAGCCGCTGCAATTTGTGTATCGAATAAATTCACAGGTACAACATTGAGCAACCGTTGAAACACCTCAAGATCTTCCGAGCACGAGTGCAGCACTTTAACGATAGTAGGATTGATCAGTAATGCAGCAAAAGCCGAACAATCAGCAATGGCGACAGGGTCTATCAAATAATTGGCGTTACCATCATTCACCTGGATAAGGCCCGCAATAGGGTAGTAAGTTTGGCTGCGCATAAACTCTGTATCCACAGCAAGAATGTTACTCGCTTGCCAGCGTTGACAGAGTTCGTTTAGAGATTTTTCTGTATCAACCCAATGAATTTCTTGGGTACACAATGATTGTGACATAAATTTTAAACTTCTCTTCGGCTGGAAAGCGCATGCGCAAGAGTTCCGCCATCGATATACTCTAGCTCGCCCCCAATGGGTACACCATGAGCAATACGCGACACTTTTATTCCATGTTTTTTTGCTTTTTCAGCAATATAATGAGAGGTGGCTTCACCCTCAATCGTGGGGTTGGTCGCAATAATAAGTTCGTCTATCTCTTCTGTTTGAAATCGATTATTTAAAATATCCATACCAATTTCTTTCGGCCCTATTCCGTCTATGGGAGATAATTTTCCCAACAAGACAAAATATACGCCAGAAAATATACCAGCCTGCTCTAACGCTAGTACATCCGCAGGCGTTTCCACAACACATAGTAGCTTGTGGTTTCGCTTTGTGTTGGCACAAATATTACACAGCGCTTGTTCGGTTAATGTTCGACATTGATTGCAGCGTGTGACAGACGCTATCGATTGTTGAAGTGCTACGGCTAATTGACTGGCGCCTTCTCTATTGTGTTCCAATAAATTCAACGCCATTCGTTGGGCAGATTTAGGGCCTACCCCAGGAAGAATGCGAAGCGCGTGTATAAGCTGGTCAATTAAAGGAGAAAACATAGGTTATAAGGGGCTCGCTTTCGATAAAAGTAACATTACACAGTAGCCTGTTTTGTTCGCGATTCATTTTAAATGTGTACGCCACACCGAACCGTTTTACATCTTTCGTGCCCAAGACTAAAACGGCATTTTAAATCCTGGAGGCATTTGCATGCCTCCCGCTAAATCACCCATTCTTTTTTGATTCTCAGCCTCTACACGCCGAACAGCATCATTAACGGCCGCCGCGAGCAAGTCTTCCAACATCGCTTTGTCTTCGGTCATTAAACTCGCATCAATGGCGACCGCTTTGACATCATGGCGGCCCGTCATAACTATTTTTACCAAACCGGCACCAGACTCGCCGCTTACTTCAATACCGGCAATATCGTCCTGCATTTTCTGCATTTTTGCCTGCATTTCCTGAGCCTGTTTCATTAAATCGCCCAAGCCTTTCATATTAAACCTCGTTTAGTCATATACTACAGATTGATCGTCCAATACTGCTCCAAATTCTTGTTGCAGTGTTTGTACAATGGGGTCGTTCGCTAATAAGCGTAATGCCTCTGCATAGTTTTCCGCTTTCTCTCGTTCGAAACATTGCGCAGGCGTTTCCGTCCCTTCTGGCAGCGCCTGAAGATGAATATCGACTTTTATTGATTGCTGGAAATAATCACTCAGCATCCCGCCCAATCGCTGACTATGAGAGCTATCGAATAAACTCCCTTTATTTTCATCGAGCGCAAAAAATAGGTGGGATTGTTCCGCACCTAGAAACACACAATTTGCTGCAGTACTTTGTAAAATACCGCGAATGCTAAGGTGACGAAAAACATGCACCCAACTAACAGGGTTTAAATGTTCTAGTGCAATTTTTTCTGGCCTATCGTTCTCAACGCTTTTTTTTGTAGCTGCCACGACTCCCGACTGATGTTCTGCGGACACCGGAGAGGCAGCTGTTACAGCAGCCATTGCCACAGGCTTAGGCGCAACAATACCCTCTTTTCCCGTAATAGCTTTAACCTGTGCTTTTAACTGCGCCTTGATGTCAACGCTGTTATCCCTCTCAGCTCGAGAGGGATTAACCCCCGACTTTTCATTAAGAATATTCGCGAGATTGTCTGTCGGCGATAGCTTTTTAGTGGGCGTGGCCGGTCTCTCTAATACGGGAGCTGTAGCTGCTGGCATAGCCGGTACCGACTCGAACTCAACACCCGTAATGGCAGCGTTTTCTAGTTGGCAGGCCATTAACGGCGGATTGTTGCTCTCTATCTCTGCCGAAGAAACGGGAGCATTAACTGGCGCTATAGGGCCTGAAACCGCCGCTTCGGATACCCGCATAACAGGCTCCGGCTTTATTGCGGTTTCAGTCGATGGCTTTTTTGGGCTGGCAAGACCCTCCGCGTTTGACGGCGCTAATGATGGCTGAGCTGAACCCAGCGGTTGGGAAGGCACGTCCACAACCCCTTGCGGTTTAAAAGCCAGCATGCGCAGCAATGTCATTTCGAAGCCACTGCGAGGCTCGGGTGCGAGATTAATATCTCGCCGACCAATAAGTGCCGTTTGATAAAATAACTGTACGTCTTCCGCTGGTAGCTTCGACGCGAAATCAAGAATTTGCGTGCGGTCGCCAAAACTATTATCTAAGGCTTCAGGTAAGGCTTGCGCAATTGCGATTCGATGTAACAAGGTTAACAAATCGGCTAACGCACTATTAAAGTCTGGTGCGTGTTCGGCAAACTTGGCCACGGCTTCAAGAATTTTCTTGCCGTCCGACTCAATTAAGCCTGCCATTAAATTTTGTATCAGTTGGTGGTCAATGGTGCCCAGCATGGCGGCAACATCGGTCTCACCAATTTTACCGCTACCATAAGCAATAGCTTGGTCAGTTAAACTGAGTGCATCTCGCATACTGCCATCGGCACCACGCGCCAACAACCACAATGCAGACTCTTCAAAAGGCACAGCCTCTTGCGCTAAGACGTGCTGCAAGTGGCCAACAATGCGCTCGGAACTCATATTCTTAAGGTTAAACTGTAAACAACGAGACAAAATTGTGACGGGCAATTTCTGAGGGTCTGTTGTGGCCAACAAAAATTTTACATGCTCTGGCGGCTCTTCCAACGTTTTTAACAACGCGTTAAAGCTGTGATTAGACAGCATGTGCACCTCATCGATGAGGTAAATCTTATAACGACCGCGCGTAGGTGCATATTGAACGTTGTCCAGTAGCTCGCGGGTATCCTCGACCTTGGTTCGAGACGCCGCATCAACCTCAATGAGATCGATAAAGCGGCCTTCACTAATCTCGATACACGCACTACATTCCCCGCAAGGGGTCGACGTAACACCAGCACCGCAGTTAAGGCATTTAGCCAAAATCCGCGCAATGGTTGTTTTACCGACACCTCGTGTTCCCGTAAACAAATACGCATGGTGCAGGCGATTATGATCTAAAGCGTTGATAAGAGCCTTGAGCACATGCTCCTGCCCTACCATTTCTCGGAAGTTCGCGGGCCGCCACTTACGGGCGAGTACCTGATAGCTCATTGAATTATGAGTCTCTCGTTAGCTGAAAAAAGGCGATTATACCTGCGCAGAGGGGTAATGTCCGAACCTTCTCTCTACAGCTATTATTGAACTCTGAGTAATAAAAACAGGGCCCATTGGTCTATATAAGCTTGTAATACCCTAGCCAAATGAGACCCAACGTAATAGTGATAGGTGAAAGCAATGTTGAAAGCGTGATAATTTCGGCTGACATTTGTCCGTGCGGTGTCATCTGTCTACTCATGATATAAGCCGCAGCCGCCGTTGGTGACGCCATCATCAAAAAAAGTATGCCTAGGGCTTCGCCCCTCAAACCGACTAAAATCGCAACCAATACAATTACAAGCGGCACCATAATCAGTTTCATTCCGGCGGCTATCAGCACCTCCCATTGATTCGCCCTGATACTCTTCCAGTCGAGACTCGCGCCCACACACAGCAAGGCGAGCGGCAACGTTAATTGAGCAAAATATTCGCACGACACCCATAACACTGCCGGCGGCCGAAACCCCGCAATAGATGTGAATAGAGCTGCAACAATGGCGATAACCAACGGATTTTTAAGTAAATGGAGGAAAGCACGCCAATAATGCGTGCTTAGCAAAATAACCACCACAACATTATAGAGAATGGTTAGAAAGGCTAAATAAACGCCCGCGACCGCCAACACACCTTCACCGTAAGCATTTACACACAACGACAAGCCCACAACAGCCATATTGCCCCGAAACGCACACTGCACAAATACCCCCCGCTTCGATACTGAAACCACAGCCGGTGCCAACAGCCACAGCGCAACTACACAAATAAGCGTTGCTATAACAGCAAAATAGATCAACGAAAAATCAAGGCTTTGCGATAGCGGCTGAGCCACCACACTGAGGTACAGAAGGCATGGCATAGACACATTAAACACCAATTTATTTGCCACGCTTATAAAATGGGTATCGAGTAGGTTTATACGCTTAAAGAAAACCCCCGCCAGCAACAAAACAACAATGGGGCCAGTGACATGGAAGGCCGTCAAGAAATGAGCAAATAATGACAAATGAGACTCTCAGCTGGATTGAAAGGACACCGATTAAAAACCGAACCACAACGCATAACCGAGCAAACTGAAGAAAAAGCAGGGCAAATAGTTATCGTCAATTTAACTATTATGGCGGTCGACCTGCCACATTTTACTCGCCAAGCCGGCGTAAAACTGACCTTTTTTTAAAAAAATCTCATCGAATATTAAAAGCATCAAGACTTTTTTGAGCAACCGAAACTTTACGCTATCTTCTTCGAAAAAGCCTAATACCGTCACGTATACATCAATAAAACACCAGAAACAGAATACCCTTACCCAAGGAACCCTGTATTTTACAACCCCTAATAAGCCGCCACAGTTCACACAAACGGTTTTATTTGGCGCGATTATCATTTAATATAAAAAACAGTTGTGGCCAGTGCCGCAAGCTGACGTAGTGTTTTTTGAGGCTATAGAACGCACCGCGCACCTATGCCAAACAACACTCTAAAAAAGATAATAATGAGGAATACGTTTTGCGAAATCTTAAGAGAATTTCCCTTATTGCCACTATGGTGGCTACCATTTTCACTTCATCCGCTGTTTTTGCGGGCTTTAATGTAACCGGTAACATTTTAACTGATGGCAACGGAAGTCCATTCATTATTCGCGGGATTAACTACCCACACGCTTGGTTTGCAGACAAAGGGGCCACCGCATACCCCGCCATGGCTGCCACCGGTGCCAACTCAGTTCGGGTTGTTCTTTCAAACGGCGTTAAGTGGTCTGCAACGCCCGCTTCAGAAGTAGCCAACCTCATTAGCTTGGCGAAAGCCAACAACTTAATTTCTGTTGTAGAAATACATGACACGACGGGTTACGGCGAAGAATCTGGAACATCGTCACTTGCGCAGGCTGTCGACTACTGGATATCAATCAAATCCACTCTCGTTGGCCAAGAAGATTACGTAATATTGAACATCGGTAACGAGCCTTTTGGCAACTCCTCCTCTACAAGCGACTGGGTGAACGCTCACAAAGACGCGATTGGCCGCCTACGAAACGCAGGTTTTAACCATACTTTAATGGTTGATGCGCCCAACTGGGGCCAAGACTGGACGAACGCCATGCGCGATAACGCTCAATCAGTATTCGATGGCGATTCAAAAAGCAACACCATCTTCAGCGTTCACATGTATGAAGTGTACAACACTCGCAGCGCAGTAGAGAGCTACATGAATACGTTTGCAAACAACGGTTTGCACTTAGTAGTAGGTGAATTTGCTGACAACCACTTTAACGAAGATGTTGCCGATGAAGCCATCATGGAGCTAGCGCAAAACCACGGCTTTGGTTACATGGGCTGGTCTTGGAAAGGTAACGGCAGCGACCTTGGCGCGCTAGATATTGCAAACGATTGGTCTGGCGGCAGCTACACCACCTGGGGACAAAAGCTCGTTAAGGGCACGCACGGTCTCGATGCAACAGCGTCTATCGCATCCGTTTTTGGCAATGCTCCTACTAGCTCTTCAAGCAGTTATTCATCCAGCTCATCGCAGAACTCTTCTAGCAGCTCCTCCTCTTCAAACAATAATGGTTCAGCTGCCCAACAATGCAGCTGGTACGGCACCTTAACAACCGTATGCGTAAATGACTCTAGCGGCTGGGGATGGGAAAACGATGCTAGCTGCGTGAGTGCGAACGAATGCGTCAATGCAGGCCAAACACTGGTGGGAACAACGCCTAGCTCTAGCTCCTCTAGCAGTTCCAGTAGCAGCTTCTCAAGTAGTAGCTCTTCTAGCAGCAGCTCAAGTAGCTCCTCCACTGCCAGCGGTGGAACGTGCAACTGGCACGGCTCGAACTACCCGCTATGCACCTCCACTTCAAGTGGCTGGGGCTGGGAAAACAACCAAAGCTGTATCGCATCCTCTACCTGTAATACACAGTAATCTGTAACGAGTATTACACACTAATTTAAAACCTGTTTTAGATCTCTCGATTACCTCCACCACGATCCTCTTCGTGCTGGAGGTTTTTTTTGCCTGTTACTTAATTCAGGAATCAGAAGTGCAACAGGGCACGGCAAGAACACCGATCACTAAGCCCCCTACAGGCCACACCTGCGCATTAACACATACGGCTCCATCTTCGTATGACGCGTGCGAAAACGTAGTTCACGAAGGAATAACTACACCCACACCACCGCTTGAACCAAGAAAAACAACACTGTATATTAAAGGGCCTTCCCCTATTCGGGTGG
>Ga0065722_101780_pt1 | contig 104569 bp, 91 predicted proteins | sample BansetMetagenome_FD_59109 | JGI IMG/M metagenome (GOLD analysis project Ga0065722, IMG submission 59109) | Bankia setacea gill microbial communities from Puget Sound, Washington, USA - Caecum Enriched | ecosystem: Host-associated > Mollusca > Digestive system > Ceca | place: United States... | reverse complement strand
GCCTGGAAAGTGTGTAAGGCGCAAGTCTTCGAGGGTTCGACTCCCTCCCTCACCGCCATACAATGCCACTTAACATGTGGTTTTAGGCAGAAGGTAGTGAAACAGGGCTAATGTAGGGCTGTTTTGGACTAAATACCTGACCTAAAAATAAAAAGGCTGCCTTAAGGCAGCCTTTTTTTTACCTGTAAAAAATAGAGCCATAGTTACAATTTATAGCCTAGCCAAACGTTAACTGTTGGCACCCAAAAGTGTACTGATATGGGGGCTTGATTAGAATTGCAGCGTCATATTGGCGTCATTCAAGCGGCCGGCATAGGCTAAGAAAAAGTGTGTTTTTAAGACTGTAAGGCCAAGCCCCTAGCGAATTATCCTAATTTATCAGCAATAAACCGGTATCAATCGTTAATCCCTATGAAAAATAGTTATGCCTGTATTGGCCTGTTCAATCCTAAATCTCCTGAGAACGTTGGCTCCGTAATGCGCGCCGCTGGCTGCTATGGCGTTAGCTCCGTTCTTTATACCGGCAAGCGTTACGACTGCGCTAAACCGTTTTACACCGATACCCAAAAAATCTATGAAACGCTGCCTCTCATTGGCGTTCAAGAACTAGAAGACTCTGTTCCGTTAGGCTGTGTCCCGGTAGCCGTTGAGCTGATCGAAGGCGCGAAGTCACTGACGACCTACAAACATCCAGCCAGAGCTTTTTATATCTTTGGCCCTGAAGACGGCACCCTAAAGAAAGAAATTACCGATTTTTGCGAGGACATTGTTTACATTCCAACTAAAGGTTGTATGAATTTAGCCGCCACCGTAAATGTAGTGCTGTACGACCGCCTCGCCAAGGGAGACAACTTCTCTCACCATCAAAACGTGTTAAAAATTAAGAAAAAATCAGATAAAGTTAGAGGGGAATGATACCTCTTACGGCGTTGGTCATCTTCATCAAGCGCCTCAAGCAGTCGTTCGGCTATCAGCGTAGATCGTGCATTAGGGTTACCTGACGGTTCTAACGTTATGCTTCCGCCGGTGGCCACTCGTTGGTCAGCGACCGTCTTGCAAACCTCCACCCAAAGGCATCCGCATCAGCCACCTAAGCCGCTATTGGCATGGGCACTCTCGTGCCCCGTCAGCATGTGTACCTGGTATAAGAAAACCATTACCCTGGAAAGGTATTCCCCATTTGACATAAGGCTAGTGGCGGCATATGTTTTGTCACCAATAGCGTCGTATGCCAAAAACCTCAGGGAAACACTCATCAACCTATCGTATTGCTACGGCTATCGGCCTTAAAGGCAAACAGCGTTACCCGCAAATAAACACGAGACGCGCAAATGAGTATGGATAAACAATTAAATAAATTAAAAAAAGCCGCGTTAGTGGACCTCATTGGCGACCTCTATGGTATTGATGATGAAATAGACGCGATGATAGACCGAAAAATATCGGTTACCCAAAATTCTGAGACACAAACCTCAAGTAGCGCTCTTAATAACACCGTAAAAAGTCAGTTAAAACGCATTAAAAAAGAGCGAACATTTATTGACTGCAACCGTAGCGGCCAATTTTCTGATCACCTAGACAGACTTTTAGTCGACATCGACACCGTATTGCGCAAACAAAACCTTAAGCAAGCCCTACAAGCTACAGAGGAATTTTTGTGGCTTAGTGAATCTGTATTCGAGCGCTCAGATGACTCCAACGGAGATATCGGCGGTGTGTTTATGGTGGCCGTTGAGCAGTGGTTAGATATCGCCGCAGAGCTGCGTAGCGAACTCAATGACAGCGAAAAATGGGTAGAAAAAATTCTGACATTCTTTAATCAAAATGACTACGGCTGTTTCGATAATATTCTTTGCAACAGTCGTCAAGTTTTGGCCGAAGCAGAGCTACGACAGCTAGCATGGCGGTTCGAAAACGAGGCGCGAAAAGCGCTAAAAAATAGCAATAATACCAATATCTACAATCACGAAGCCGCTCACGCGTGTATTGGTCTTGGCTCGGTTGCAGAAGCTTTGGGTGATATAGAGCTGTTTGAAAAAGCCACGTTAATCACTAGCCCTAACCCAAATATATTGGAAATAGAAGAAATTGTTACGTTTATTTTATCTATTGGTGATTTTACACGCGCCGAATATTGGTTGGCTCAACCGCAATGGGAATGTGATCCGCCACGTTATCGGCGCCTGCGCAACAAACTACTTGAAATTAAGGGCGACAAAAAAGCACTAAAAGTTTTTTTGAGAGATGATTTTGCAGCCGAGCCCAGTGAGACGACCTTAGCGCCTTACTGGCACCTTGCAACCCAAACAGAGCAAAAGCACATTCGCCAACGTGTTACTCAATTCAGCGAAGGCGCCAAAAATCTTCCCGACGTCATCGCCATGTTGCTGGTTGTGGACAATCTAAAACAGGCCGAAGCGCTAATACTCACGCGCACAAGCGAGCTTGAAACCCTTCACTACGGTAAGCTATTGGCTTGGCTAAAACAGTTCGATTCAGCAGGAAAAACACTCGCCTGTGTGGTGTGTTACCGCTGCTTGTTAAACGATGTGCTCAATCGGGGTTACACCAAAGCCTACCATCACGGCGCACGTTATTTTCACCAACTATTAAAGCTGGATAAAAAAATAGCCACGTATAAAACCTTAGACAATGCACAAAGCTTTATACAAAAGCTGCAAACGCAGCACTGGCGTAAGCGTTCTTTTTGGATCGAGGCCAATTACCCCAACAAGGAGTAGTGTTAAAGGGCTTTAGGTACAGTCGCCTTATTCTAAAAAACGACAAAAAAGCACAGTAGGAGAGGGCTGTTGCGCTACATTCCTATAAGTGGGACATTTACTTTTAGAGCTTAGACGGGAGCTTAGAGGGCGCGCGTACGTACAGCCCCTAAAATTATGTGCTGTGTGCTCTTGGCGTAAGGTAGAGTACGGGCTAACGAATGGAATGAAACATAGCCAAGCAGCTAGGGAGTCTCCGATTAAGACCCGGAATTTGGCATAATACACAAAATTATCATGCTCGAGTTAATTATGGATTAGCTACCATTCTCCGAAGCCTAATATAACGTCAAGAAACGGAAAGCTCGCCGTCCGATATTTCTCGAGAAAATGGATGCGCTGATTCCGTGGAAGCAATTGTAAAATAAAGTACGGCGACATTACGCAAAAGAAGGAAATGCCAAAAACCTTATCCGCTTAGCGTTATACTTCGTGTTTACTGCATGCAATTATTTTACAGTTTGAGTGACCAAGTGATGGACGATGCACTTTATGAAATAGAGTCAATGCGACAATTTGCCGGTTTAAAACTCAGCGGCCCCATTCCTGACGAAACGACAATGCTCAAGTTCAGACATTGACTCGAAGAGCATAAATTGGGGAATGTACTCCTTGCGGTAATAAACAAGCGCTTAACCCGCGAAGGCCTTTTTCTTAAAGAAGAGACTATTGTAAATGCGACCATTGGGTTAAGCGAGTAACTGTTAGTCAGGTACTTTATTCCCATTTGAGCGATACAACATTATGGCCGGAATTTGATCGTATTTTACAGTGGAATATTACCTTGGCAGGGAGCCATTAGGGGCAGCCACTTTAGGCTCATTACTTGTACGCAGAAGTAAGATTATCGCGTAGGGGTATGGAGCCGGAGTTATTCTGTATAGCGCCTGTCCCTTTTGGCGTGTCATTGCTTTTGACTGCGAGATTATGTGCACAAACATACCGAGGATATTTTACGGAACAAAAAATGGCTAAGATCTTAATTGTTTACTCAACAACCGATGGTCATACGCTGGAAATTTGTCAGCGATTAAAGGAAAAAATCGAGCTACAGGCCAACCAAGTGGCGTTGTTTTCTGTTGCTGACGAAGCCGTTTTAGATGTTAAACAATTTGACAAGATTGTTGTCGGTGCGAGTATCCGATATGGAAAACATAGCCCGAAAATCTATGAGTTTATAAAAAACAATGAGAAGGTTTTGGATAGTAAACCAAATGCCTTTTTTACGGTTAATCTTGTTGCCCGAAAACCAGAGAGAAATTCCCCGGAAACGAATCCGTATTTAAAAATATTTCTTAATAAAATAAATTGGAAACCTAAAGGCCTGGCCGTTTTTGCCGGTAAAGTTGACTATCCAAAATATCGTTTTTGGGATCGTTTAATGATCCGCTCTATCATGTGGATAACCAAAGGGCCTACTGATCCTGCCGTTATTGTTGAATTTACAGATTGGAATAAAGTCGAGAATTTTGCCCAGTGGATTAACGATATGTAGCGGTAAGGTAGCTCTTCAGAGAAAAAATATTGACTGAACTTTTTTGAACCTCTTGTAGAGGCGCCCTGTGGATAACCTGCTATATACCCTTTTTTAATATACGACCATTTATAGGGTAGTGCGTATGGGTTTCCATGCAAGAGTGTGGGAACGAGCCAGAGGTACAGTCATCTTGTACCACTATAAAACCCCTCCATTTTTTAGAGTTATAAATTATTATCATGAAGAAAAAAACATTACGTTTGAAAGTGAAAAGGAACAACGCGCCTGAGCAAGTCAGTGAGGCGGTGAGTGACGAATCCCAAAATGATCCACAGAAACGCTTTTTAAATGGCGTCGCTATCCATCCGTCTCCGTGCATTCGGCTTGAATTAGGCTCTCCGGAGCCGACTACGCGCGCGATAGATTTGATCTCGCCAATCGGCATGGGTCAGCGAGCTTTGCTTGTTGCTCCTCCAGGCTCTGGGAAAACCACTATTTTAAAATATATTTGTCAGGCGGTCGGTAAGGCATACCCAGAGATAAAGCTGTACGCTTTACTGATTGACGAGCGACCCGAAGAAGTGACTGACTTTAAGCGCAGTGTGCCTGCAGAAGTACATGCCTCGTCCTCAGATGAAAGCTATGGGCAGCATGTCGGTGTGGCCAATAATCTTCTTCGTCGCGCCACTGAGCAAGCGGGTGAGGGTCACAACGTTATGATTGTGATTGATTCTCTTACGCGGCTAGCACGAGTACATAATGCAGAGCGAAAGGGCAGTGGCCGCACTATGTCGGGTGGGCTTGACGCTAGGGCCATGGAAATACCACGAAAAATGTTTGGCGCCGCTAGAAATATTGAAAATGGTGGGTCGCTTACTATTATGGCGACCATTCTCGTCGATACCGGAAGCCAGATGGATCAGGTGATCTTTGAGGAGTTTAAGGGTACAGGTAATATGGAAATTGTTTTGTCGCGGAAGATTGCCAATCAGCGTATTTTCCCGGCATTGGATATCGCTAAAAGCAGCACGCGCCGTGAAGAGCTTCTTCTTGAAGCCAAAGACATTGAAAATATAAGGGTTTTGCGAAGAGCACTTTCAGGTCTTAAACCCGAAGAGGGCGCCACTAAATTAGTTGAATTACTCAAGAAGTACCCTTCAAATACTGAGCTGTTGAGCCATTTTGCCCCAAAGGATAGGTAACCAAGAGAGTAGATTAGTGCGGGGTTTTAAATATCTATTTATAGAGGCTATCTAACAGTACAGCGACCCAAGGCTCCTACGCTGGAGCATGGGAACCAGAATTTTCTGTAGGGATTGCTAGAGCTAATCTGTAGAGGCGTAAAAGTAAAGTAAGAAAAGTGACAGGCACTTTATCTGTGTTTTGGTGAGGGGAATAGTTGGGCGTCCACGTTAATCACTCACTACCGCTATTACACCTTAAGTCCACTTAAACGATAAGTTTCCTCGTTAGTGCGAATGCAGTATTTAAAGCTTTAAGCGCCTTTTTTCGATATTCCACACGCGTAGGGTAGCGCGGTTAAGCGTGAGCATGGCAATGGAGGCTTGTTATTCTAGCCAGTATTGGGCGTGACATTTCCAAGGTATGAATAGAACATAATTTCTTTCATAGTTGACGCCGAATATAGGTCTTCGTTACCGCCTTCTTAAAGCCAAAAGCGATTAATTAGGATGAAGGAATGTTGATCTTCGAAAAACCTTGCTAATTTTCAAGGTTTTAGGGGCCGTTCGTTTGACAATTGAGGGGGCTATATAGGTCCAAAAGTCTGTAAGTGCCTGCCTCCATGGCTTGCTTAAGGTATTATGTCCTCTTCAGAAGGCCACAAAGTGGATTGCGGTTGCTTTTCAACTCCGTTGGCAACGTCTCAGTTTTATATGACAGGAACAAGTTTTACCCCTAATTTATGAAAATACCCAAGCGATTAAAGCCATTGGTGGAAGATGGCCTAGTAGATGATGTACTGTTTCAGTTAATGAGTGGTAAGGAAGCGCAAGTATTTGTGGTGCGTTGTGGCGAGCATATTCGCTGTGCCAAAGTGTACAAAGAATCAAATAAGCGCAGTTTTAAGCAGGCTGTGCAGTACCAAGAAGGGCGAAGTGTACGCAATTCTCGCCGCGCGCGGGCCATGGCAAAAGGAACGCGCTTTGGCCAGAAGGAGCAAGAAAATGCATGGCTAACGGCCGAGGTAGATGCGCTCTACCGTCTAGCCGCAGCTGGCGTGCGGGTACCCCAGCCCCACGGTTTTGTAGATGGCGTATTGCTCATGGATTTAGTGCAAGACGCAGACGGCGACCCCGCCCCCCGTCTAGACGACGTAACCTTTACCCCCGAACTTGCCCGCGACTATCACAGCCGAATGATGGTCGAAATTGTGCGTATGTTATGTGCGGGCCTTGTGCACGGAGATTTGTCGGAATTTAACGTATTGGTAGACGCACAGGGGCCGGTAGTGATCGATTTACCCCAAGCCGTGAACGCCGCTGGCAATAACAATGCGCAAATGATGTTAGCGCGCGATGTTAAAAATATGACCGAGTATTTTGGCCGTTACGATCCTACCTTGCTTATTACGCATTTTGCCGAAGAGATATGGGAGCTCTACGAACACGGCAACCTACAACCTGATAGCAAATTGACAGGTGAGTTTTCCGAAGCTGATGTCGATACGGATATTGCCACCATGATGCGCATCATTGAGTTTGCTAAGCAGGAAGAAGATGAGCGAATAGAACGAGAGCGAGCTGCACGGGATGGCGAGTTCTAGTGTGCTCGCGCACGGTAGCTAAACGTTGCTCTGGGGCCTTTGTTGCCAACCATAATGTCAAAATCACCGGGTTCTATTACAGGCACCATTTTTGCGTTATAGAGTGCAAGGTGGTGGCTATTTAGCGTAAAACTAACCTGTTGGGTTTCGCCAGCCTTCAGATGAATTCGCTTAAAGGCGACCAGTTTCTTTACGGGAGTGGTTACGCTACTCACCTTATCGTTTAGGTAAATTAATACCACGTCGTCACCATTGCGGTTACCCGTATTTTTGACTTTAACCGTTATCGATAATGCATCGGTACTAGAAAGATGGGCGGGTACGCGTAAATGACTGTACTCAAACTGCGTATAGCTGAGCCCATGTCCAAATTCGTAGAGCGGTGTTCGTTGGCTGTTATAAAAACCGCCACGATGAAATGCGGAAGGTTTGTGATTGTAAAAACTTTGCACATGGCCGGCAGAGCGAGGAATGGTGATGGGCAATTTGCCGCCCGGGTTGTACTCCCCCACAATTGCTTGCGCAATGGCTTTGCCGCCTAACATTCCCGGCTCCCACGCTTCTATAATCGCGTCGGCATTCTCGTACAACCATTCAGAAGCAATTGGCCCGCCGTTGATCAAGACAACCACTAGGGGAGTGCCCGTTGCTTTTATTGTTTGTAGAAGTTTGAGTTGGTCGCCCACTAAATCTAGGTTCGCTCGGTCTAGGTTTTCACCGCTGGTTTTGGTCTTGTCGAAACGTAGCGAATTTTCACCAACCACCACCACAGCAATATCGGCCTGTTGCGCTTTTTGAGCGGCTTTTTTGAGGGTGTCTTGTGAATATTCTTGATAACCTGGGGTCGCGAGGTAATCGATGTCAAAAGATGGTGGCGCTTTGTTTGCTTTACTTTCCGTGACAAGGGCTTGAAACCCCTCTAGTACGGTGGTCACATTATCGGCTGCTTGAAGCTGGGCCCACTCGCCCAGAATGGTTTGGTTGTTCGCGCTTGGGCCTGTTACGAATAGTCGCTTAACGGAAGTGTTAATGGGCAAAGTGTTGTGGTTGTTTTTGAGCAGTACCAGAGATTTTTGTGCGCTTTCGAGCGCTGTCTGTAGGTGAGTAGGGTTGCGTAAAACGGTTTCGATTTCTGCCTTTTTCACTATTCGATTTTCGAACAAGCCTAACTGGAATTTGGCGAATAGAATTTTGCTAACGGCTTTATCTATGCGGCTCTCGGAAATTGCACCTTCTTTTACGAGGGCCAGTAGGTCGTTGTAAAATTGGGGGCCATGCATATTCATGTCTATGCCGGCGTTTACGGCAACTTCGGCGGCCTGTTTTTCGGTTGCCACAATGCGGTGGGCCGATTGTAATCGGGCAATATCTTTCCAATCGCTAATATAAAATCCTTCAAACCCCCATTGCTCACGGAGTAATGCCGTTAAGTATTCACCATGGGCATGGCAGGGCACGCCGTTCAAGTCGGTATGTGCGGGCATAATGGTGTAAACGTTATTGTTAATTGCACCAATAAACGGCGGGAAAAATATTTCATGTAAGCTACGCTCGGAAACATCGGCGGGAGCACCATTGACGCCGTTATAGGCAATGCCTCCAGCAACAAAATGTTTCGCCGTTGCGATTACGTTATCGGCTTGGCTGAAATCCTTTCCTTGATACCCGCGCACCATGGCATTACCCATTTCGGTTACTAGGTGTGGGTCTTCACCAAATGTTTCACCAAAACGCCCCCAACGTGCATCGCGCACGACTTCGATATTTGGCGAAAACGCCCAGTGATAACCGGTTGCGCGCATTTCTACAGCGGTATACTGTGCGATACGTTGTGCGAGATCGGGGTCAAAGCTGGCGGCTAGGCCTATTTGAGTGGCGTATATTGTTGGTGCCCCTTTATACATACCATGGCCGTGGAGCGCATCGGTAGCAATCAGTAACGGTATCTTTAAACGTGATTCCAGCGCGAGCTTTTGTAAAATATTGGCTTCTTCATATGTTGCCACCTTCAAGAAGGAGCCCGTTTTGCCTTGCCGAACCCAGTCGGCCAATTCGCCCAGCGCTAGGGTGTAGTCTAATACGGTATCTTGGGTGTTAATTTCTTCTTTTACGGCCTCGCCTACAAATTGACTCATTTGTCCTATTTTTTCTTCAAGTGTCATTTCGGCCAGTAATGCGGCTACGCGTTGATTGGTTGGCAATGTACTCTTTAAATACTCGTTGCTGGCTGCGGCCACGGTAGGTGTAAAACTGCTAACCCACGCAGACGCTAATAGAGGGAATAGTGGGCTAAGGTGGGAACGAACTGAAGTAAACATTGAAGTAAGCATAGATAGACCCTGGATTTTCGCGCAGAAAGACAATGAGTAAGTAAAGTGCAAGCGTGGGTGTATACCATTGAGTACGTAAAGGATGAGTTAAAAGAGGGGTAGTGTATAAAGCTTCAATTGACAGTTTTTATAGGAATGTCCACGCCAGTAGCCGTGTAATTTTTTTACCTTGTTTCATTTCGATTTCCCGAATGTCAGTAGCACCGAGTTTGCGTATTAGTTTTTGTGCAGGTCTTACATTATCTGCTTTCGATACCAAGCTGGTAAACCATCGACATTGAGATGAAAATTCTTGGCTTTCTTTTATTAGTTTTTTTAGGAACATTCGTTCGCCACCGTTGCACCAAAGCTCTGCTTCTAGGCCGCCAAAGTTTAGAGTGGGTGATGAGTTTGTGCGTTCGCCACGATTACGCGCAAGATTGTTGATTTTAAGTTGGTTGCTCTTGTGAGCCTCCTCCTGCGAGGCGTGGAAGGGAGGGTTGCATACGCTGACATCGAAGTATTCTCCCGTTTGAATGATACCGTCAAAAATACGATTTTTATCGTGTTGCGTGCGCAATATAAAGGCGTCTTTTAGTGTTGGGTTACTTGTGATAATTGAGGCAACATTTTTAAGTGACAGAGGGTTGATATCACTACCAACGCACTGCCAGCCGTATATTTGACAGGCTAGCAGTGGGTAGATGCCATTTGCACCCGTTCCAATGTCGAGCAAGTGAATACTGGGTTGTGTATTGACTTTGCTGGGCGTAGGTACGTCGATGCCAAGCAGTTCTGCAATGTAATGGATGTAATCGGCTCTGCCAGGAATGGGTGGACAAAGCGCGCCTTCTGGGATGTCCCAATCGACAATATTGTAGTGTCGCTTTAGTAGTGCAGTGTTTAGGGCTTTTACGGCTAGAGGCTCTGCGAATTCTACGGAAAGGTTACCGTGCGTGTTTGTCTTAAGGTATTGCTCTAGTGGCGGGTAACTTTTTACAAGGGATGGAAGGTCATAGCCTTGTTGGTGCATATTCCTCGAGTGCAAGCCTTTGTTATTCGGTTTGCTTTGTTTATTTTTGCTTCGAAGGTGCGTGCTCACAGTAATATGTCCGAGGTTTAGATTAAGTAATGGGGGGGGCAATTGGTTGAGCCCGTGATTATAATCTTAAACTATGTGCTCGGTATCATAGTCTGTTGCTGCTCTCGCAAATTGATGGTGGGTAAGGCGTTATTGTAATCTATGTAATCTTTCCTCTCTAAATGTATTCGCAGCCTCGCAAAAGTGTATAGCGTCATTAAGGTTAAATGACTAAAGTGAGTGACTCTTTGAGCCTGAAGACCTCACCAATTGTTCGTTGGGCACGTTAGGCCTTGGTTGGGCTTGGCTCATGCTTTGGATTACGCTGTATAGGGTATTTTGTACGGCGGCGTTTTTCTGGGTTGAAGTGCTAGGCTTCAAATTACAAATGAACTCACGGCTTATTTCATAGGCAGGTTATGGATACACAACTCATTTCTATTCATTATAGTGATCCTCTCTGGATCGCCATCGCGTTCGTTTGTGGTTTAGCGACAAGGTCGGTGGGTTTGCCGCCTCTGGTCGGTTTCTTGGCCGCGGGCTTCTTGCTCAACGCACTAGGAGCTGAGGGTGGTGAATTTTTGGGTGCGATGGCTGACTTGGGTATTACGCTGTTGCTGTTCTCCATTGGGCTTAAGCTCAAGTTAAAGTCGTTAGTGCGACCTGAAGTGTGGGGCGTCGCGACCCTGCATATGTCGGTTACCACTTTGTTGGTAGCCTCGATGGTGCTGCTTCTTTCGTACACCCGCTTGCCGCTTTTGTCTGATATTGAGTTGGGAACCGCCATACTTATTGGCTTTGCAATGTCCTTCTCCAGCACCGTGTTCGCGGTGAAAATTTTGGAGGAGCTAGGCGCGACAAGTGCCAAGCACGGCAGTATCGCCATTGGTGTACTGGTGGTGCAGGATATCGCGGCAGTTGTGTTTATCGCGGTGTCGATGGGAAAGCTACCAACGCCTCTGGCGTTGGCATTGGTCGCGCTCATACCCTTACGTTTCTTAATGTACACAATACTCGACAAGGTGGGGCATGGGGAGTTACTGATTTTATTCGGTATTACGTTGGCACTGGTGGGTGCAGATATCTTCGAACTGGTCGGGATTAAGGCGGATGTAGGGGCGTTGGTATTTGGCATGTTGTTCGCGAGCCATGCCAAAGCGCCCGAGATGGCAAAAGCGCTGCTTGGTTTTAAGGAGCTGTTTTTGGTGGGTTTCTTTCTTAGTGTTGGCATGACAGTTATGCCGGGTTGGACCGAAGTGATGATTGCACTGTTATTCATTGTGTTTTTGCCGCTAAAGGTTGCGCTTTACTTTGGGTTGTTTAACCTGTTCAGCCTTAGGGCGAGTAGCTCGTGGCGCACCTCTCTTAACCTAGCGAACTATAGCGAGTTCGGTTTAATCGTAGGCGCTATTGCAGTCTCGTCAGGCTGGTTACCGAAAGAATGGCTGGCCGTATTTGCCGTAGTGATGTCGGTCTCCTTTATTTTTGCCGCGCCGTTAGTCAATATTCGGGATAGTTTGTACCAAACATGGCGGCCCACGCTGAAACGCTTCGAGCGGTATAAGCGTTTGTCGGGCGAAGAGAATCTGGATTTGAGTAGCGTCAAGGTGGTGGTGTTCGGCATGGGTCGTATGGGCACCGCGGCCTATAATGCGATGGAGCTGGATGACCCTAGTCATTTGGTCGGTGTGGAGCTCGATCAGGAGAAGGCGACGCAGCACAGCGCAGAGGGAAGGAACGTGGTTTACGGCGATGCGACTAACCCGGATTTTTGGACAAGGGCACCGGAGTTACTTGTGGGGTTGGATTGGGTGTTGTTGACCTTGCCTACACATACCGCCAATATGAATGCAGCACTGCGACTCAAAGATATGGGGTATCGAGGCCGTATCGCGGCAACGACGAAATTTCGTGATGAGGAAGATGCCTTAAAAGCTGTTGGCGTTGAGCATACGTTCAATATCTACACAGAGGCCGGTTTGGGCTTCGCCAATGAGCTTCAGAGTTTCGTAAGTAAATAAATAAGTTAATAAATTTTAAGGCGCACGGTATATGCTTTAAAAATCTTTTGGCGTTTCCGCGTAAAAAAACTATAGCCTAATTTAGACGCCGGCATTTGTAAATGCTGGTGCTGCGGGGGCACGTTTCGAGTAGCCATGGCTAGTTGTTTGTTCGCTAGGCGTAGAGTGCGGGTGAGCGATTGTTAACAGTATGCCAGCACATACCCAATAATTATCAATACGAATATTGTCAAAGTGAGAGAGTAAAACATGCATGAGATCATATGCCCGCATTGCGATAAAGCCTTTAAAATTGATGAAGCGGGGTATGCCGATATTCTAAAGCAGGTTCGCGATAGTGATTTTGAACAACAATTACATGCACGGTTAGAATTAGCCGAGAAGGAAAAGCTGAATGCAGTTCAGCTTGCCAAGAGTGAAGTGGGTGGTGAGATGCAAAAGGCCGCCGCAGCAAAGGATACGGAAATCCAAGCGTTAAAAGCCCAATTAGAGGCCGGTGAAGTCACGAAGAAACTCGCGGTGACCGAGGCTCTAGGTGAAATCGAAAAAAAGAAAGACGCGTTACTGAGTGAACTTGAACAGATTAAGCGTGATAAACAAGCCGCTTCTGAGCTTGCCGATGCGCGGTTTGCTAAGGCGCTGCAGGAGACTACCGCAACAAAAGATAAAGAAATACAGGATTTAAAAGCTAAGCTCGACACCACAGTAATTGAACAGAAGGTAGCTATTACTGGTGCTGTTAGTGCAATAGAGAAGGAGCGCGACGAACTGAAGAGCGGTCTTAAACAAGTCGCGCTTGAAAAGCAGCTTGCCGAAAAGTCGCTCCAGGATAAATACGAGACGCAGCTTAAGGATCGCGACGACGCGATAGAGCGTCTTAGGGATATGAAGGCCCGTTTATCGACCAAGATGGTTGGCGAAACGTTAGAACAGCACTGCGATACGGAGTTCAACCGCATTCGAGCAACAGCGTTTCCGAGGGCCTATTTCGAAAAAGATAATGATGCGCGAAGTGGCAGCAAGGGAGACTATATTTTTCGTGACACGGACGACACTGGCACTGAAATTGTTTCAATTATGTTTGAAATGAAGAATGAAATCGATACCACTGCGACCAAGAAAAAGAACGAAGATTTTTTAAAGGAACTCGACAAAGATCGTACAGAAAAGGGTTGTGAGTATGCTGTATTGGTGTCCCTGCTTGAGCCCGATAGCGAGCTTTATAACTCTGGAATTGTCGATGTGTTTCACCGTTACCCAAGAATGTATATCGTGCGGCCGCAGTTTTTTCTGCCCATCATTACGCTACTTCGAAATGCAGCAATGAAGTCGCTGGAATATAAAAAGGAGCTAGCGCTTGTTAAAGAGCAGAGCGTCGATATAACCAATTTCGAAAACGATTTAGATACTTTTAAGACGGCATTCGCAAAAAATTATGACCTTGCCTCTAAGAAGTTTCAAACAGCAATTGATGAGATTGATAAGTCGATTACCCATTTACAAAAAACTAAGGACGCTCTGTTAGGTACGGATAGAAACCTCCGGCTAGCAAATGACAAAGCACAGGATGTAACCATTAAAAAGCTGACTCGACGTAACCCCACCATGGCGGCTAAGTTCGATGAGCTTGATAATTAATAAATTCTAGAGACGAAATGATGCGGCTAATTTAGTTCTTGGCTGTGTCTTTTGCGCAATTCAGCGGTTGAGTGGGGCACTGCTTCATGAGCAGTTTGTGATAGAGCTCACCTTATTTTTTTTCAAACAAGGATCTTTCTATGTCTCGCCCGATTCACTTACATTGTGTAATGACCGCGCTTTTGGTTATTGGTATTACACTGCTGCCGGTGGGAGTGCAGGCCTATAGTTTTACCCCAGCGCAAAAAATAAAAGCCCAACAGATTATTGATAAAGGTTTGGTCGATAAAAGAGGTTATCAAATTGTTGAATCGTTAACGACGGAAGTTGGCCCTCGTTTGGCTGGGTCGCAGGCAGAAGCGCGTGCTAGAGAATGGGCCGTTTCGACATTGGAGCAATTAGATTTTGACCGTATAAAGGAAGAGCCCTTTATATTACCGTTCTGGCAGCGTGGTATCGAGCGTGCAGAAGTGCTAGCACCATTTCCGCAGCCGCTTGTTGTGACCGCGCTCGGCGGAAGTGTTTCGACGGGCCCGGATGGTGTTGAGGGGCAGGTGGTGGTGTTTAACGCTATAGAAGCGCTGGGGTTGGTGGATGATAACGGTTTAAAAGGGGCTATTGTTTTTATTAACGATACTATGGCCCGCACGCAGGACGGTTCTGGTTACGGGGCGGCGGTAGCGAAGCGTCGTTTAACCGCATATGAAGCGCATAGGGTGGGCGCGATCGGGGCTTTAATACGTTCGGTTGGTACGTCTACGCATCGCTTTGCACATACAGGGCAAATGCGAAGAGTAACGGACGATGCGGCCCCTAGTGTTCCAACCGTGGCTTTGGCCGCAGCGGATGCTGACCAATTGATGCGCATGTTAGCGAAAGATAACAACGTAAGGCTGAGGCTTACCGTTACAACGGAGACTCGTCCTAGTGCTGCTTCTGGCAATATCGTGGCCGATATTGTGGGGCGTGAACGACCAGACGAAATTGTGCTCGTCGGGGCTCACCTCGATTCGTGGGATTTGGGTACCGGTGCTATTGATGACGGAGCGGGTGTCGCTATCGTGCTGGCAGCGACCAAATTAGTGACTGAAGCGCTTCCAGAAGGGCCTCGCCGAACGATTCGGGTGGTGTTGTTTGGCTCTGAAGAGGTCGGGCTGGTAGGTGCGCAGCGTTATGCTGAAAAACATAAGGCAACGTTGGCTCAGCATGTCGCTATTGCAGAGTCCGATTTTGGTGCTGGTGTGGTATGGCGCTTAGGCTCGTTAAACGTACAGGAGAGTAAACTCGGCGGCGTGACCGCATTGCAAGGTGAGTTAAAGCGATTGAATGTAGTGCCCGGTGATAATGAATCTTACGGTGGGCCGGATCTTAAGTTTATGAAAGCCGAGGGTGTGCCTGTCATAGAATTAAAACAAGATGGCACCGATTATTTTGATTATCACCATACGGCAGACGATACCTTGGATAAAATTTCAATCGAGACATTGCAGCAAAATATAGCGGCGTGGGCGGCGTTTATTTACCTTGTTGCGAATACCGATATTGATTTTCGATAGTGCGGTTTAGGGGCGAGGTGCCGTGGTCACGAAAAGGTCAAATTACACTGTTAGCCTGCGCTAACAGTACCTTTCTTTATTGACGGAACCTTACAATAAAGCCTTAGTCTATTGTTACCGTTTTAACGGGTTTATAGCGCGTAATTAAGGATAGCTTTGAACGAACTAATTCAGCAGGCGATGGGTTTTGCAAGCCAGCATTGGAGTGTTTTCGTACTTGCGATTATCGTAATAGCGTGGATATGGGAAGACGCCGCAGTTTTTTTTGCAGCAATAGCGTCGTTAGAGGGCGAAATATCTTTACCTTTAGCGTTAATCGCCAGTTTGGTGGGTATTACTTCGGGTGATTTTGCACTGTATTTGCTGGGTAGGTATGGTCGAAGGTGGCGGTGGTTGCGAGGTTGGTTGTTAGGCTCAGCTAAGGGGCGAATGCTGCGAAAAAAATTCCATAATCGAACCCTATCCAATATCTTTTTAATTCGCTTTGTGCCTGGGTTGCGTACATTAGGGTTTACGTTTTGTGGTTTATGGCGTGTACCACTGTTGCGTTTTTCTCTCGCTATGGTGGGTGCAGGCGTAGTCTGGATAGCCGTTGTCTTTCTTTTGGTTAACTTGGTTGGAATGAGTGATACCGTACGGGATTCAAATTGGAAGTGGGCTTTAATGGGGTTTGCGTTGTTGTTGCTTGTAATAAACAATGTACGGGCGTCCAGAATGACAATAACGGTGAAACCGAATTGATGAAAGAATCTGATAGTAAGACAACTGCGGCACGCGATTGGTTAGAACAGGGGGTAAATGCGGGTTTACCGCCTTTAGTGTTTAAGGAAAAAACGACATCATTTTTTGAGTTTTGGCCAGTATGGTTAATGTACGTTCCCGTTGCGGTTTACTGGTTGTACCTTTCTATTCGCTACCGCAGCTTAGGGTTGCCTTTACTGGCGAATCCACATATTCCTTTAGGTGGAATGATTGGCGAGTCGAAAAAAGATATTTTTAATCAAGCCGCTCCTGCGCTGTTTAAAACGATTTTGCCGTTTATTGTGGTGAAGCCTGATAGCGATCTCGGTAATAAGCAGAGCGCGGTGATTATTCGACACGCGAGCGTAGCAGGAATTGACCTTCCGTTTGTGATAAAACCGGATATGGGCTGCCGAGGTAGTGGGGTTAGCTTAATTCAAACCGAGTCTCAGCTGCAGGAATATTTAGAAAACGTAATACCTTCACATGAGTTAATGGTGCAGAAGCTAGCGCCTTATGCGGCTGAAGCGGGTATCTTTTATGTTCGTAATCCCTCTGACAAAAAAGGGAAAATTGTTTCTCTTGCGTTAAAATATCGTCCCGTTATCGTTGGCGATGGTTGTTCTACGATTAAACAATTAATTTATGCTCATCCCAGAGCGCACAAACTCGCCAAGCGGCATTGTGAAAAGAACAAAACGAATCTTGATCAGGTACTTGCTTGTGGTGAAGAGTGGTCTTTGGAGTTTGCGGGCAGCCACTGTCGGGGGAGTATTTTTCGCAATGGCAACGTCTATATTTCTGAACCGCTAACACAGGCAATAGACTCATTAATGCAGGGCTTGCCTGAATTTTATTATGGCCGTTTAGATGTTAAGTTCCGGAATATTACGCAACTTGAGCGCGGTATAGATTTTAGTATTATTGAAATAAATGGTGTGAGTAGTGAGCAAGCCCATATATGGGATAGCAATACGCGCTTTCGAGACGCATTAGGCACCTTGTTAGTACAATATAAAACATTATTTTGTATTGGTGACCAGCTGCGTACTCGTGGTTATAAGGTGCCGTCGGTTTGGGCTATGCTCAGCATTTGGGTTGGCGAATTAAAGAGGGGCTCGTAACGTGAATTTTATTCATCGTCATTATCGGTTGTTGTTATCCGTATGGATCGCATTTGTTTTTATTCAATCGCTATTCTTTAAATTTTCGGGATCGCCTGAAACTCAGCATATATTCGGTATTTTGGGGGAGTGGTCTGGCTTCCTGTGGTTTGGAATCTACGGAGCCTACATTGTGGGCGTGGCGGAATTGGTGGCAGCACTGCTGTTATTTAGCCGCTTACAGGTTTGGGGTGCGGTGCTTGCATTCGAAATAATGTGTGGTGCCATTGTTTTTCACGTGTTTACCCCCTTGGGTTTATTGATGCCCGTGTTTAATGAAAACGGCACCATTATTGGCGATGACGGCGGCGCACTTTTTATTATGGCCTGCTTAACATGTGCGAGTGCTGCTGCATTGATAGTGACTGATTGGCTATCGGAAAATAGTCAGCTTCGGTCAGTTTTACCGCAAAATAGAGTGGGAAGTCGTTAAATGGATAGTGTGATTGCCGCGGTGCTTAAGGGGAATAAAGAGGCGTTACAGCAATGCCTAGGTGTACTTAACACAGTAACGGACACACACTATACGTTGGTACAGCCTCCCGTTGTGGTGAGTTCTTTAGGTTCTCATTTCCGCCATATACTTGATATCTATCGAGCGCTAATGCTGGCCGAATCTCATAATACGGAAATTAGTGGCGATAGTCGGCCGCTTGTTAATTATGACAAGCGTCGTCGAGGTGCCAGTTGTGAGCGTGATATTGCTATGGCAAAAAGCGAAATTGCAGCACTGCAGTGTTGGTTGCAAGGTTTGGATGAACAGAGAATTCTCGGCTGCATTTGGGTGCAATCAGAGGTTGCCTTGGAAGAGACTAACAGTGTGGTTGTTGGTTCGAGCCTATTACGTGAATTAATCTTTGCGTCTAGCCATGCGGTACATCATCTCGCCATTATTTCTATGGTGGCGAATGTACAGTGTATAAATATTGATAGCGGTTTGGGTGTGGCGCCCGCCACAGCAACTTTTTTGCGAGATCAAGCAAAGACGAACGCGTAAATGTGCACGATTAGTTGGTTGTACCAGTCGCACTCCTACCATGTGTTTTTTAATCGAGACGAACAAATAACGCGTGAGCGCGCTCTTGCGCCTCGACTCTTCAGCGCGCCTGGTTTCTCCCGATTAATGCCTATAGACCCGGAAGGTGAAGGGTCTTGGGTTGCTGTGAATACGGCGGGTATTACATTGGCGTTGTTAAACTTCTATCAAGGCCGCTTACCGAAAGGCCGATTGACATCCCGTGGCAGTGTTATACGTGAATTGTCGGCACTTGGAACACTTGAAGATATTAACCGTGCGGTAAAGACCTTGTCGCTCGCAAAGTACGCACCGTTTTCCTTGTTAATTTTTTTGCCGACGTTTGACGGGGCTCAGCAATCGGTTGTGTTATGGCAGTGGGACGGTCGCGCTCTACAGAAAAAATCAGTTGCTAGCCCTATTATTTCGTCGGCTCGTTTTTTTGAAGAAGTGCTTTTATCGAGGCTCTCTGATTACCGTACTTTGGTTGGTAAGCCGAAAGATTGTACGGTAGACAGCTTTTATCGTTTGCATCAGCACCATGGCGAATGCCCTTCAGCAAGAAGCATTTGTATGCACAGGGAAGACGCGCGTACTGTTAGCTTTTCGCACATAGAAGTATCGGCTACAAATGTGGTTTTTCGTTATAAAGACGGAGCGGCTTGTGGCACAGCGCCTATTGAAACCTTTAAGCTTGCGCGATAGCGCCTTTACCGATTCCTTCATATGCTTTTACCGTTATTGTGTCGTCTGGGTATTGTTGCTTGAGTGTTAGCGCAATATGTTGGGCGATAAATTCGACGGTAGTATCGGTTGCCATTAAGTAGCAGCGTGTTTTGGGGAGCGATAGGCTGAAATGGCCTTGTTGAGAATGATAGGTGAACGCGTAGTTATCCGTATCGAATGCCGAGTCTGAGGTATGGGATAAGTCTTCTTTGGTACCAATATAGATGTCCTGCCATTTTAGCGCCCAAGCGTCCATATCACATAAGCTCAAAGAGCCATTACGCCAAATATCGATTCTAGACCGGTGTCCGTGCGCAATGCGTTGGCAATTCCCCGCATGTTTTTTAAGGCCGTGGCTGTAGTGATAAAAAGGGCCATCAATATTTTCATTGGTAAACGTGAGCTTTAAGCTCTCAATGCTGTCTGGAAATTCTGAACGCAATTGTTCAATGCACCAGTTGGCCACTGAAGTAGGCGTGATTTGTTCAGTTGCGATAAGCGTAATGGCTTCGTTTGGCGAGGCACATTTCAGTAGTTCGCCAGTAGTAAGGTGCCAATTGATACCCTGCTGGCCGTCCTTAGTTTGAAGTTGGAGTGCGCTGCTCTTTTCTGGAACAAGCAGACAGTGGTCGAGAACCGTGTCGAGCCAGTGGCGAAGTTTTTTCTTTACGATACCGAAATCACACACCATTCCCTGTTCGTCTAGCGCACCGTCGAGTTCAATACTGGCGAGCCAAGTTTCACCGACGAGCCCACGCTGTGCGTCGAGATAGCTAAAATCTACATTGGTGAGGTTGTCGACAAATAAACGCATAATACTCTCAGACTGGCGGGATGAAATTGCGGGCGGCTATGGTACACCCTAAATCTAGTAGAGGGAAAATCCTAAGGAGCGAAATGGCACTCTATCAGTTAGTTTTTTATGTTCCTGAGCGTTATACAGAGTCGGTGAAAGCAGCGATATTTAGCGTTGGAGGCGGGTGCGTTGGTAGCTATGACGCTTGTAGTTGGCAAATCTTAGGCGAGGGTCAGTTTCGGCCAATGAAAGGTAGTGCACCGTTTATTGGCCCGGTAGGCAGCCTTCAGACGGTACCTGAACATCGTGTTGAATTGGTGTTGGAAGAGCGCCGTAAAATAGCGGTAATCGAGGCGTTAAGGCAGGCGCACCCATACGAGGAGCCTGCCTTTTCTCTATGGCGACTAGATGACAGCGTTATGCTGGAAAGGGAATAAGTTGCCCCGCCGCAGGTGTGTGGCTATTCGTGGCGGATTGTGTGGATGTCGTATGAGCATTCTCGTTATTCAGCAGCTCATTAAGTTGCAACATTGAATCGTGCATCATGTTAGAGATCGCCACACAGGTGCCCATGGGGGTTTTATGCAGCTCTCTTTGACAGTCGATTTTGAACTGTAAGCCTTGTAGGCGACGCTGCATCTCTTTTGGTGCGCTTGTTATTAGTGCGTTAATTTCTTTTTGACGAAATGCCTCCAGCGCTTCGGGCTGATGTTTTGCCATGTTTATCAATTGATCTATATTGGGCCAATCACTCATTTTTTCTGCCTCTTACGGAATATCTGGCACCTTTAACGAATAGTGGCGCCCATAAGTACAACGTGGCAGTGACGAAAAATGAACGGCCCCCCGGCCAGACATTTTCGCACTCTACCCCTAATGATTACCTCATTGCTTCACCAAGCCATTGGTAAATTGATGAGCCATTCTTTATTGTGTGAAAAACATGCTACCAAAAATCAATAAGGAATGTGTATAGGGTAACCTATACGAATAAGTTATAAGCAGCCAGCACGGGGGATTGGCGGCCATATCTACATAGCGTTATTTTTGGTTGGCGCGGGCTGGGCGATCGGTGTTGAGTGTCTAGGTACAGTTGACGCTAATTTTGGCGTGGCGAGAAAGGGCGGATTTGTTGGATAATAACAGCATTGGATAATGGTGGAAGTGTTTATGAGTAACGCTCTATTTCAGCAGGCAGCCGTATTATTAGCTATTTCAGATAGGCCCGAGGGCGAGGAAGAAATATTGCTCACCTTGCGTGCCCAGCACTTGTCCAGCCACAGTGGCGAGGTTGCTTTTCCGGGTGGAAAGTGGGAGCCCGGAGATCCTGATTTGCGTTATACCGCGTTAAGGGAAGCGGAGGAAGAGGTCGGCTTAGTCCCTCGGTTTGTTGAGGTTGTTGCTGAATTAACGCCTAGCTATACTCGCGCGGGTATGCGAGTAACGCCTTATATTGGTCGGGTGCCTGCGGATAGCCTTCTCACCCCCAATCTTGATGAATTGACCGATATCTTTTGGCTACCGCTGGCCGTGCTCAAGGCTGATTTGCGAGTAAGGACAGAAGTGTTTGAGGTGAGGGGGCGTGAGTATTGGGCGCCAGTTTATGAATATAAGGGCTATATCATTTGGGGGTTTACCGCGAGAGTACTAGTGGACTTTATGGCACATTTTTATGGTATTACAATAGGCCGGGCGCATCACTGTGCGCCTGAAATCGCCTTTCAATAATGGCTTAACGTAGCATTGAGGTGCTTAGGTCTAGGCGCTTAGTTCGAGTATCTTCGCTTTTTCTATGCGTGTTTCGCTGTGTTCTACAATTTCGAATTGATAGCTACCTATCTTAAAGCTCACGCATGCGTCTGGGATGTTTTCTAGGTGTTCAACAATAATACCGTTCACTGTTTTGGGGCCGTTTGTGGGTAATTGCCAGCCTAAATTACGGTTTACATCGCGTATAAACTCAGAGGCATCAATTAGGTACCACTCGTCTTCACACTCTACTATTCCATCAAACGCATCCTCTGCAGCGTCGGTACTAAAGTCGCCAACGATTTCTTCCAGGAGATCGACGAGCGTTGCTATCCCTTGCACATCACCGTACTCATCTACCACTACTGCAATGCGATGCTTTTCTTTTTGAAAGTTCATTAACTGAGTGGGAAGAGGGTTTGACTCGGGAATAAAGTAAGGGTCGGTTAAGTGTTGTCGGATATCGCTGTGTGATATTTGGTTGTCATCACCCTTTAAAAATCTAGGTGCACTGCGCATATGCAGTATGCCGACGACCTTATTAATATTGCCTTCATAGACGGGTAAGCGGGTGTATTCTGTGGAGCGCAGTATCGCCAAGATGACGCTCATGTCGTTTTCTAGATCTATACCTTCAACTTCATTGCGCGGCACCATAATGTCTTCAACCGTCGCTTTCTCTAAGTCGAGAACGTTCAGTAGCATCCCTTGGTGTTGGTCAGGAATAAGCTCTCCAGCTTCGTCAACGACCGTTCGCAACTCCTCCATACGCAAGTGGTCACTGCGGCGTGCTTGGGAAGGGTCCATGCCAAACAGGCGCGCGATACCGTTGGATATGGCGTTGACCAAAAGTACAGCAGGGTAAAGTATAAAGAGTAGCGGGGTTAAAACGAGTGTTGCCGGAAAGGCTATTTTTTCTGGGTACACTGCAGCAGCCGACTTGGGGGTGACTTCTGCAAAAATCAAAATGACGAGTGTGAGTACAATCGGCAACACGAATACCGTCGCCCACTCCCCGAAGTAGTAGGTCGTGATGGTGCCAGCGATAAGTGTGGCAACAATGTTTACGAGATTGTTGCCAATAAGAATAACGCTTATAAGTCGGTCTGGCCGTTCCAGTAGTCGAGCGGCTCTAACGGCACCTTTATGCTTCTTTTTAACAAGGTGCCGTAACCGATAACGGTTGAGCGAAAGCATACTTGTTTCGGAGCTGGAGAAAAAAGCAGAAAGAACGATAAGGGCGACCAAAATCCCAATAAGGAGGTCCGGGGAAATGCTGTCCAATGAAGTGTTTGCCTGTAGATACGCGGTAGGGCTATCTTGAACGACTTTTAAGGTGTGTTCAAGGGGGCTGTGCGTAGGAATAGTCAGTATGTGGCTAGACGCGCCCAAGAATAATTTCAAGCACCAGCTTGCTTCCAAAATAGGCGAGCATGAGTGCCGCAAAACCGCCAAGCGTCCAACGAATGGCAGCAGCACCGCGCCATCCCAGTGTCTGCTTGCCCCACAGTAGCATGGCGTAAATGAGCCACGATATCATGGAGAATACGGCTTTATGTGACAGATGTTGTTCAGAAAAGCTGTGTGTGAATAGAAAACCGGTAATAATTGAAAGCGTTAAGAGTATTTCTCCCGCCCAAACCAGTTCAAATAGTAAGGTTTCCATTGTTTGCAGTGGCGGGAGTAGCCCCATCACACCGCGTAAGTGTTTGTGCTTTAACTGGTAGTTTTGATAAGCGAGAAGCAGGGCTTGTAGGCTAGCGATGGTCAGCAGACTATAAGCAAGAATAGACAGCAGAATATGCGAGATAACTTCCAAGCTAAGCTGTTCACTGGTTTTCATTACGGCTTGCTCTACGCCTGATATAAGTATGGCTGTAATGCTAAGCGGTAAGATAAATAGAAATAGGTTGTGGAGTGGTTTGCGCATACTGCTTAGCAGTACCACGACGTTGATAACGGCAAAAAACAACGATGGCACCTTAACGAAGCCAAATTGATAGGCTGACTCTGTGCGCATGGAAATAAAGGCCGTAACGAAGTGCGCCAGTACACCTAATGCAATAAACACCAGAAGGCGCCTTTCTTTGAGCGTTTCTCTGCGCAAAGTTGCGTGCAGTAGAAAAGCCCATGCAGCAAGGTAAAGGGTTATTGTGATGGCGCTAAACATAGGCATGTGATTCTCGTGGCCCTAAAACCTCACAGAGTAGTGCTTTCGGGCATGAAATGGCAAGAGGCTGGGTTTCGCGGGACCATTAAATTTCATCATGCTTATATTACTGCTACGCAAGAGGTCTTTTACTCTAGGGGCGTAACTCTCTTCGCGGGAGATGGAGGCCTCGTATTTGTAATCATCAACGATTATACTTGCCCGCCGCTAATAGTCGCGGCTTTCATATGTATCCATTAACAGCCAATAAACGTCAAATTGCCTTATGTTTGAAACTCTATCGGATCGCTTGACGCGTTCGCTGAAGAAAATCAGCGGTAAATCTCGTCTTAATCACGACAATATTCAGGAGGCTTTGCGTGATGTGCGCAAAGCATTGCTAGAAGCGGATGTGGCACTGCCTGTCGTTAAAGACTTTACTGGGCTTGTGCGCAAGCGTGCACAAGGGCAAGAGGTTGCTCGTTCACTAAGCCCCGGCCAACAATTCTTGAAAATTGTTGAGAGCGAATTGACCCAGTTAATGGGGGAGGCGAACGAAAAATTGAACTTGGCCTCCAAGCCGCCAGCCGTTGTGTTGATGGCTGGTTTGCAGGGTGCGGGTAAAACAACCACAGTGGCTAAGCTGGCGCGCTTTCTTCGAGAGAAAGAAAAGAAGAAGGTGATGGTGGTCAGTGCAGATGTTTATCGTCCTGCTGCTATTAAGCAGTTAGAAACGTTGGCAAGTGAGGTTGAAGTTGATTTCTTTCCGTCAACGAGCGATCAAAAACCCGTCGATATCGCTAAATTAGCCGTTTCTCAAGCTAAGAAAATTCATGCCGACGTATTATTGGTCGATACCGCTGGTCGACTTCACGTCGATGACGAATTGATGGCCGAAATTCAGAGCCTGCACAAGGTGTTAGATCCTGTTGAAACCTTGTTCGTGATTGATTCTATGATCGGCCAGGATGCGGTAAATACCGCAAAAGCATTCAACGAGGCGTTGCCGTTAACCGGTGTGGTTCTAACCAAAACTGACGGTGATGCGCGTGGTGGTGCAGCGTTATCTGTTCGGCACGTAACCGGTAAGCCCATTAAATTTATGGGTGTAGGTGAAAAAACCGAAGCGCTAGAGCCGTTCCATCCTGATCGCGTTGCTTCTCGAATTCTTGGAATGGGCGATATTATGTCGCTAATCGAAGACGTCGAGCAAAAAGTCGATAAAGAGAAGGCTGAAAAATTAGCGAAAAAAGTGCAGGCCGGTAAGCGTTTTGATTTGGAAGACTTACGTGATCAGTTGCAGCAAATGAATAATATGGGCGGCATGACCGCAATGCTGGAAAAATTGCCCGGCATGGGCAATATGGCGCAAATGGCAGAACAAGCCGATATGGGTAAGCAGTTTAAGCAGATGGACGCCATTATAAGCTCCATGACGCCCGCTGAACGCAAAAACCCTGACTTGTTGAACGGTTCTCGTAAGCGCCGTATTACGGTTGGGTCAGGAACGCAGGTCCAAGATTTAAATCGCTTGCTCAAGCAACATAAGCAAATGAGCAAAATGATGAAGAAAATGAAGGGCGGCGGCATGCAGAAAATGATGCGTGGTATGGGCGGAATGTTCGGTGGCGGTGGCCCTGGTGGCCTTCCGCCCATGGGTGGCGGAGGTTTGCCGCCCGGTATGGGCCGGTAACCCTTAAATTGTGCGGTAGCATAAAGATGGATAATTAGCCAAATTAGCTCTATACAAGGGTATGGCTTTCCATTAAAATACGCCGCCTTTCGCAGGTCCCCCAACGTCAAAAGCTGGGTGCCTGATTACAAGAATTAATGACAGGAAAGACTTACATGGTAAGCATTCGATTAGCTCGCGGCGGCTCCAAGAAGCGTCCTTTTTATCACTTGACTGTTGCTGACAGTCGTAAAGCACGTAACGGCCGTTATATTGAACGCGTTGGTTTCTTTAACCCAATTGCTCGTGGCCAAGAAGAACGTCTTCGTATAGATAACGAACGTTTAGATTACTGGGCGGGTCAAGGCGCACAGATTTCTGATCGTGTTGCCAAGTTACTTAAAGAAGCCACAGCAGCTGCATAAGCTAGCTCACAGGCCTATACGTCGGTGACAATGAAACGTTCAAACTTGATTTCGGTTGGGCGTCTCACGGGCGTTTTTGGTGTCAAAGGTTGGGTGAAGGTTAAGTCCTCCACTGAACCTGAAGATGGCATATTGCAGTACTCCCCTTGGTGGCTGAAAACGCGCCATGGTGTAAAGCCGGTAGAAATTGACGACCATCAATTGCATAGCAATGGTCTGGTTGTTCACATAAAAGGTGTCGATGACCGCGATCAAGCAGCGGCGTATACCTTGGTTGACGTTGCCGTTGAGAGAAGCCAGTTGGCCGATCTCGACGAAGGCGATTACTACTGGCATCAGCTTATAGGCTTAAATGTCTATAGCGAGTACGAAGGCAGCAACGTTAATTTAGGTGTTGTTGACAAGTTGCTGGAAACGGGTGCTAACGATGTGTTGGCCGTGAAACCCAGTGACGACAGTATCGATGATCGAGAAAGACTCGTGCCTTATGTACTAGATCTTTATATCAAAGACGTTGATATTGAAAATGAGCAAATACGGGTCGATTGGGATCCTGAATTTTGACTCGCGCTATGCGCGTTACGGTTATTACGCTATTCCCGGAAATGTTTCGGGCGATTACTGAAAGTGGTATTACCCGTCGGGCAATCGAGCAGGGTTTGATGGAGCTTAGCTTTCTCAACCCTCGCGATTTCACTCAGGACAAGCATCAAACGGTTGACGATAGACCTTACGGTGGTGGTCCCGGAATGGTGATGAGGGTAGAGCCTCTCGCGGATGCTCTCGCAGCTGCCTGCGTGCAAATGAAGGCGGCTCGTAAAGACGTACAGGTTATATATCTATCGCCTCAGGGTCAGTCTTTGACTAAGGCGGTAGTGTCGACGGTAAGCGACAATGCGAATGTGGTGTTGATCGCAGGTCGTTATGAGGGTATCGATGAACGTTTTATCGATGCTCATGTTGATGAAGAAATTTCTATCGGCGACTATGTGCTGAGTGGTGGTGAACTACCAGCCATGGTATTGCTAGATGCTCTGATACGAAAGATTCCTGGTGCGCTAGGAGATCGGCAGTCGGCAGAGCAGGATTCTTTCGAGCAGGGGTTGTTAGATTGTCCCCATTACACTCGCCCGGAAGAGGTCGCAGGGCAGCGAGTACCAGAGGTACTGATGTCTGGAGACCATAAAAGAATTGAAAATTGGCGTTTGCAGCAATCATTAGGTAGAACCTGGAAACGAAGGCCCGATTTAATAGGCGCTATAAACCTTAGCCCGGCACAGCAAAAACTGCTTGATCTTTATATTCGAGAGCAGGCTTTGCCAGGCAACGATAACTGAATTTAACGATTTTACTAGCCGAGAGGCTACATATTTGACAGGAGCAAGCCATGAGTTCTAAGAACACAATTATTCAGGAGCTGGAAAACGAGCAGCTCAAGCAGGAGCTTCCTAAGTTCAGCCCCGGCGATACCGTGGTTGTTCAGGTTAAAGTAAAGGAAGGTACTCGTGAGCGTCTTCAGGCTTACGAAGGTGTGGTTATCGGTATTCGTAGCCGGGGCTTAAACTCAGCGTTTACCGTGCGTAAAATTTCTCACGGTATCGGTGTTGAACGTACGTTCCAGACACACAGTAAGCAAGTTGATAGCATTACCGTTAAGCGTCGTGGTGACGTTCGCCAAGCTAAATTGTATTACTTGCGCGAATTAACAGGTCGAGCAGCACGTATTAAAGAAAAGTTAGGCTAAGGTGTCTACCGCTAGATTCGAACGCTAGCGAGACTCAGATATTACGATTAAGCGGCTGAATGGCCGCTTTTTTGCGTTTTGCCTTTAGCTTTTGAAGGGCAAGTAATGGAATAATTGAAAATCTCTGTGCTTGCACATTTGATTTACGGAACCGTGCTAAACTTTGCGGCTCTAAGCATGCCGTACTAGCGCTTACTAAGCACTGACTTCCTACATAGGAAGAAGTGGATACCTACATAAAAACAAGAAATTACAACTACCCTATGAGGTTGCTATGAAAATCAGATTCCCCTTGTCCTCGCGCCTACTTGGCCTTGCTTTTACCTGTTCTCTATTGAGCTTGTCTGCTTGTAAAGGTGAAGCCGATACAGGCGTTGCCGCCGCATCCGAAGGCCCGAAGGGCGTTGTTAAAGCGCCAGCCAAAACCGGCGAGGTGAGTGCCGATGAGCTAAAAACAGCCTCCGACACTATTGCTAAGGCTTTATTGGCCGCAAATGAAAACCTACGTATTCGCGCTATCAAGCCAACCGCTATACCCGGTTTGTACGAGGTGCAAATAATGGGGCGTGGCATCGTGTATATGGAAGAAACAGGCAACTATTTTATCGATGGGAAAATGCTTCAAATCGCGGGTACGGAAGTTGTTAACATTACAGACCTTAGTATGGTCGGTGTTAGAGCTGATTTGTTGGCCGACATTAAAAAAGAAGATACCATCGTTTTTGCACCTGAAGGTGAAATTAAAGCCAGTATTGCTGTTTTCACCGACGTAGATTGCGGCTTTTGTCAGAAGCTTCATCAGGAAGTTCCTGCTCTTAATGAGTTGGGTATTGAGGTTCGTTATTTAGCCTACCCTCGTGCAGGCGTGAATTCGAATTCGTATAATAAAATAACCTCGGCTTGGTGTGCCGATAACCCGCAAGAAGCACTTACTCGCTTAAAAAATCGTCAAGAAATACCGATGAATGTTTGCGAGGGAAACCCTGTTGCTTCTCAGTACGAAGTGGGTCAGCAAATGGGCGTAACGGGTACTCCGTCGATTATTATGCAAGATGGTCAAATGATCCCTGGTTATATGCCGGCAGCGCAGTTGGCTGAGCGAATCGGTATATAATGCTGATGGTTGTTTAGGGTTCTAGAGGCTCTGGACATTAGTGATATAAAAGGGGCGAAAGCCCCTTTTTTGTGCAGCGAGAATAGACGATTTATGGGGCGCGTGCAGAATCTACTGTTCATTGGTGGTAGCGCATTGACAGCCAATACTGGCGTCAGTAAGGTTGCGGTTCTTTTATATGCTGCCCTCAAAAAGGGGTGGTTCATCCAAGCGAAATTGAGGGAATTACTTTGAAACCGGTAAATGTCGGCATCTGCGGTCTTGGTACCGTTGGCGGCGGTACATTTAATGTACTGACCAGAAACAAAATCGATATTGATGCAAAAGCCGGGCGGCAAATTAATATTACCCATGTGGGAGCACGTCAGCTAAACCCTGACTGTGATACATCTAGTATTCAGTTTAGTCATGACATATTTGACGTGGTGAATGACCCCGAAGTGGATATCGTGGTTGAGTTGATTGGTGGAACCACTGTGGCGAAAGACCTTGTGATTAAGGCCATTCAAAACGGTAAGCATGTTGTGACGGCTAACAAGGCATTGATTGCAGAGTTTGGAAATGAGATTTTCGCGGAGGCCGTTAAGCATCATGTCACGGTTTCTTATGAGGCAGCGGTTGCGGGCGGCATTCCGATTATACGTTCGATGCGCGAGGGGCTAGCCGCGAATAAAATTGAATGGGTGGCCGGTATTATCAACGGCACCGGTAACTTTATTCTCACCGAAATGAGAGATAAAGGCCGTGCATTTGAAGACGTACTCAAAGAGGCGCAAGCATTAGGCTATGCAGAGGCAGACCCTACATTCGATGTGGAAGGCATAGATGCCGCACACAAATTGGTTATATTGGCGTCTATAGCGTTTGGAATGCCCTTACAGTTCGATAAAGTGTTTACAGAAGGTATTACGGGTATTACACAGGAAGATGTTGTTTATGCGGATGAGCTAGGCTATCGCATTAAGCATCTTGGTATTACTCGACGTCGACCGAATAACGGCATTGAATTGCGCGTGCATCCCACGTTAATTCCGTCTAGCCGATTAATTGCGAACGTCGATGGCGTTATGAATGCTGTCCTCGTAAAGGGCGACGCGGTAGGACCAACGCTATATTACGGCGCTGGCGCTGGTGCAGAGCCTACGGCTTCAGCAGTGATTTCAGATATAGTACATGTCAGCCGTTCACTTAATGCTGAGCGCAACAATTCGGATTATGATGCAAGTGTCCCGCATTTGGGGTTCGCGTCAGATCATTTATGTGATTACAACATCTTACCGATAGAAGAGGTTGAAACGGCGTATTACTTGCGTATTTCCGCTTTAGATCGCCCAGGTGTACTGTCAAACGTGACGCAGATATTAAGCGACGCCGGTATTAGCATAGAGGCGTTAATTCAAAAAGAGCCTATAGATGGGCAAGAGCATGTCTCTGTTATTTTGTTGACTAATCGCGCAGTGGAAAAGCAAATTGTCTCGGCGATTAGTAAAATTGAACAGTTAGACTCCGTCGCAGATAGCGTGGTGCGCATTCGCGTTGAATCGCTAAAATAAACTAATATTTACGAAGAGAACTACGACTGTGAAATATATCAGTACCCGCGGTGAAGCCCCCGCTTTAAGTTTTGAAGAGGTAGTACTTACAGGCCTTGCTAGCGATGGTGGTTTGTATATTCCAGAAACCTTGCCGCACTTTTCGAAAGAGGAAATTGCATCATGGGCGGGTCTTAGCTACGAAGAACTTGCGTTTAATATCATTGCGCCGTTTGTTGACGGCGAAATTCCAGACGCAGACTTGAAGGCATTGATTCACGCTTCTTATGATACCAAAACGGGCAAAGGGTTTCGGCATGAGGCAATTGCGCCGCTCATCCAGACGGGTCATAACGAATGGGTATTGGAGTTGTTTCAGGGGCCCACTTTAGCCTTTAAAGATTTTGCTTTGCAGTTTTTAGGCAACTTATTAGATTACGTGCTGAAAAAACGTGATCAAAAAGTTGTAATCATGGGGGCAACCTCTGGCGATACTGGTTCGGCGGCCATTGAAGGCTGTCGAGATTGCGAAAATGTTGATATTTTTATTCTACACCCGTATCAGCGAGTCTCGGATGTTCAGCGTCGACAGATGACCACAGTATTGGAAGATAATGTTTACAATATTGCAATGAAGGGTAATTTTGACGATTGTCAGAATATGGTAAAGGCAAGTTTTGCTGACCAGTCCTTTTTGCCTGATGGTTCGACAGTTGGTGGCGGTGAACTCCATTAACTGGGCGCGGATTATGGCTCAAATTGTATACTATTTTTATGCGTCATTAGCGCTCGGTGGTCCTCATCGCTCGGTGTCTTTTTCTGTGCCTACTGGTAACTTTGGCGATATCTTCGCAGGGTATTTGGCTAAGCAAATGGGCTTGCCTATAGACCANCTTGTGATTGCAACAAACTGTAATGATATTTTGCATCGTTGCATTAGCAATAACGATCACACTAAACAGCCTCTCGTACACTCTTTATCGCCGAGTATGGATATTATGGTATCGAGTAATTTTGAGCGTATGTTATTTGATTTGCATGGCCGCGACGGCGCGGTAATCAAGCAGATGATGGATACATTTAAAGACGGCGGTGATTTGTCACTATCGAATGATGTATTGGAGAAAGCGCAATCGTTGTTTAGTAGTTATCGTTTGAGCGACGAAGAAACAATCGATGTTATTCGTGATGTATTTGACAGTACAGAGTATCTGTTAGACCCGCATACAGCGATCGGTGTTCAAGCCGCGCGTAAAACGCGTCGTTCAACTGAGGTTCCTATGGTTTGCTTGGCTACCGCGCATCCAGCTAAATTTCCTGAAGCCGTTAAAAAAGCGGGTCAGGCAGAAGATCCTGCATTGCCTCATCATATGAAAGATTTGTTTGATCGTGAAGAGCGGTATGAAATACTAGAAAATGATATTGCTGGTGTGCAAGCCTTTATCCAATCTCAAATATAGATTCACTATGCTATAAAGGTAGTATTGCTCCATAATATTATAAACCCGCAAACATTAACGTGTTTGCGGGTTTTTTCGTTTTAAAAAAACGTGTTCTTGCCTTAAAGTGGAAAGTGCTCTGCATATTTGCTCTATTGTAGGGCAGGTTTGTAGAGGGTGTAGACGTGCAGAGCAAGGTAGGCCCGCGGAGTAACACAAAAACGACAATGGAATATTAATTGCGTATTGTATGAATAACTTTATCGGTTAGGGCGCAAGGTTACGGTGATGAACGCTTCTTATACATTCGTTGTTTGGTTGTCGTCTAGTATTTTTATACTGTCGTTATTGGCGCTGGCGCTGATGCATCGAGAACGATATCGCGTAAATTTTTTAACAGCCGTGCAGTTGTTGCAGGCGGGTAGAATATTGTTGGTGCACCTGCAGCGTCATAGAGGGCTGAGCGCTGCAAAAATAGCCGGTTGTGAGCAGAGGGTATCTGAATTGCCTGAGCTGAGATGTTGTATCGTGGAGGATATGGCAAAAATGGCAGCGCTAAATGAATGGTTATCGGAGAACGAAAATTGGCATGGAATAACGCGTCATTGGGCTGCGCTCTCGGTAACATGCGAGGCATTGTCTGTAGACGCTAGTTTTGATCAACATTCACGCTTGATCGCGTCGCTTATTGAATTGCTGAATGAGATAGCGGCTTATTTTAAGGTGGATGATCATCCGCGTTATTCCGATACACGGATCATGTGGAAAGAGTTGTTACACACTGGGGAAATTATTGGCCAGTGCAGAGCCTTAGGCGTACACGTATTAGCGGGCAATTTAACGTTAACTGAGCTAATAAAATATCGAAAAAACATCGAAAATATTGTGACGACTATTACGGTTTATCTCGAAAGCCCAGCTTGTCAGCGCCATCTTAGCGGGCAATGTAAAGTTTGTGTAGAGCAATTTCTTACTTTTCTACGCGAGCAATTATTTGAAGGTGATTGCGATCTGTCGGCGATAGAATATTTTAACTTCGCCAGCGACGTTATTGAAATTGTATATGAGCAGTATGATATTGAAATGCTGCGGCTTCACCGGCGAATAGAGTGAGAGACCTGAGAGCTTTATTTATCCGCCGATAAAACGGTGGAAGTAGACGTGGGATTTTCAATCGGCACAGTGCTGGAGGGGTTTAGAGCAATAATCATTATGTAAGCGAACAGAAATACAATGTAAAAGACATTTTTACTGAAAATACGCATGATTAGAACCCTCATATAAGAGAAAATAAAGGCGTTCTCGAATGAGAGTGTCTGTGCATCGAGATGGCTACGAGGACGCCCGTTTTACGGATGGTGTCTGCGTAGCGTCGAGATGCGTTGTAATCTGAGAACGCCTTGAGAAAATAGATTAGGTTAGATCACTATATTGTGTAGCGCTAACGCTCTCTACCGATGTACATTGAAGCATACAAAAGCGTTACACTTTATGAGGTCGATCAATTTTCAATCTGTACCTTTCCTTTTTACTTTCTTCTTTTTTCAAAACTTCCCCATGATAAAAAAAATACGCAGGCGTACCCCCATTAATTCAGAGGATGAAGGTTTAGCGGCTTTGCCTCCACTTATTCGGCGAGTGTTGCTGAATAGACGTGTTACTGACCTAGTTGCTGTAGATTACTCATTAAGTAATCTACAGCCTCCGGGGGCAATGGGCGGCTTGGACGCAGCAGTTGAACTGCTATTTGAGGCGCTAACCACGCAAAAACGAGTGTGTATTCTCGGCGACTTCGATGCTGATGGGGCAACGAGTACTGCGCTTGCCGTGCGTTGTTTGCGGGCTTTTGGTTTTCAGTCTGTGAGCTATATTGTGCCGAATCGGTTTGAGTATGGTTATGGGTTAACAACCGAGATTGTCGAGGTTATTGCGACACTGTCTCCGGACTTGTTGATAACGGTTGATAACGGTATAGCCAGTTTGGAGGGGGTGGTTGCTGCGCAGAGACATGGTATGAAGGTTCTGGTGACTGACCATCATTTGCCGGGAGCAACCTTACCCGTAGCAGAAGCGATAGTGAACCCTAATCAGCCGGGCTGCAATTTTGGCAGTAAGAACCTTGCTGGAGTAGGGGTTATTTTTTATGTTATGAATGCGTTTAGGGCGTATTTGCGAAAGCTGAACTGGTTTGTGGACCATCAACTTGTTGAGCCTCGTATGGCCGATTATCTAGATTTAGTTGCACTTGGGACTGTAGCCGATGTTGTACCTTTAGATCAGAACAATCGAATATTGGTCGATCAAGGCTTACGAAGGATTCGAGCAGGCCATTGTGCGCACGGTATTCGCGCGCTGTTTGAGGTGGGCGGGCGGGCGCTACCACGTTTATCGGCAACGGATTTGGGCTTTGTTGCTGGCCCAAGGTTGAACGCGGCGGGCCGGTTGGATGATATGTCTTTGGGTATACGTTGCCTCTTGGCGGATACTTATAACGAGGCACGGCAGGTTGCGGTTGAGCTAGATAGCCTTAATCGTGAACGCCGGGCTATTGAAGGTTCGATGCAAGTTGAAGCGATAAAGTATCTCGATGAATTATTGTTACACAATAAGCCGTGGCCGTTGGGTATTTGTTTATATAAAGACGACTGGCATCAGGGTGTTATCGGTATTCTAGCGTCGCGTATCAAAGACAAGCTACATCGCCCTACAATCATATTTGCATCGAGTGGCGACGGTACCTTAAAAGGTTCGGGGCGCTCTATAGCCGGCATTCACTTGCGTGATGTTCTGGACAGGATCGCAACGGGCTCTCCTGGCTTGCTGACGAAGTTTGGCGGGCATGCGATGGCTGCAGGCCTATCGTTGGATGAGTCTAAGCTGGAAGTGTTTAAAGTGGCCTTTCAAACGGTTGTGGGAGAGCTTCTAGATGGTAAGGCTCCAGAAGCGGAGCTGTTAACCGATGGCGGCTTAGAGGATGATTGGTTTACGCTCGATAGTGCTCGAGAACTTGAAAGTTTTGGGCCGTGGGGGCAACTGTTTCCAGAGCCTTGTTTTGATGGGGCATTCAGAATCATTTCACAACGGATAGTTGGCGAAAAACACCTAAAATTGCAAGTTACTCCTGCGGAGTATTCTGGCGTGGCCTTAGCGGCTATTGCCTTCAATGTAGACTTGGACGTATGGCCGAATAATGATATTCAGCAAGCGACACTGGTCTATAAATTGAGCGTAAATGAATACCGTGGAGAGCAAACATTACAGTTAATGGTCGACTATCTCGAACCTGCGGTGTGAAGGTTCGCTTTCGCTCTAGGCTGTGTGTGCCCAGCTGATTGCTGCGCGTCTACGTTCAATATAAGCAAATTCTATTTTGCCTGTGCGTGGATGCAATTGATGACGAAAATGGTGATGGTCTTCTGATGAGCCCATGTATTCCCAGCAATTTCCCACGAAGAGGCAGATAGGGTCCTCTTCATTTATCCTGTCTTTTGCGAGTTCCTCCCACATTTGCAGCCATTCACTGTGGTCAGCTTCTAAGAATTCCATACGGTTTAACTCACTGATTGGTTGTTTCAGTAGGTTATTGTAGTTTCTTAATCTTGATTGTCAACTAATCCCTGTATCACCTTGATATTGAAAGAATTTTTGTAATTAACGTTTGTTTGAGGCGAAAAAAAACCGCATCCGTGAGGATGCGGTTATCTAGAGATTTATGTAGCGCTTAACTAGGGCTCTATAACGTTAGGGTTAGTCACGATAGAACCCGGCACAATGCCATCCAGGGCGAAAAAGGTTATGGATTGCTGCAGTATTTCGAAGAAGGTCGCCGCGCTTGCGGCAGGGCTCGCGGGAGAGCCGTGATCGCCTTCGGTATAGCGGCTAACGAGGCGGACAGGTTCGCCTGTATAGGCCGCGTCAGCCGTCTTAATGGCGCCCGCAATTGCTAGCATAGGCTCCGTGCTAGCGAGAGGTGATGGAAAGTTATCAATCATAAATCCAGCCTCAGTGACCATTTGTAGGGGGCCATAACCCTCTCCCCACATGGCGTCTGCTGCGTTCGGAATAACCACATCACCGGCCACTTGAGAGAAAAGGACGCTGGAGTTGCCGTCTTTTGCCAAGCGGCTAGCAAAGTTTGCGGGGTCTCCTGAATCGACCACACCTTGGAACACATTAAAGTAAGACTCTAAGCCACTACTACCGTGCACTAATTCTTCACTGGCAGCGGCAAGCCCGCCTAATATTGTGGGTGCAAACGAAGGTGAGTTGACGAGTAATCGAGTGACGTTACCGCCGGCCACATTCACTGAAGCGGCTTGGATCTTGGGTTGGCTACTGAAAGGGCTGTTTAATACCGCTAACTGATTATTCAGAGCCGTGAAATTAACCGCGTCAATTCCACCAAGAGAAACACCGTACACATACACTTTACTGGTATCAAAGTCTGGCTCGCCGTCGCCGTCTACATCCATCGTTGCTAGTGAGGCGTTTAAGTTAAGAAGATCCAACGCCATTTGACGCAGGGAATCTCGTGTTCCAGCAAAGTGGAGTAGGTTGATGAAAAGTGAGCCTGATGAACCAAATTCAGCTGAATAATCCATAGGCACAGCGTTGGCCGTGGCATCTGCGGTGAAATCGTAGTGACGTTCCGTAATACTTTCGCTTACGGTGGCGCCCTCGATATTCGGTACGATAGCGACGCTGGGGTCGGTTACGCTGGACAGCCCCGATAAAAAGGCGCCTCCAGCGGCGATTCCGTGTAGCGGCCTATCGATAGTGATGGAGGCAAAACACGGTGCGCCCGTCGCAGCGAACGTTTCTGGGTTAATACACGCGAAAGCCATAGCATCTGCAACAGGGAGTGCTGTACTTCGTTCAGCGGTAATACCTGGAATATTTATAACCACAGGCCAGCCCGCGTCTGGTTTGGTGACACCAAGAGAAGCCAGCGTGTTGGCTTCTGGCAGCACGGCCAGTAAGGGAATGGTGACATCGGCTTGCTTCGCTGGAAATGGGTAGCGATGCGTAATCATCTGAGAGGGAGGCGTAGTGCCTGCGTCATTTCCCAGACCTGCGTCGATAACAAAGCCAATGGTGGTATCGGCTATCCAGTTGCCAGAAGTAATATTACTGCCATCGGCACCTTCAGGGAGAGGTTGATAGATGGGCAATGCTATCTGACCTTGGTATACCAGTGCTGGTGCACTGAGTAGTGCGTTTAGGTCCGACGCTAGGTCGACGCGATAGAAGCTGTTAGCGCGAGGAGCGGGTACGGGGAAAATGGCATTTACTGGCGCGCCAGCACCGGCGGCCAGTTGTTGTACTGTGCCCATCGCTTGAGCGCTAATGCTCACATACGGTGATTCATCGCCAAGTTCAGCAGCAGCGCTGTCGTGTACTGACAGAGCGGCTTCAGCAGCGGCGCGTTGCATAATATAGGCCGCTGTTGGATCAGCCGCAATAGTGGCAAAATCTGCACCGCTCGCAACGGCGCCGGCAATGCTCTCATTGTAGAGCGCATTAGGCGTTTCATCGGGCAGTAAGGGTGACGTGAGCAGGAAATTAATCGTGCTATTAATCGCGCCATCGGTTACCGATGTCATGGCGCTATTGTCGCCACTCACGTTGTAAACCCCAGTTACCAGTTTTGCAATAGCGTCTTGTTTGAAACCCGTGCGTAACGATTTTTCAAAAAATGTTTCTGGCGCAGCCAAGCTTGTTAGCACCGAATCGGTACTGCCCGTTGTAAACGTTAAGGTAAAAATAATGTCTTCTGCTGTTGGTGCTTCAACGGGTAGGCTTGCCGCTTCAAATACGGTGGCCATAAAACCAAAGTAACCACTCGCCAGCTGCTCCCAGCCTTGGATTGCACCGCGCACGCCATTTAAGCTGGTATCGGCCAAATTACTTTCAGGGTCTCGAATAAAATCGTAGGCAATAGAAGAGGATACGGCATTGCCCATCGCGTCTTGTATGTTCGCCAGTACAACCAAATATTTGGTTTCGGGCATCAGCGGCTTGAGAGGGTTAATACGAATAATATTATTCGACCCGCCGTCTAGGCTGATGAGCTCGGCGCGGGCGGTTGGTACAGCCAGTTCACCTAGCAATGCGATATTTTGAGTGGCGACACCGGTTTGAAAGGCGACAGCATCAGCAAAAGTGGGTATTTCAACGCTAGTGCCGTTAACGGAGGTTTGAAGTAAAGCATCGCCTCCAGGATAGCTTAGAGGCAACAAAAAAACGTTTTGATTGGGGTTGGGAATAACGGCGCCATCAATAGCGATAAAGCTTGTTGCATCTAAAATTTGTGAATCATCGAGTGGCGCAGAAAATGCGATATCGATAGGCGTCAAAACAGAGTTTCCATCGAGAAAGTCAATGCCGGCTACAACAGGGTTTCCGCCAGCTTCACCGGCGTACATGGTGCCGTCTGCTAAAGGCTCGCTTGCGAAGAGCAAGTCGTTTGGAATAGGTAATTCACTGGTGCCGGGGCTAAAAATAACGTAGGTTTTTTCAGCTGGCGCTATCTCGCCTTCGGCTAATTCGTTATCGTTGTTAGAGCATCCGTTTAGCAGTAGTAGGCTCGCGAGCAATGCGAGCGTGATGCGGCTGTTAACCATGTTTCTAAACCTCTATAAGTTATTATTGTGTAAGTGTAGACGAGGTAAACTAGATTCTTTACTTTACCTGTTTGCTTGCGTAGCGATTTACACCAGTCTATTAATGTGCGCCCTTATTATTCCGTTGTGGGCCATCTCGCCTATGTTACCAAGCATGCGCAATCAGACAATACTCTATTTGGTGAAATATCGCCCCTGAGTTACAATGCGCGCGCATTTTTTACTCGGTTTTAGCCGGATTTTCTATTGACACTTTCAAACGGCCGCTTTCATGGAAATTAGTCCCTTACTTAACATCCTCTCCGATCTGCGAGCGCGTACTGACGTGCTTAGGGGGTATCTTTGAATATGCTGAAAAGAAAGAGCGTTTAGCAGAAGTTGAATTAGAGCTGGCTGAGCCGGATGTATGGAATAAGCCAGAGCGTGCGCAAGCGTTAGGGCGCGAGCGATCGTCTTTAGAATTGGTGGTAGAAACCATCGAAAATTTAGAGCAAGGCGTTGATGATTGCCGTGATTTGATTGATATGGCGGTAGAAGAAGACGATGAAGACAGTATTGCCGACGTTGAATCTGAAGCTCAAGGCTTAGAAAAGCAATTAGCTAAACTTGAATTTCGTCGTATGTTTTCCGGTGAAATGGACCCTAACAATGCCTTTTTAGATATTCAATCGGGCTCTGGCGGTACTGAAGCGCAAGACTGGGCAGAAATGATCTTGCGCATGTATTTACGCTGGGGTGAAGATAAAGGCTTTAAAACGACACTTGAAGAAGCGTCTGCTGGAGATGTCGCAGGCATTAAAAGCGCCACTATTCGATTTGAAGGTGAATACGCTTTCGGCTGGTTACGTACAGAAACGGGCGTACATCGTTTAGTGCGCAAATCGCCGTTTGATTCGGGGAGTCGTCGTCATACCTCGTTCTCATCTGTATTTGTTTACCCAGAAATCGATGACAATATTGAGATAGATATTAACCCGTCCGATGTACGCACAGACACCTACCGTGCCTCCGGCGCGGGAGGTCAGCACATTAACAAAACGGATTCTGCCGTACGTTTAACTCACGAACCTAGTGGTGTAGTGGTACAGTGCCAAAGCGAACGCTCGCAGCACGCCAATCGCGACAAAGCGTGGAAAATGTTACGGGCGCGCGTTTACGAGCAAGAGCTGTTAAAGCGTAATGCCGAAAAACAAGCGATGGAAGACAGTAAGTCAGATATCGGCTGGGGCAGCCAGATTCGCTCTTATGTGCTGGATGACCAGCGCATTAAAGATTTACGCACCAACGTTCAAACCAGTAATTGCCAAGCGGTACTCGACGGCAAGCTGGATGAGTTTATTGAGGCTAGCCTTAAAGCGGGCCTTTGATCTTTAAAGAGCGCTTCGAGTAGGAGCGCTTGAGTAGCAGCTACTGGGATACGCTGTAAATGCTTCCCTGTAAGCTCTACGCCGACGTTCTGTCGGCGACGGTCCCGGAAGCTACTAGCCAATCTCTCCTAGACTGTGCCAATTGAAATATTTATTTTTTTAGGAAAACTTGATCCATGAGCAACCAAAACCCAAACGACGCAAAGCCAGACGAAAACAAGTTAATCGCTGAACGTCGTGCTAAATTGGCTGGTCTACGTGAGCAGGGGAATGCATTTCCCAATAGCTTCCGTCCCAATGCCAAAGCGCAACATTTACAAAATACCTATGGTGAAGAAACCAAAGAGGCGCTCGAAGAAAAAGCGATGGTATTTTCGGTTGCTGGACGCGTCATTCGTAATCGTGGCGCCTTTATGGTTATTCAGGATGTGAGTGGTCAGATTCAATTATATGTGACCAAAGAAGCACGGCCATTTGCCAAATCGCTCGATCTTGGCGATATTGTGGGCGTCACCGGCCAATTACATAAATCAGGCAAAGGCGATTTATATGTAAGCTTGGATGACAATCAATTACTCACCAAGGCGTTGCGACCATTGCCTGATAAATTCCACGGTTTGGCCGATCAAGAAATGCGGTATCGTCAGCGCTATGTTGACTTAATTGCAAATCCCGAAGTGCGTAATACCTTCGTTACACGAACAAAAGTAGTTCAGTTTATTCGCGATTACCTCAATAGCAGTGACTTCCTCGAAGTAGAAACGCCAATGCTACAAGCGATTCCTGGTGGTGCCACTGCCCGACCGTTTGAAACCTTTCATAATGCGTTAGATATCGACATGTATTTACGCATCGCCCCAGAGCTGTATTTAAAGCGTTTAGTGGTTGGGGGCTTCGAGCGCGTGTACGAAATTAACCGAAACTTTCGTAACGAAGGCTTGAGTACGCGACATAACCCTGAGTTCACCATGCTGGAGTTTTATCAGGCCTATGCCGACTACAACGACCTAATGGATTTAACCGAAGATATGTTGCGTAAACTGACCCAATCAGTTTTGGGTTCCACAGAGGTTGCCAGCACTAAACCGGCAAAAGAAGGTGAAGAGCCCGAAGTTGTTATGTACGATTTTTCTAAACCCTTTTTGCGGTTAAGTATTGTCGACTCAATTTTGCACTTTAACCCTGAATTAACGGCCGATGATATTAATGAGTTTGAGCCGGCTAAAAAAGTGGCTGAGAGCTTGGGTATACCGCTTAAAAGTATTTGGGGTTTGGGTAAAATTCAAATCGAAATTTTTGAGAAAACTGTAGAGCATCGTTTAGAGCAGCCTACTTTTATTACTCAATACCCAACAGAAGTCTCGCCACTTGCGCGTCGCAACGACGACAATCCGTTTGTAACGGACCGCTTTGAGTTTTTTGTGGGTGGGCGTGAGATTGCCAATGGCTTTTCTGAGCTTAACGACGCAGAAGATCAAGCCGAACGTTTTCAAGCCCAGGTCGCGGAAAAAGATGCGGGAGATGACGAAGCCATGCATTTCGATGCGGATTATATACGCGCACTAGAATATGGTTTACCGCCAACCGCAGGCGAAGGTATCGGAATCGATCGATTGGTCATGTTGTTGACAGACTCCGCATCTATTCGTGACGTATTACTGTTTCCCCATATGCGTCCCGAATAAGCTAGCCTTCTTGTGAGTAATAAACGGTGGGCGGGGTTAAAACTGCATTCTAGTTGGCGAGATGTAATCGGAGATGAATTCGATAAACCGTACATGCGCCAACTCAATCAGTTTTTAGAAAAGGAAACGCAGGCGGGGAAAACACTATTTCCGCCTGCCGATCTTATCTTTAACGCGTTAAATGCTACACGGTTTTCCGATATTAAGGTTGTCATCCTGGGGCAGGACCCGTACCACGGGCCAGGCCAAGCGCATGGGCTGTGTTTTTCCGTGTTGCCTAGCGTACGCATTCCTCCGTCTCTTCGGAATATATTCAAAGAGTTGGCACAGGATATTGATCTACCTATGCCAACAGAGGGCTGTCTACAGGCTTGGGCAGAGCAAGGTGTTTTACTGTTAAATGCCACTTTAACCGTTGAAGGGGGGCAGGCGGGCTCGCACCAGCGTAAAGGTTGGGAAACGTTTACGGATGCGGTTATTAACGCGGTAAATATCCATAAGAAAAATGTGGTATTTTTGCTGTGGGGTAGTTATGCCCACAAAAAGGGGCAGTACATTGATTCGGCGCGCCATTATATCTTAACGTCGCCCCATCCATCGCCGCTTTCGGCTCACCGAGGTTTTTTTGGGAACAATCATTTCTCTAAAACCAATGTTTATTTAGCCTCTCTAGGCTTGTCTCCTATCGATTGGTCAGCGTAGTATTCTTGTCTTTCTTCCGCTGGGTTAATAACTCAATGGAACGTCCATTCTGTTACTTATAGCGCGGCATTAAAAAAACGTATATTTTTGCGCGAGGGTTCAAATTTGCGACTATTTTCTTTAAGTAGAGCCATTCCTTGACGTGCGTCAACCGCAAAATTTCCCTGCGATTCACCGCTTCCATATAATGGAAACCGTGATAAGGCAAATCGACATAAGTTTGCTGAATAACCCTAAGAGGCATTTTACGCTACAACGCACGGGTTCTAGCAGAGTCGAAAGAAATTTTTATTACCCACCAATACAATTGGGAGACGACATAATGGCTGTAAAGTTAGACCTTTCCAAATATGGTATCCAAAATGTGACGGAGATCGTCTATAACCCTTCTTACGAGCAATTGTTTGAAGAAGAGACGAACCCGAATCTGGAAGGCTATGAGCGAGGCGTGGTAACAGAGCTAGGTGCAGTAAATGTTAACACAGGTATTTTTACCGGCCGTTCCCCGAAAGATAAATTTATCGTATTTGATGATGTGAGCAAGGAACACCTCTGGTGGGATTCCGACATCGCTCACAACGATAACAAGCCAATCACCCCTGAAGCGTGGAAAGACTTAAAGCAATTGGTGGTTGATGAGCTGTCAGGTAATCGTCTGTTTGTGGTAGATACTTTCTGTGGCGCGAACGAAGATACTCGCATGAAAGTGCGCTTTATTGTTGAAGTTGCATGGCAGGCTCACTTTGTAACCAACATGTTTATTCGCCCTTCAGCTGAAGAGCTAGAAAATTTTGGTGAGCCAGACTTCGTTGTAATGAACGGTTCCAAAACCTCTAACCCTAAGTGGAAAGAGCACGGCATGAATTCAGAAGTATTCACCGTGTTTAACATGACTGAAAAAATGCAGGTTATCGGTGGTACTTGGTACGGCGGCGAAATGAAAAAAGGTATGTTCGCCATGATGAACTACTACCTACCCTTAAAGCATATGGCTTCTATGCACTGTTCTGCCAACGTAGGTGAAGAGGACGACGTTGCCATTTTCTTCGGGTTATCAGGCACCGGTAAAACAACACTATCTACTGATCCAAAACGTAAATTAATTGGTGATGACGAGCACGGTTGGGATGACACAGGTGTCTTTAACTTCGAAGGCGGCTGCTACGCAAAAACCATTAACTTAGACCCAGCAAGTGAGCCCGATATTTATGCGGCGATCAAGCGCGATGCGTTGCTGGAAAATGTAACGGTTGATGCAAATGGTAAAATCGATTTCGACGATGGCTCAGTTACCGAGAATACTCGTGTATCTTACCCAATCGACCATATTGANAACATCGTTCCACCGCCTTCTCGCGCAGGTCATGCGCAGAAAGTTATCTTCTTAACGGCTGATGCATTTGGTGTATTGCCACCTGTATCGAAGTTAACGCCAGAGCAAACGCAGTATCACTTCTTGTCTGGTTTTACAGCGAAGCTGGCCGGTACTGAACGCGGTATTACTGAGCCTACGCCAACCTTCTCTGCTTGTTTTGGTAAAGCGTTCTTAACGCTACACCCAGTGAAGTACGGAGAAGAGTTAGTCGCACGTATGAATGCGGCCGGTGCTACAGCCTATCTCGTGAATACTGGTTGGAATGGTTCTGGAAAACGTATTTCTATTAAAGATACGCGCGGCATTATTGATGCGATTTTGGACGGCAGTGTAGACAAGGCCGATACCAAGAATATTCCAGTGTTTAACTTAGAAGTCCCTACTTCACTAGCGGGTGTAGATGACGCAATTCTTGATCCGCGTGACACCTATGCAAATGTTGCAGACTGGGATGAGAAGGCCGCCAATCTAGCAGGTTTGTTTGTGAAGAACTTTGAGAAGTTTACTGATAACGCCGAAGGCAAAGCGCTAGTGGCTGCAGGCCCACAGCAGGCGGTGACAGAAGCTTAAAACACGACACTGCAGTACAGGCTATAACACTGCGCTATACAAAAGGCATTTCCCGAAAGGGCGGTGCCTTTTTTTATGTTTGTCAGGTATTGGTGTGCAAACGATGGAGCAATAAAGGCTAGGGGCCGCCAAAAGGCCCATACCTTCATTAGTTGTCCGACCATACGGCAAACTCGTTGCCGCTGGGTTCGCAGAAATGGAAGCGTCGTCCACCGGGGAAATCAAAGATAGCTTTGACGATAACACCGCCCGCGGCTTCAATTTTTACCTGAGTACGCCTTAAATCTTCACTGTAGAACACCAGTAATGCACCGCCACGCTCAGGGGAAGATGAGGCATTGCCTAAATAAAAGCCACCTTCAAGCCCTTGATAGTCGAAAGCCGTGTATTCGGGGCCGTAATGGGTAAATGTCCAATCAAAAACTGTGGAGAAAAATTGCTGCGTTGCGGTCAAATTGTTGGCCGAGAATTCAACATAATTTAACTTTTCATGAAGGTTCACTTTGAGGTTCCTTGTTTGCTTGACCGGATACAGCGCATTACTGCTACTATATGTGGCCGTTTAAGTTTGGGTTGTTGAAACTTCTCATCCAGCTTCTTAAAAGAATAATTGTTTAAAGGATAACCTAATGCTGAAAAAACTTTCTGTTATTGTGCTGGGAGCAGTGCTTGTGATGGGCTTGCAGGGGTGTACCGCTTCACAGCCAGACGCTGAAAATAGAGCGGCCATCGTTATTCAGAAAAGCCCAAAAGATACACGCCAATATGCAACTTTAACACTCAGTAATGGCATGGAAGTGATCTTGGTAGAAGATACGAGTAGTGAAATAGCGGCCGTTTCTCTAGCGTTAGGTGTGGGTAGTTTTCAGAACCCAGAGCATCAGCAAGGTTTAGCGCACTATTTAGAGCATATGCTTTTCTTAGGCACAGAGAAATACCCTGATCCAAACACGCTTCAGCAATTTATTGATCATAATTCGGGCAGCTGGAATGCGTACACCGCACCAGATCACACCAATTATTTCTTTTCGTTGCCGGCAGGGAAGTTGGATGAAGCTCTTGATATGTTTAGTGACTATTTTAAAGCGCCGCGTTTTGATTTGGAGTATAGCGATAAAGAGCGGAACGCGGTTAATAGTGAATGGTCGATGGGTCGCAGTCAGGACGGTCGAATAATAAACTACCTAAACGGTGTGACGGGCAACCCGGCGCACCCAGCAAGTCAGTTGGCCGTTGGTAATTTAGACACCCTATCAGATAAGCCCGGTTCGGTCTTGAATGAGGATTTAGTGGCGTTTTTTGAACGTTATTATTCGGCTAATATTATGAAGCTCGTTATGGTAAGCAATAAAAGCTTAGCGGAGCAAACGTTATTGGCTACAAAACATTTTTCGGCCATTGAAAATAATAATATTGATAAGCCGGCGGTCCCTGTTACAGGTGTAACAGAGGCTCAAATGTCGAAAAAAATTCATTATGCGTCTGTAATGGATTTGAAGATGATAATGCTACGCTTTCCCATGCCGAATAATTCAGAGCTTTGGAAAAATAAACCGAATGAATATGTTAACAGCCTACTGGCATCAGAAGAGCCTGGTACGGTCGCCCAGCAGTTGCGAGAAAAGAATTTGGTGAAGTCGTTGTATGCGCAGGTCGATCCAGTTGCATACGATTACGATGGCAGTTTTGATGTTTTTGTGGATCTTACTGATGAAGGTATGACCAAACGTGATGAGGTTATTGCAGCGATTTTTGCTTATATAGAGCTTATAAAACGCGAGGGCGTAGATAAAAAATATTTTCTTGAGCAGAAGGCGATAAAAGAAAAGAAATTTGCGAATTTAGATATGCAGCAGCCGTTAAAAACGGCCATTCATTTGAGTTCAACGCTACTTCAATATAATCCTGAGTGGGTTATTTCAAACCCGTATGTTTATAGTTCATTTGATGAGTTGGCGGTTAACGATGTTTTATCCTATCTTACGCCAGAAAGGGCACGTATCTGGTACATAAGTCAACATGAACGAGTTGAAAAAGCCATTCCTTACCATGAGGGAGGCTACGCTATTGAGGATATTACGCGTGCCGATATAGCAAAATGGCGTAGCATTGCCGAAACACTTACGTTTAATTTGCCGGCTGAAAATGATTTGTTTTCTAAAGAGGCGGCCATTGTTGAGGCAAGTACAATTAAATCACCAACCCTTTTGAAAGGTAAGGGGCATTCAGAAATTTGGCTAACGCATAGCGATAGCTATCAAGACCAAAAAGGCACGTTAGAGTTTTTGTTGAACAGTGATTTGGGGGCTTCTTCGGTTCAAAATCAAATGCTGGCAAAAATCTTAGTAAAGGTTCTAACCTCTCAGCAGTTGTCGCTTATTGATCGAGCAGGGCAGGCGGGAATTGGGTTGGATTTTGGCTTTAATGGTAATGACCTTACGGTAAGTTTGAGCTTATTTAATGCTAAACATGATGTTTTGGCCCTAAAGGTATTTAAAGCGTTAAGTCAGTGGGATGTCAGTGCTGAAGAGTTCTCGAAAGCGCTAGATTCTTTACGTCAAGATTTGGATAACCGAGAAAAGTCGGCCCCTTATCGTCAAATGTTTGGTTTGTTAAGCCGAGAACTTCTGGCGAACAGTTGGTCTCGGGAAGCAGAAAAGCAAGCGGTAGAAAGCTTAACGCGAGAGCAGCTCGTTGCGTTCCATAAAGGGTTACTCTCGGCGAATCGGTTACGTGTTTTTGCTTATGGTAATTATAGCGAAGAGCGTGTTTTGGCTATAGTGAGCGATGTTGAAGCGTTGCTGCCCCAGCCGAATGTTGACCATGCTTTATTTAAGCGTGCGATTAAGACGCCTGTTGCTGGTGCGTCAACGCATTACAAAGAAGCGTTAACGGGGCATACCGATAATGCGTATGTTCAATTGTTTATTGGGACAGAAAAAACGTACGTTGGCAAAGCGAAAATCATGACGTTGAACGCGCTTACACGTAATGCCTTTTTTACGCAATTACGCACTAACGAGCAGTTGGGGTATGTTGTGGGAACAGCGCCTAAGGTTGTAGATCAATACCCGGGCTTAATGTTTTTTGTTCAAAGTAACAATACCGAGCTGCCAAGTGTAAGCAAACGAATCGACCGGTTTAGACGTGAATTTCTTGCTGAATTAGACAGTATTGATGAGTCTGTGATAGAACAAATAAAACGTTCGCAATTGGAGTTGTTGACAAAGCAACCGCTGGATTTCGGTGAAGAAATGAAGCCTTTAATGGCAGACTTTTATGATGGGCGATTAACCTTTGATTCCAAACAACAGTTGATTGCGGCATTCGAACAGGTTAACAAAGCGAGCCTGATTCAGTTGTATCGAGATTTGATATTGGGAAATGCCGGCCAAAAAATAGTAGTTCAGTTGAAAGGAACAGGTTTTGCCGATACGGCATTCGCACCTAACTAGTTGAGCTCGAGAATCGCCGGTGCAATGTCGGCGATTCTTTCTGCGTGTTTAGCCTTGCAGCATGGCAAGTGCGGCTTCCATTTCCTCGCTTAAATCTTCGGCTTCTGTTGCTTCAATGTTGGGATCTAAATCTAACCGATAAAAGGCTTTTACGGTACTTGTATCGAGATTGGCATAGCGATTGAGCGCTATTGTTGACTGATTTTGTAACATGGCGACCGTCACTAAGTCGGCATAGTCTGCTTTTGCTGTTTCTCGCGTAAAATTGAGGTACTCAATAGGGACATTGCGAATTTCTGTTGGGAACTCCCATGTGGTTAAAATTTTAACGCCAAGTTGGGGGTGTACGGCATCTATTACGCTGTCTAGCGTCATGCTATCGCCCATCAAGTAAGGGTTGTCTTCGGCGTACGATAATATGGGTAATATACCAATCTGGTGGGTTAAGCCGGCCAGTGCGGCTTGGTCGGGGCGTAATTTAGTCCTGTGCTTGCACAGTACGTGGCACATTCCTGCAATCTCGCTCGATCTAGACCATACCTCGCGTAACCGTTTATCAATGAGATCGGAAGTTGCTTGGAACATTTGCTCCATCGCTAGGCCCGTTGCAAGGTTGCAAGTGTATTGCATGCCTAGGCGAGAGAGCGCCATATTTAAGTCCTCTATTTCGCGTGGCGCGCGAAATAGAGGACTATTGGCGACTTTAATAATACGGGCTGTTAGGGCGGCATCGGAGCTAATAACATCACTTAATTGCTTAATACTAGCATCGGCGTCATTGGCCACTTCTCGCACTTTAAGTGCGATTTCGGGTAGCGTGGGCAGCACGAGCTGGTCGCTGTCGATAGCTTTATTGATGTCGTTCGAAACCTTGGTGGCAAGGTCATTCATATTCACATTCCCATTGTGATTGGAGTCAGATAAATGCGAATGTCACCTCAGCCAGCTCCGTCTAATAGGCACGAGGAGTGGTTGTTTAGATGGATGTTGCGACGAGGTTGGGGTAGGTGTTCGCTACTCTAAGGTATAGCATAAGGTAACGGCTGCCATGTAAGTTTTGGCTGGGAGCCTAGCGCTAAAACGGCGGAATCTGTGTGAACGGCGAGGTCGTTCACGAGCACTAATAGTAGCCACTGATTATTGTTGCCAGAAAGGCTTTGAATAACAGAACCTAGGCGTTTTCCTGTGTCTTTATCAACGATTTCTGTTCCGTAAATGGGTGAAGATTCGTTGTCGAGTAACGCTGTCGTGGCGCGATAGAGGTGTTTTTTAAGGGTTGCTTTGTAGTGAAGCCGGGCAATGATTTCTTGCCCCGTATAGCAGCCTTTACTGAAAGATACACCGTTAATGAGCTGAAAGTTAAGCTCTTGCGGTAAGAGGGCTTCTACCGTTTCTGCACGGACTTCGGCAATACCTTGTTCAATATTCAGCCGAGACCAGACTGCTTGAGAGGTTAGGTTTAGCCCTTGAGTAATGTGGGGCCATAAATGGTCGAGAGCAGCGGCCTGTGAGGCCCATATTTCGCTGCGGTTTTTGTCTAGGCGCAGAACGGTTAGGCCGTTTTCTGGGTGAGACGTTTCGTTAACGGGCGGCAGCTTTATTGTTGTATTGGGTAGCGTCGACTGATCTGGGTGGTTCAGGCCCATAATCCACGCGGGTGCTAGGGTAAGTTCAACCTTCGAGAAAACACTGTATTTTTTTAATGCGTTTAATGCGTTTTCTGCAATACTGCTGTGCAGGCGTAATCCAATCGTGTTTTCATCAATGCGCGCTGCATAAAAACTACTGTGCATTCGCCCTTTAATATTGCAGTGTGCACCTAGCAGCCAGTGACCTGAGTTCAATTGGCTGATGTCACAAGTGCATTGCCCCTGTAGAAATGTCACCGAGTCAGGCCCCGATACCGTTAATAGGCGGTACTCGCTGAGTATGACAAGGCAATTTTGGTCTGAGCCAATGCTGGCCGCGTCCAATAAGGGGTGGTTATCTAATCGTTGCTGCCAATTGGTCATAAAGTCCACTGCATGGTTGGTGAGGTTTCGTCGAAAAATTGACGGGCTTGCGTGATACAATTGCGCCGAAATTTTAGAATTCAATTGGTAGGTGTTGTTATTTATGGATCTTAATCGATTACGCTGGGCTGCGCGTCGTGGCATGCTGGAGTTAGATTTAATTTTAGCGCCATTTGTCGAAAACGTATATTCAACGCTCCCGCCGGAAGAGCAAGCGTTATTTGAAAAACTGTTGGAATGCGAAGATCAGGATATGTTTAATTGGTTTTTACAAAAGGGCGAGCCAGATGAAGCCGATATTCGTCAAATAGTGAAAATCGTGAGAAACAATACTGGCCTGCAGCCTGAGGCCTAAGCTATCGTTATTTCGTGCGCGCTAGCCCCAATATTATGGTAAAGAAATCGTCTGCATTAGTGTTTCGTGTGCATGGTGCGATAGCGCTTAAATGGACTGTTCTTGGTGTGTTCGTTGCTGTTGTTGTGTTAGTTGTTGCATTAGGCACTGTGTGGTGGTTGACGTTGATTGCGTTGATAGGGGTTAGCCTGAGCGCTCTTTATTTGAAGTATGTTTGGTTTGCAATGAGGCGCATTACAGCGCTTAAAATTGATGAGGGCAGGCTGTCGATTCTGCGCGGGAATGACGATCAATTCCTATCTGTGTATATTCAAGAGCTTGTGCTAACGCGATTTTTGGTGATTATTAAATTCCAGTCTCTGGAGTTGTCACGAGGGTCGAGTGCCTCTCTTGTACTAATAAAACAAAGCGTTGAGCAGCCAAGTGATTTTCGAGTGTTGCGTATAGAGCTGAAGCAACTTTCGGCGGAGGCGTTCGAGCCTAGCATAGGCGCAGAAAACTAGGGTTTAAAGTCTAGGTTTTGTGCTCATGATGGACAATAATATTTTGCGCTGCAAAATTCATAGGTACCAGTATTGAATCTTGCGCGAATTCAGCTAAGTCGGGGTAATCTAGAGAATAGTGCAGCCCACGACTTTCTTTTCTTTGCATGGCAGAGCCAATAATGAGTTCAGCTACAACGGCCAAGTTTCGTAGTTCGATTAAATCATTTCCAACCTTGTAGTTAGAGTAGTAATCGTTGATTTCTTTCTGCAGTAATTTGATGCGGTGATTAGCACGCTCTAATCGCTTTTGTGTACGCACGATACCGACGTAATCCCACATAAAACGCCTGAGTTCATCCCAATTGTGAGAAATGACTACGTCTTCGTCGGAGTTGGTGACGCGGCTTGCATCCCACGGAGGGATATCACGAAGCGGAGAAATCTCGTGAAGAGAGGCTTTGATAGCTTTAGCGGCAGATTGGGCGAATACAATGCATTCTAACAATGAGTTGCTGGCCATGCGGTTTGCCCCGTGAAGCCCCGTAAAGGAGGTTTCACCTATGGCATACAGGTTGTGTAGGTCGGTTTGGCCGTGCTCGTTTACCATAACACCGCCACAGGTATAATGAGCTGCTGGTACAACGGGAATGGGTTCTTTAGTGATATCGATACCGTATTCAAGGCACTGCTGTCGTACATTAGGGAAGTGAGACTCAATAAATATTTCAGATTTGTGGCTGATATCGAGGTAAACGCAATCGCTACCCAATCGTTTCATTTCGTGGTCGATTGCACGCGCAACAACGTCGCGCGGGGCGAGTTCTCCCAGTTCATGAAAGCTATCCATAAACCGTTCACCATTGGGTAATAGAAGTTTGCCGCCTTCCCCTCGAACAGCTTCAGTAATGAGGAAGGACTTTGCCTTTGGGTGGTACAGGCACGTGGGGTGAAATTGATTGAACTCCATATTGGCGACGCGGCAGCCTGCACGCCAAGCCATTGCTATGCCATCACCGCTCGCCCCATCGGGATTGGATGAGTAGAGGTAGACCTTACTGGCACCGCCAGTGGCAAGTACAACGGTTTTTGCGGTGAAGGCTTCTACGCTCTCGGTGCTGCGGTTGTATACGTATGCACCAGCACAGCGTAACTTTTTACTGTTGGGGTCGACCTGTTTAACGAGATCCAGCGCGACGTAATGTTCGTGTAGAGCGATGTTGTCGGCTTTATGCACTTTTTCGAGCAGGGTGGTGTGTAGTGCTTTTCCTGTGGCGTCGGCACTATGAATGATGCGACGCTGACTATGCCCGCCTTCTCTCGTGAGATGGAAATCTCCAGACTGCGCTTGTCGGGTAAAGTTAACGCCTAAGTCTATAAGCCACTGAATGGCCGATTTACTATGGCTAATAGTGAATTCAACAGCATCTTTGTGGCATAGCCCCGCGCCGGCATTAAGCGTATCGTTTACGTGAGATTCTATTGAATCACTATCGTCTAAAACTGCTGCGATGCCTCCTTGTGCGTACCAGGTTGAGCCTTCATTAAGTTTGCTTTTGCTGAGTACGGCAATACGAAGGCTAGAGGGAAGATTAAGTGCGAGCGCTAGTCCGGCTGCACCGCTGCCAATAATAAGCACATCATAAGAAGGGTTTGAGATTGATCGAATAGTAGTCATAAAAGTGGGGGGAGCCATTACAAACAGCGTCTACTATACCTTAAGTACTTCATTATTCTGTAATATTCCGGCGGTGATACATTGATTTTTGCGGGAATGTCCTAACCTTAGGGGATAGATGCAGCGCTTGAATTTAAGGTGTTTCTATTTTAGTTAGTGGCGCATGGAACTTTAAGGGTGTTCATTCATCTGAATTGGCATAGCATTTTTTTGTTTTAGAGTTTGTGGGCAATCAACGCGACTAGACGAATGAATAATTGAGCGATCCTCAGTGGAGAGGGTTTCTTCGGTCACTGGATATCAAAGCGATAGAATTTAAGTAAGCCTTCCGGCAGTGAAGGTTTTGGGGAGTAGTCAATGGCGGTGCAACCCGCTTCGCAAACAGATGCACAGCTTGTTGTCCGCGTTCAAAAAGGCGACAAACGAGCATTCGATCTTTTGGTTTTGAAGTACCAACATAAAATATTTGCGATTATCAGCCGTTTTATAAAAGACAGTGCTGAAGTTCAAGATGTCGCGCAAGAAACCTTTATCAAAGCTTATAGAGCGCTACCTAATTTTCGAGGTGATAGCGCGTTTTACACATGGGTTTATCGAATAGCGATCAACACGGCAAAAAATCACTTAGTCTCACGTGGGCGGCGCCCGCCAGCCTCCGATGTCGATGTTGAAGATGCGGAGTACTACAGTGGCAGTGAACAACTGAAAGATCTCGGCTCTCCTGAAGGGCAGTTAATGAGAGATCAGCTGGACGATGTTGTACAAAAAGCCATACGCGACTTGCCGGAAGATTTACGTACGGCGGTAACGCTTCGAGAAATGGAAGGGTTAAGCTACGAAGATATTGCAGAGGTTATGGGGTGTCCCGTGGGCACTGTTCGCTCGCGTATCTTTCGTGCACGTGAATCTATTGATAAACAGATGGCCCATTTGCTATAGGTGGGTATTGAGTGAGTCCGCTGTTTGGTCATTGCTGATAGTCGTGACGCATGGTTCGTTAATAAATGTTGAGATAAGTGAAACAAAATGAGCACACGGTGGTCAGATTGTGTGAGTCCTGAATAGCGGCTGAATAAGGCTACTTTATAGGGCTGATAATCGATAATATTTACCGGTTATTCTCTAAAATAATTGCCGCATTGGCGGTGTAATACTCCAGGCGTTAGTAGATATGACTTCTTCTTCACAGAATGAAAAGCCCGAAACAATGAGCACAGCTATTGGCGAATCTATATCCGCATTGCTGGACGATCAAGGTGATGAACTTGATCTACGGCGTGTACTAAGAGAGTCAGAGCAAAGCGAAAATGTTCGTGCGACTTGGCATCGCTATCACATGGCCAGCGCTGTAATGAAGAACGAGAGCTCTCCATTAATGGGGGTCGATCTTTCCGCTCATATTCGAGCTGAAATTGATTTGGAACCGGCTCACGCCTTATCCTCGCCGTCGGCCAAACGTCGTTGGGTCGATATTATGGCTAAAGGCAGTATTGCTGCGACGGTTGCCTTTGGTTTGTTGGTGGGTGTTCAGCAGTATTCGGGGTTTGGTGCTGGCAATAGTGTTACGGATGGCGCTCTTGCAGAACTGGAGCCTTTCGTTGCGCCCGATTTGAATTCTGCGGTTGTTCCCGCCGGGTTCGATACGCCAACTTTATCGGCTCGTACTGTAAGTACAGCTCACACTGCACAGCAACCGTCCCTGCCTAGAGGTGCAATCACTCAGGCGCTACCCACAACAGGCAGCAAAAGTGCACAAATCGTCGAGGATGCTGAATTACAGGCGCATTTGGACCGTCTTATGATGATCCATGCTGGCCAGGTATCAGACAATAGTGATTTGGGTGTTATTTCGTTTGCGCGTCTAACCGACTTGAATGCCGTATCTGCACCGACAATTGCTGAAGGTGAAGCCTCTGTGGTAGAAAGTCAGACATTAGTGCCTCGCGACTCAGAATAATTATTGAGACGGCCGTCTTGCGGGTTAATGCGGTCGTTTCTACGTTTTAAATACTACTTTTCGTTCATCTTTCCCTTATTACTAAATCGTTGCCAACGAGGTGTTGTAACTCGTGTTCCCGTTTTGTTTAAGCCGCTATATAAAAGCCTTATTCGGCGTTGTCGCGCTCTGTATTGTTTGTGTTGAAACCTATGCGGTAGAAACAGAGCCTTCTGCGGAGAAAATTCTTGCAAGGTTAACGTATGCGATGCGTACCGAGAATTATCGCGGTGTGTTTACGTATGAGCATGGCGGCAGCTTAGAAACCATTGATGTGTCTCATGCGGTTGTGAACAACATTGAAAATGAGCGTTATATTTTGCTGAACGGGCCTACGCGAACGCTAAACCGTGATGGTCGAACGGCCAGTTGCGAATCGCTCGGCGGACGCATGGTGAGAGGTGCAATGTTGGCCACGGGTAGTGGCAAAGCGTTACATTTTAACGAGTATTACCATTTATACTATAAAGGCTATGATCGAGTTGCCGGCCGAAAGGTGGCTGTGGTGCAACTGCTGCCGAAAGATAATGATCGCTACGGTATGAGCTTGGGTGTAGATGTTGAGTCTGGCGTGTTGCTAAAGGTATTGGTTGTTTCGCGTAGCAAAGTACTGGAGCGCATGCAGTTTGTTGCCTTTGATCATAACCCTGAATGGGACAGTGAGGAGCTGGAGAGTTTTACCTCGGTTGAGCCCGATCAGCCGTGTGTAGAGGTGGCCACAGAGCGCAAGAGCGCTGAGGCTGGTGCTAGCGCAGGTGTGGATAAGTGGATGCCTAGCTGGGTGCCTGTCGGCTTCACTCGCGCCAATTCCCGCTGGACAGAGCAGGATGGTCTTGTGCACACGTATACCGATGGGCTTTCTTCCTTTTCTGTTTTTGTTAATCCTGAGCTCGTGCCAGAAAACGAGGATGTCCAGCAGATTCCTCGAGGAATGGCACAGCGCGGTGCGACATTAATTTTGATGGATTTACGTCGAGCAGAAGAGCAAGTTGTGCATCTCTCGTTAGTTGGGGAAGTGCCAGAAACGGCCGCTGTTAGAATATTGCAGTCTATTTCTACGCCGCTTTTAACGCCCGTTCCCTAACGGGCATCATCTTGCAATGCCGTCTTAGTGTTGGGGGTGCCTTGTTTTTTGGGCATAACCCCCCAAACTGTCTACAATACCCCGCAATTTCATCCATTATCTGTTTTTTGTATCGCAGAGAATCATAGGCTTATCTCGAGTGTTAAGTGAAAGTGGCAAAGTAATCGCAGTTGAGTGTGATGGCGTTTGGGTCGAAACTCTCAAACTTTCGACCTGTGGTCAGTGTCGTGCCCGGCATGGTTGTGGCCAGAAGTTACTCGTCGCCGCTGATAGTAACCTTACGTGCATCAAAGCATTTTACTCGTCTGACTCCACTCATGGTCGGCCTCAGTTGGGGGATGACGTGCTAATTGGTGTTGATGAAACCGCCATGGTGCTGGATGCTCTATTAAGTTACGGATTACCTTTGCTGTGTATGTTTCTGGCATTGGCAGGGGCCTCGTATAGTGACGTTGCGGAAATATTTATGATGCTTGCTGCCGTTGTGGGCTTGCTGATTGGCGGTGGTATTGTTCGTTTTTTGCCAAACAGGAAAGGCGTAAGGCCTCAGTTGTTGGGTCAACTGTCTTCGGTGATTAGTGTCGGTGACTAATATAGGCCTACACTAATTTTATGAATGCTGGGAACCAGAAGGCGAGTTTGAGGTTCTGATAACTAACTGGCGCAAATTGCTTTTTATAAGCCAGAGGATTGAAAAAATACTTTCGCGGAGAAAATAAATGATCGTACGGTTTTTTGTGTTTATAGTTTTGGCCTTTCCATTGATTGTTTCAGCAGCCAATTATAATCTTCCCGACTTTACCCCGTTAATTGAAAAAAGCTCTCCTGCCGTGGTAAAAATAAACACCACAACGGCGGTAAAGCCGCGTGGCTTTAGTCTCCCACCAGGGCAGCAAATTCCTGATATATTTCGGCACCTGTTTGAGCCTAGAGAAATGCCAGAGCGCAATATGAGTTCTATGGGGTCTGGGTTTCTTATTTCGAGCGATGGCTATTTGTTAACTAACTATCATGTGATTGAAGATGCAGACCAAATCGTGGTCCGGCTTGTTGATCGCCGCGAATTTAAAGCAATGGTTATTGGTTCAGATCCCCGATCAGACTTGGCCCTGTTAAAAATTGATGAAGAAAAATTACCATTTTTAACCTTGGCCACCAATGATGAGTTGCGCATAGGTGAGTGGGTAGTTGCCATTGGCTCTCCTTTTGGATTAGATTTTTCGGCAAGTGCGGGAATTGTGAGTGCAATCGGGCGGAGTATTCCAACAGACAAAAACGAAAATTACGTGCCTTTTATTCAGACCGATGTCGCCATTAACCCCGGCAATTCGGGAGGGCCATTGTTTAATATGGAAGGTAAAGTTGTTGGGGTTAACTCTCAAATTTATACACGTTCGGGCGGCTCCATTGGTCTCTCGTTCGCTATACCGTCGACCGTCGCATTAAACGTTGTTGAACAGTTAAAAGAAAAAGGCCGAGTGGATCGGGGTTGGTTGGGCGTTGTTATTCAAGAGGTTGATAAGAACTTAGCCGACTCCTTTGGTTTAAAACGGCCTCAGGGAGCGCTTGTTGCTCAAATGGAGCCCGGTGGCCCAGCCGATAAATCGGGCATCATGGTTGGTGATATTATTCTGAAGTTCGCAAGGCGTAACATTCTTACGTCAGGTGACTTGCCTCACGCGGTGGGCTCAACTCAGCCTGATAGCGAAGTACCCGTAGTCGTTATGCGTAAAGGAAAGCGTAAAACTATTGACGTTACGGTAGGGCGCTTAGAGGGCGGCGATGCTGCGGCCACAATCACTGAGGTGTCACCGAGTACCGCGGCGGACCGTCTAGGCTTAACGGTTGAAACGATTGAATCATCGCTTCGCGATCAGTGGCGGTTAACCGGTGGTGTAACGGTGACTCAGGTGGACCCTCATGGTGCTGCCGCCGATGCCGGCGTTGCTCCAGGAGATGTCATCGCGCAGCTCGGGTTCGAACAGATAGAAACAGTAGAGGATTACCGTCGGATATTAGCCAATTTGCCTTCCGATAGTTTACAGCCCATACGGTTTTTCCGCGATGGCCGCCCAACCTTCAGAACGATACGGCTACAGTAGCCTTAATCTTAGTGCCTTCAAGCCTAGCAGCGCCACGCTCAAGTAATTTCGGGGGGTGGTGCTCGCATAGCTTAGCCTTATTAAATACTGTAGACTTGCGCCACCGAAAGCCCCTCTGAGTCGCTGATACGGGCTCTGTAATAGAGGCCCATAAAGCAGATCTAGGCCGTTTAATCATTGATGAGTAGCAAGCCCTCGTGACCGATCTTAGTCATATCCGAAATTTTTCTATTATTGCCCATATTGACCACGGTAAATCGACCCTCGCAGATCGATTTATTCAAGACTGTGGCGGCCTATCCGCTCGAGAAATGGAAGCCCAAGTGCTGGATTCCATGGATATCGAGCGCGAGAGAGGCATCACTATTAAGGCTCAGAGCGTTACATTGGATTACCTCGCGCAAGACGGTAAAACCTATCAACTGAACTTTATTGATACTCCCGGTCATGTTGATTTCTCCTACGAAGTGTCGCGCTCCTTGGCCGCCTGTGAAGGTGCACTGCTTGTGGTGGATGCCGCACAGGGCGTAGAGGCCCAGTCTGTCGCCAATTGTTACACGGCTATAGAGCAAGGGTTAGAAGTTATCCCCGTATTGAATAAGATGGACTTGCCTCAGGTAGAGCCGGAGCGAGTTTCAGAAGAGATCGAAGATATTATAGGGATCGATGCTACTGATGCAGTGCGCTGTAGCGCGAAATCTGGTTTGGGTATTCAGGATGTATTAGAGCGGCTGGTACGCGATGTTCCTGCGCCTGTTGGCGATGTTGATGCACCGCTTCAAGCCCTTATTATTGATTCTTGGTTTGATAATTACCTTGGCGTTGTCTCGCTTGTTCGCGTGACCCAGGGATCTTTAAAAACAAAAGACAAAATAATCGCAAAATCCATTGGTAAAGCCCATGGTGTTGATATCGTCGGTGTTTTTACCCCGAAACGAAAAGATACCGGTGTCTTAAATGCGGGGGAGGTGGGCTTTGTCGTAGCAGGAATTAAAGAGATTTTGGGCGCGCCAGTGGGTGATACGTTAACGCATTCAAAGACCCCCGATGTTGAAATGCTTCCAGGCTTTAAAAAAATAAAGCCACAAGTCTATGCAGGTCTATTTCCCGTAAGCTCCGATGATTACGAGACGTTCCGCGACGCCTTGGCCAAGCTAACCCTAAACGATGCTTCCTTATTTTATGAACCTGAAAGTTCAGATGCTTTAGGGTTTGGTTTTCGTTGCGGCTTCCTTGGTATGCTGCACATGGAAATTATCCAAGAGCGACTAGAGAGGGAATATAATCTCGACCTTATCACTACCGCACCTACTGTAATTTACGAAGTGGTAACAAATGATGGGAAAACCATTTATGTGGATAACCCTTCCAAATTACCGGATATCAGCTTAATTGACGAAATGCGTGAACCGCTTTGCGAAGCGAATATTCTCGTTCCGTCCGACTATTTAGGCGCTGTCATTACGCTGTGTGTTGAAAAACGTGGTATTCAGAAAAATTTGCAATATGTTGGCGGGCAGGTGTCGCTCTGCTATGAATTACCCATGAATGAAGTGGTTATGGACTTTTTTGATAGGCTAAAATCGGTAAGCCGTGGGTTTGCCTCATTAGATTATAGCTTTGTACGGTTTGCGCCCTCCAATTTGGTGCGCCTTGACGTACTCATTAACGGTGAAAAAGTTGATGCGTTAGCATTGATTATTTTTCGTGATAACGCTCACTACAAAGGCCGTGCATTAGCCGATAAAATGAAAGAGCTTATTCCACGACAAATGTTTGATGTGGCTATTCAAGCCGCTATTGGCGGTCAAATCGTTGCGAGAACCACGGTAAAAGCGTTGCGCAAAAACGTAACGGCTAAGTGTTATGGTGGGGACGTTAGCCGGAAGAAGAAATTGTTGGAAAAACAAAAAGCCGGTAAAAAGCGTATGAAGCAAGTGGGAAGTGTCGAAATTCCACAAGAAGCTTTCTTGGCTGTGCTTAAAATCGATAGTTAAATACAGGACAAATATGGATATCAATTTACCGTTAATTTTAATGTTGGCCGTTGCTGGTACCGGCATGGTTTGGCTTTACGATATTGTAATGTTGAAAAAGCCGCGTCGCGCAGCTATCGCGAATGTTGATGCACGCTTTCCCCATTTAACTGACGCGCAAAAGGAGAAGGACGAGGGATACGTAAAAGCTTATATGGCGGTTGCGGCAGAACCATCCGTTGTAGAGTTTTCTAAATCTTTCTTTCCTGTCTTGTTTTTGGTCTTCTTTCTACGGTCGTTCATTATCGAGCCCTTTCAAATCCCTTCAGAATCTATGGTGCCTACGCTGGAAGTGGGCGATTTTATTGCTGTGAATAAATTTGCGTACGGTGTTCGTATGCCGGTATTCCGTAATAAAATTATTCCTGTAAGTGATCCGAAGCGCGGTGATGTGATGGTGTTTTTTCCGCCTCATCGCAGCCAGTATTTTATTAAGCGCGTCATTGGGCTGCCGGGCGACAAAATCCGTTACACGAATAACGTGCTATATATTAATGGTGTCGAAGCAGAGCAGACCTTGGTGCTAAGAGAGACAATCGAAAGTGTCGATTTTTGTTCTGCTCGAGGCGGTAGTTATTTAATCACCGATGAAAATATAGATGGCGAAACCCACCGAATGCGCAAATGTACCATTCCTGGGCGGCTTAGTGTCAATGGTAGTTGGGATGTACCGCAAGGGCACTATCTAATGATTGGTGATAATCGCGATAACAGCTCAGATGGCCGAGATTGGGGTTTTGTGCCGGAAGATCGAATTGTAGGTAAAGCATTTGCTATATGGATGCACTGGGACAAGTTTTTGAGTTTGCCTAGTTTTTCTCGAACAGGCTCAATATAAGTACCACTTGGATAGATGTTATGAACAAACCCAATTGTCAGTTTGGATTTATTTCTACCAATACGATGTTCATGATTCTCTTTTTTGGGGGCTTGTTTTTTTGCGTGTTTCGCATTGGCCCCCATTATTTAGATAATTGGGCAGTTCAGGGAGCATTGAAATCGCTTTCAGAGCAGGAATCTAATTTGGGCGCGATGGATAAACGCGATATTTATCGAAAAATTGAAAATTTTATGATGATAAATAATGTGCGCGGTGAAGAAGGGACTGCATTTAAAGTAGTGCGTAAGAATGACCGTGTGTTAATAAACAATGTATACGAAAAACGTGTACCTATGTTTGCCAATATTGAAGTGTTGCTGATATTTAAAAGTCAGCTTGACACTTCCCAGCCGGAATTATGTTGTGAGTACCTTATCGAAGCTGAATAGCGCACGAATTGAATCTGCGTTGGGGTATCAGTTCCAAGACCCGACTCTGTTATATCGAGCCCTTTCTCATCGGAGTGTTGGGCCGAAAAACAATGAGCGCTTAGAGTTTCTTGGCGACTCGTTGTTGAATTTCTTTATTGCCGAAGCCTTGTTTCATAAATTCCCTACTGCGCGCGAAGGTGATTTGAGCCGCTTGCGAGCGAGTTTAGTGAAAGGCGAAACTTTGGCGGAAATTGCCCGAGATTTTCAGTTGGGCGATTACCTGCAATTAGGCGAAGGTGAATTGAAAAGTGGTGGTTTTCGTAGAGCATCAATTTTAGCTGATGCAGTTGAAGCACTGTTAGGTGCAATTTATATCGAGTCGGGAATGGAAACGTGTAAAACAGCGGTGTTACGTTGGTTTGATACACGGCTTGACTTAACCTCTCCCGCAGAGACCGCAAAGGACGCAAAAACTCGCCTGCAGGAGTATATGCAAGAGCATAAAAAACCCCTGCCACGGTATGAAGTAGTGCGGTGTTTTGGTCACTCCCACTCACCTGAATTTGAGGTGAGCTGCGATGTTGGCGGCGCACAAAAAACCACTATTGCAATCGCTGGCAGCAAGCGTGTAGCCGAGAAAAAGGCAGCGGAACAAATGCTATTGGCACTAGGCGTCAAATAGTTACGTTGCGGTATCGCTAGCACCCTCTCCCTATTATCAGGCGAAATTGTTAATTATGTCTTCTTTAAAATCTGGCTACATCGCGATTGTTGGTCGTCCCAATGTGGGTAAATCGACCTTATTGAATCATTTGCTCGAGCAAAAAATTAGTATTACCTCGCGTAAACCCCAAACTACTCGTAACAATGTGCTTGGCATAAAAACGGTAGGCAGTGTACAGATGTTATTTGTTGATACGCCTGGGATTCATAAAAATCAGGAGAAAGCGATTAACAAAGCTATGAATAAGAGCGCTTCGTCTGCATTGAAAGATGTTGATGTGGTGGTATTCGTAGTGGATAGAAAGCAGTGGACGGACGAGGATGCGTGGGTCTGCTTGCAAGTCTCAAATGTTACATGTCCCGTTATTATCGCGGTCAATAAAGTCGACCAGCTAGACGATAAAAACGAGTTGCTTCCACATTTACAGCATCTTTCTCAGCAGCTTCCTCAAGCAGAGCTTGTGCCTATTTCTGCATTGAAAAATCAAAACTTGGATAAACTAGAAGCTCTTGTTTCAAATTTTTTACCAGAGGGAGAGCATTTCTATCCAGAAGATCAGATTACAGATAAAAATTCTCGATTTCTAGCGGCAGAAATTGTAAGGGAGAAAATTACTCGGCAGTTGGGCGATGAAGTTCCGTATCAGACAGCAGTAGAAATTGAAGAGTTTGTTGAAAATGATAGGCTTGTTACCATTAGTGCGGCTATTTTAGTTGAGCGAAGTGGCCAGAAAAAAATGCTGATCGGTGATAAAGGCGAGCGTATCAAACAGATTGGTCAGCAAGCGCGTGAAGATATGGAAAGGCTCTTTGACTGCAAAATAATGCTAAATCTTTGGGTGAAGGTGAAGCGCGGTTGGTCTAACGATGTTAGAGCTTTACGCAGCCTTGGGTTAGACGAATAGCCGGGGAAATGGGCTATGCTAAAGGTAGAGGACGAGCTGGCTTTTGTTTTACATTGGCGAAACTTTACCGATAGCCGCATTATTATTGATTTTTTTACCCAGCACTATGGCCGGGTAAGTACCGTTTTTCGTACCCGTCACCGGAAATCTTCTGGTTCCAGTAAACCACAGCAGTTTGTACCGCTCTCAATTAGTTATCACGGCAAAAACACACTCAGAACACTCTCGCAAATTGAAATTGAACACCCGCCATTGTTACACGCAGGTGAGTCTCTTTATTGTGGAATGTATATTAATGAATTGATTCAGCGGTTGTTCGCTGCAGAGGACCCCCATCCTCGGTTGTTTGAAGCGTACCATCGTTGTTTGCAGCAGTTAAGTGTTGTGGAGAAAGACGTGGTTGATGTCGTGTTGCGTGAATTTGAATTTTTGCTATTGGATGATTTGGGTGTTGGTATTGATTTCCTGCAAGATGCGCAAGGTAACTCTATTGAGGCAAGCAGTGAATTTTATTATGCCTTCAGCCCTACACAGGGGTTTACACCCGTTGTACCTCATTCGAGACAGCTTTCCCTACGCGGTAGCCAGCTTCAGGCTATCGCAGAAGGGCGATGGGCTGCCGAGGGCGCTCGTTTAGCGGCTAAGCAAGTTTGCAGAGTGGCATTGAACGAAGCGTTGGGGGGCAAACCGTTGGTGAGTCGCGAGCTATTTAAATAGTTCGCCAAGGCTTGCCCGACCGTGCAATTGAGGGCACATTAAGTCGTCGATTCATCTTCGTCAAAAAGCGCACTTACATCAATGGCTTCGTGCCACTCTAACATTTGGTCAATAACGGATAGAAGTTGTGCGATGCTCTCTTCGAGAAGTGGGGGAAGCTCGTTGTGTTGGAGTGCGTGTTGGAGTCTTGAATCTAACTCGGAGCTTAATTTTTGTAGTTTGGGGACACCGCAATAGCAGCAACCCCCATGAAGCTTGTGGACAACTTCTTGAAGTTCCTTGTGATTCCCTTCGTTTAGGTAGGTCGACATTTCCTTTTTAGCCATGGGTAAAGATTCAAGCAACATGACGAGCATATCTTTGGCGAGATCGGGTTTATTTTTCGCCAAAGATAATGATTGTTGGATATCGACGAGTTTCTCTGTGACTTTTTCGATACTGGCTGCTGCTTCGTCGGCGGTATCGATACTCGTTGTATCCGCTACATTGGCGGTTGAGGTTTTAGTCTCGACGATAGTGGTGTTTGCGGCAAGGTTGTGCTCATTGGTGTTGCGCTTGTACGGATTGCGTGCGACCCAGCGATCGATAATATGTTGTAGTTCGTTTTCACTCACGGGCTTCGTTAAATAATCGTCCATGCCCGCCAATAGTAATTTTGATTTTTGCTCATTAACCGCGTGAGCGGTCAATGCCACTACAGGAGTGCGATGGTCAGGGTTTTCACGTTTGCGTAGCTCGCGGGTTGCTTCTAGCCCGTCCATGCCGGGCATTTGGATATCCATCAGAATAAGGTCAAACGCTCGCGTTTCGCATAGCTTTAAGGCATCGGCGCCGTTATCAATGGCAACAACATTCACATGAATATCTTTCAGTAGTTCAGTGACTAATCGAAGATTGGCTGGGTTGTCGTCTACCGCTAATATGTGGATCTCCTTAATTTCTCGTGTAGCACTTTTCGCGGTTTTTGGCGTGTCTGTCTCGGCATCGGCAATGATAATTCCCAGCTGCTCACAGACCGTTTGGTGTAGGCGATTGCAGAGTACGGGACGCTGGATGATAGCGGTATGCGTACCCGCTAAAGCAGGCTCGATTAATCGTTGTATTGCTGGAGAGGCCAAAATCACCGCGGGAATGGAATAATCTTGGTTGAGCGTATCGACAATTTTACGAAGTTTTATCTTATCAAACGTTTTGTCATCAACTTGCGCATCAATAATGGCAAGGTTAACTTGTCCGTTTCGGCAGGCTTCTTCTGTGCTGGATTCGATGTCGTTGAAGTGCGCAATTTCATGGATTTCAGCTCCCCAACCGCGAAGATAATGAGTGATTTCAGTTCGGCTCATAGAGGAGCAATCGTACACCATTGACCGAATGTTACGCAGCGTACCTTTTAAGTAACCCACGGTATTGGCAGCGTTAGGGTTGCGGCCCAGTGTAGAGGTAAACCAGAAGGTCGCTCCTTGACCGGGTTCGCTTTCTACACCAATTTGGCCATTCATTCGATCAACTAGGCCTTTAGCAATGGCCAGCCCCAACCCGGTGCCGCCGTGTGCTCTGCTTTCGCTGGAATCCAATTGGGTAAATGCGTCAAATAACTCTTCTTGTTGTGCTTGGTTTAAGCCAATACCGCTATCGGTAATACGGAAATGCAGTGTAATTTGGTTATCTGCTCTATCTTCTTTGCTGACGCTGACTAATACGTGTCCAGTATTGGTAAATTTAATAGCATTCGATAGAAGGTTGGATAGTACTTGTTTAAGCCGTAACGGGTCACCCAGTAAATGTTCCGGAATATCATGATCGATAACGGTAAGTAGACGTAATTTTTTCTCGTGGGCAGCAGGGGCCTGCAACCGAAGGGACTCCTCCACAACTTGGCGCAAGCGAACGGGTTTATATTCGAGCGTAAGCTTCCCGATTTCCAGTCGTGAAAAATCAAGAATATCGTTGATGATTGTTAATAACCCTTTCGCCGACTCATCTATAGTTTCTAGATATTCGGTTTGCTGAGTATTGAGTTCAGTTTTTTTGAGCAGTTCAGAAAAACCAAGAATGCCATTTAATGGCGTTCTAATTTCATGGCTAGTATTGGCTAAGAATTCAGATTTAACTCGACTGGATTCCAGCGCGCTCTTGCGGGCGATATCCAATTCAATATTTTGTATTTCGACGGTCTCAAGCGTTTCGCGTAGTTCCGCTGTGGATTGCTCAATATTCTGTTGCAGGTTATCTTGTGTAATTCGCTGTAGGCGCGCGAGCTGATTGATATCGTTAACGAGTCGGCCGTAAATTTTACCGGATTTAGCCGATATTTCAGCATCGCCTCTACCGCTAATATAGTTTTGTATACCGGTATGAATATTCTCTAGGGGGTCGAGAATAATGCGTTGATATTTCCTCAGGTAAATAGCCGCTATCAATAGGCAAATGGCAATCGTAACAAGAAGGGCAATAATGCTCTGGTAGCGGGTAATGTAGTGATTTAAATTGTCAGAGACGACAATAATGTATTCCGATTCCGTTTGGTGTGTGTTGCTTGAAACCTCTAACTTTATATTTGTGTGTAAATAGGCGTAACACAAATTATTGATGCAGTAGCTGCGTTTGCTTTTTCCTGCGCGAATGATGTTTTGGCTTTCCTCTGCGGACGGTGTTTTTAGCGGTAGTCCGCGTAGCCAGATGGGATTGAATTCATTGTCGACAATTGCCAGCGTGCGAAATTTTTCTGTGTTAAGAAGAGCCAGTGAAAGCTGGTCGATTGCAACAGGGCTGACCGCTCGGCTGCCAGTGAAGTCGGCAAACAAGGCGAAAACAAATTGATCGCGTGCGATATTTTGCGCGTCCATAAATTGTTGCTGCAAATATAAATAACAGCTTGAAAGGATTAGAAGCGCTAGCGCGCAAGGCCCAATAATGAGCTGCCAAAGCTTGCGTTTAAGAGATCTATTTTCAAACATAATGGGCCTTTGTTGGGAGCTGCGCTGCCGAGATTGTATCTCTATTCGTGTTAACTATTGTTTTAGTATTAAACCGTATTGCCTGTGTAGTTCGGCGCGGATAACCGCACAGTGGCCTGTAGGTATACCGTTTGTTAAAACAGGTTATAGGCGAGTCGGATACCGTTTCTGCTTGGTAGGGGCTGAAAGTAGCCTAGCATAGGCAAAAAGAAGAAATTTAGGAAGCATAACTGTTAGAATTGCGCTCCGAATGTGGTGGGGGCTACCGACTAAATTGCTGCGTTGCAGCGAGGGGAGTGCCTACACTAGGTCGGGTGTCAGCGTCCTTAAACATTGAGATGATTGTGGAGCAGTGAATTTAGTATGGAGTTTCCAACTATAGAGTCATGCGTAGGGCATACGCCGCTTGTACGCTTGCAACGAATGACGGGTATAGAGCGTAATACTATTCTGTTGAAGCTAGAGGGCAATAACCCCGCAGGATCGGTGAAAGACCGGCCAGCCTTGTCAATGATTAAGCATGCTGAAGCGCGCGGTGATATTCGCTCAGGCGATACATTGATTGAAGCAACGAGTGGGAATACGGGTATAGCGTTAGCGATGGCCGCGGCCATAAAAGGCTATAAAATGATTTTGATCATGCCCGAAAACGCGACAGAAGAACGCAAAGCGGCAATGACAGCCTACGGGGCCGAGTTAATTGAGGTCTCGCGCGAAGCGGGTATGGAAGGAGCCAGAGATCTAGCGCAATCTATGGCCGCCGAAGGCAGAGGCGTCGTGCTGGATCAGTTTGCTAATAGCGACAACCCATTAGCGCATTACGAAGGCACGGGGCCAGAAATCTGGTCTCAAACTGCGGGGCGAGTCACGCATTTTGTAAGTGCTATGGGTACAACGGGGACTATCGTTGGTGTTTCCCGTTATTTGAAAGAGCAAAATTCGCGTATTGAAGTGACAGGCCTGCAACCTGCCGATGGTGCTTCGATACCGGGTATTCGCCGTTGGCCTCAGGAATACCTTCCTGCAATTTATACCGATCAGTATATTGACCGTGTCGTCAATATGACCCAGCAGCGTGCGGAAGATACGATGCGTGCACTGGCCCAAGAAGAAGGTGTTTTTTGTGGCGTTTCTTCTGGAGGTGCAGTAGCTGCCGCGCTGGATATTTGCCGAGAAGTGGAGAACGCGGTGATAGTGGCAATAATTTGCGACCGTGGCGATCGTTACCTATCCTCAGGCATATTTCACAACCGATAAAATGAACGTTATTTGATTATTTATGGTTAAAGTCAGGCAAGACCACCCCATCGATCATGAAGGCGCAATTGATATTGTCGCTTGGTCAAAGCGGATTCAAGAATTGGCTCATGTTCCTGCATCCACCCAAGAAAACCTACATCAAGCTTGCTTGCTCGCGCAGCAGGTTGTGTCGCTTGATGGTGATAATAATAGTGATTGGGGTGAGGGTTACTCCACGCTGAATGCTGGCCTTGAAATGGCAGAGATTTTAGCGGAACTTCAGTTAGATGAAGAAACGCTGATCGCGGCCATCCTATACCGCAGTGTGCGGGAAAATAAACTGTCCAGCCAAGCTGTCACAGATGCCTTTGGAAAAGTCGTTGCACACCTCATAGAAGGTGTGAAACAAATGGCTGCCATTAGTGGTTTGTCGAATCATACCAATGAAAGTGTTTTTGGTCAGGAGTCTGAAGAGCAGTCCGAAAATATTCGAAAAATGTTGGTGGCGATGGTCGACGACGTACGCGTTGCGCTTATTAAACTAGCTGAACGAACGTGCGCAATTCGAGCCGTTAAAAAAGCACCTGTGGAGCGGCGACAAAAAGTGGCCCGAGAAGTGTCAGAGGTTTACGCCCCTTTGGCTCACCGGTTGGGCATTGGTCACATTAAGTGGGAGCTTGAAGATCTTGCCTTTCGATATCTCCAACCTTTTGATTACAAGTACATTGCAAAATTACTGGATGAGCGACGCTTAGACAGGCAAGCCTATATCGATAATGTGATCAGCCTGCTGCATACCGCCTTGGGCGAAGAAAATATTAAGGCTGAAATTTACGGTCGAGCCAAGCATATTTACAGTATTTGGCGAAAAATGCGGCGAAAAAAGATTGGTTTTTCGGAAGTTTACGATATTCGTGCCGTTAGAATTTTGGTGGCGAATGATCGTGAATGCTACACCGTATTAGGCTTGGTACACGCGCTTTGGCGAAATATCCCCCGAGAATTTGATGACTATATTGCTAACCCTAAGGAAAATGGCTATCGCTCGTTGCATACCGCTGTAAAAGGCCCCGAAAATCAAGTGTTAGAAGTTCAGATACGAACCGGTGATATGCACGAAGAAGCCGAGTTCGGTGTTTGTGCTCACTGGCGTTATAAAGATACCGATAAAGACGAAAATTCGGATAGCTACGAACAAAAAATAGAGTGGCTTCGGCAGGTACTTGAGTGGCACGAAGAGATTGGTGGCAACCCTCTCGATGAACATTTACCTAAAACAATAGAGCAGGATCGTATCTATGTGTTTACTCCCGACGGCCATGTAGTTGATCTGCCCGCACACGCAACGCCCGTTGATTTTGCTTTTAGAATTCATTCGGATGTAGGTATTCGTTGTCGAGGCGCTAAAATAAATGGTCGAATAGTGCCACTTAATTATGCCCTGCGCACCTCCGATCAAGTGGAAATTTTGACAGGAAAACGAGAAACGCCAAGCCGTGATTGGTTGAACTCGAGCCTTGGCTATATTACAACGTCTCGTGCGCGAAGCCGGTTGCAGCACTGGTTTAAAGAGCAAGATCGCGATCAAAACATAGATGATGGCCGAGCGCTTTTAGATCATGAATTTAAACGTCTAGCCGTAGTCAATCTAGATTACCAAGCGTTGGCACAAAAGTTACATTTAAAATCGCTCGAAGATTTGTACGCAGCCGTAGGTACGGCCGATATTGGCGTAGAAAAGGTGATTAACGCGGCCCAGCGTTTATTGAATATAGACACTAATGAGGAACCCGTTGCCTCATTAGTGGGGCGTGCTACCAACGAAACTGGCGGCGCCGATGTTTTTATTAGCGGGGTAGGAAATTTACTCTCGCATATTTCACGATGTTGCAAACCAATACCCGGCGATCGTATTGCTGGGTATATAACGTTAGGCCGCGGCGTTTCGATACACCGTTTGGACTGCATCAATCTCATGCAGCGTCAGGCCATTGAACCCGAACGCATAATATCGGTTAACTGGGCAGAAGAGCCCAGCCAATCGTATTCTGTGACAATATGCGTAGAGGCGTTTGATAGGCATGGCCTGCTGAGGGATATCACAACCTTATTAGACCGAGAAAAAGTTAATGTCAGCGCGATGCAGACATTGTCCAATAAAAAGAAAAATACCGTTGATATGACCTTACAAATAGAAATTGCTGACTTCAATGAGCTTAGCCGAGTGCTTGCGAAGTTAAATCATTTGCCCAATGTTTCATCTGTACGACGTAAAGTGTAGAGGGTTTGGATTTTATGAATACACCCAGCCCCCCGCGCTTCTCGATGGAAGATTTGCTTTATTTAATGGAGCGATTACGAGACCCTGAAACGGGTTGTCCTTGGGACATTAAGCAAAACTACCGTTCAATAACGCCTTCGACAATAGAAGAGGCGTATGAGGTAGTAGATGCGATTGAACAGAACGACCTTGATCACCTAAAAGAGGAGCTTGGCGACCTCTTATTCCAAGTTGTTTTTTATGGTCAGTTGGCACAAGAAGAAAGTCGCTGGTCATTTAATGATGTGGTACATACGCTAACGGCCAAATTAATACGTCGTCATCCCCATGTGTTTCCTGAGGGCACGCTTGAAAGTCAGCGCGCGGCGTCCGAAACCGTGAGTGAAGCGAGCATAAAAGCCTCTTGGGAGGCTATTAAGCAACGCGAGCGCAGTGTTAAAGGTAAGCAAAAAGCATTGGATGATGTGCCGCGAGCATTACCCGCATTGAAGCGCGCCGAGAAATTACAAAAACGCGCCGCTAAAGTGGGTTTTGATTGGTCGAATATTGCCGGAGTATTTGAAAAATTACAGGAAGAGGTGGCTGAGTTGCACGTCGCAATACAAGACGAGAGCGCCGTTCATATTGCGGAGGAACTGGGAGATCTACTGTTTTCTTGTGTAAACCTTGCAAGACACAATAAATTGGATGCAGAGCAGCTCGTTCGTCAAGCAAACCAAAAGTTTGAGCGCCGGTTCAATTTTATAGAAGCAGCACTGGAGCAAGCGGGTTCGAGTTTAGAGGAGGCGTCTGTCGAGCAAATGGACCTCTTTTGGGATCAATCGAAGGCTAATACAATAGATTAATCGGGGCTCCTTTGATGTGGGTGGGCGCCGAATAACTACGCTTTCGGAGGCGCTATTTTGTTTTCGTTGCTTTGTGTCTAGCGAGGTGCTCTTTCGTTAGGGTGAGAAACTCGGGTGTTGGCCCAATATCTTCGTGTAAGGGCTCTCCGAATTCATCCATAGCAACGACTTTGGGGCCCGCAATATAGGGGAAGCTGGCTTCAAGTTCCGCTAGCGCAGAGGTAACAAGTTCGCTTATGAGTTGTTCTTTAGATCGACGCGGATACATTTCAGCTAAAGCGTCTACTTTGGCGGCGTCTTCTAATGAAAGCGTTACGTCGTAAGTGTTATCCGTTAATGTGCAATGCGCGTGTTTGTGCCACGTGGACACCAATTCTCTAACATTCATAATGTACTCTTCTAAGTGATGTAGTGTGTAAACGATCAGGCTGTTTGTTAGCTCTGTGAGAAATGGGGTGAGAGCTTCGATGGTTACCTTACTGGAGCGCCAGGGTCTTTATAATCATGCGTTTGAGTATAGTCTAGCAACGCCTACCGTAGGCGGCGTGATGTCAGCGCGGGAATAGCGATTCGGCTCGCTTGTGTCTGTAGCAGGTGGCGTGTATTGTATCGCCCCTATTTTGAACAGCACTCCGAATTCATACTTCAGCCCTAGAAGGGGTGGAGGAATATAGTGCAATGCTACTAATTATGGGGGCGGAATCGTTCTCACGAATACGACTGTCACTGGGTGAAGCACCTATGGCCGTTTAGTCGCTATTGTGTCTGGCCTATATTGGCTGTGATCAGAAACTTATTAAATTCTTAACGAGGTGAAATCAATGCGAGCAATTTTATTAGGTGCTCCAGGAGCAGGTAAGGGTACACAAGCCAAGTTTATAATGGATGAATACGGCGTACCGCAAATTTCTACCGGTGATATGCTCCGTGCGGCAGTTAAAGCCGGCACTCCTTTAGGTGTAAAAGTAAAAGATATTATGGCATCGGGTGGTCTCGTATCAGACGATATCATTATCGATCTTGTAAAAGAGCGTATTGCACAAGATGATTGTATCAACGGTTTCTTATTTGATGGTTTTCCGCGAACGATTCCGCAAGCCGAAGCCCTGAGTAATTCTGGGGTAGCGATAGACCATGTGCTTGAAATATACGTACGCGACGAAGAAATAGTTGCTCGTCTAAGTGGGCGACGTGTTCATGAAGCATCAGGTCGTGTGTATCACGTCATTCATAACCCGCCAAGCAAAGATGGTTTGGATAACGAGACGGGCGAACCGCTTGTTCAACGTGAAGATGATAGAGAAGAGACCGTACGGAATCGGTTATCCATTTATCACGAACAAACTGAACCCTTGGTTGCTTACTATCAGGATCAAGAAAAGAACAATACTGATGTAAACGTGCGTTTTAACCGTGTTGACGGTGTTGGCTCACTTGAAGAGATCAAAAGCAACGTTCTAGCTGTCTTATCGAAATGATTCTAGCGAGCGAATGGACATTAGCTCAATAGATTGCGTTAAGGCGCTGTTATCTCGCCTTTAAATAAGATAAATGAAAGCCTGGATCCACCTAATTCGCTGTTGTAGTAAAACAGGATGCGAATAAGAGAGGTTCAGGCTTTTTTATCGCATGAAAAGATACTTTCTCTCTATGGCAGGCGCGGTTCGTTATTCAGCGAGCCAACGTTTGAACCTTCATTATTTACACTAATCACGTAACACCCTCGTTTCCCAAAAAAATCGCCTTCATCGTTGATATGTACCGTCGATGTTGCCTTAAGTGCAACTCGATTGACTTTAAATGGTGTCTTTTGGCGTAGTTGTTCAGGCAGCGTTGTAATGAAACGCGTGGGCTGATTCTGCGTAGAAGCAATTTTCTATATTGGAATTTAAGGTTGTTACCGTGTTTACGCATAGCCTATGCGAATTTTGATTCAATATGTCGAGTAGATTTCTTCGTTGTATATTGGTTGATATCGTCCAAGGTAAGAGCCTCTTTTTTGAGTTGAGCCCTCCGATAAACTCCAGGCTCCAAATTGTCTTCGAAAGATGTGCAGCATTTCGGTTTTGCGTGAACAAATAAACTAACGATTGGTCAGCGCTAGAGGATAAAGGGGAATTCTGTGTCGGTAAGGGCGAATTCAAACACTGAAAAGATAATTTCTGCTTTATCAACTATTCTATAGTGGAAGGGTAGAAATAGAGTGGATGAAAAGGCTGGAATGGGTGCTGTATTTTGAATGTGAAGGATTAAATCTGAGCTGTATCCAATTTCTGATTGTGTGAATATTTTTCAACTTGAAACAAAAAAATACCCATTAATCGAAGAATAATTATTAATTTGATAAATTTAGGAAGAAAACTGCCTTATTTGGTTAAAAAACATCATCAAAGGCGTGCAAATTCCCGACAGATAAAATAATATCCCCGCCAGACGCTTAGGTGTCTTTTTATTCAAGGTGCTATGCAACTGATTGGAGCTGAATGATTCAGCAAAAATCAGAAAACAAATACGATTTGTGAGGAGAACTCAATATGGCAAAAGTTGCCAAGAAACGTGGTCGTCCGGCCGCTGCAAAAAATGCGGGTCGTCCAGCGGCTAAAAAAGTTGCTAAATCCGTAGCCGCGCCAGTAGTTGTAGACGCTGCTGCAGCAAAAGCACAAAAAGCATTTGATAAAGCTGCTGCCAATTTGGCCGCCATTGTTAAGTCAGTTGCTGATGCTCGCGCTAAAGCCTCTGCTGCAAAGGTTACTGCTGCTAAATCTAAGAAACCCGTTGATGTACGAAAAGCGGCCACTGCAAAAGCTGCCGTTGCTAAAGTTGCTGAAAAGGCTGCTGCTGCAAAACAAGTTGCTGCAGATGCTAAAGCTGTATTAGCGTCGGTTAAAACCTTAGCTGCTGCAAAAGCTGCAGAAGCTGCTGCTATTGCGAAAGTTGTTGCGCTTAAAGATGCTCTTGCTAGCCAAGCCGAAGCTGATTTTGCTAAAGCAAGTGCTGCATTCGCTGCACGCTGGACTAAAGCTCGCGCTGCCGCTGACGGCAAAAAAGTTAAAGCAGCTGCCAAGAAGTTAGCTGTTAAAACTGCCGCTGCTGAGAAAAAAGCAAAAGCAAAAGTAAAAGCCGCAGAAAAGAAAGCTAAAGCCAAAGCTGCAACAGTAGCTAAAAAAGCTGCCGCTAAGGCAAAAGCTGCTGCAAAAGCTAAAAAAGTTGCCGCTAAAGCGACTAAAACCGCTGCTAAAGCTAAGCCCGTAGCTAAAAAAGCCGCTGCTAAAAAGCCTGCGGTAAAAGCTGCCGCTAGCACAAAGAAAGCCGCCAAGAAGCCAGCTAAAGCTGGTGCTAAGCGTCGTGGTCGTCCAGCTAAGAAAGCGTAATAATCGCTATTTGGCTAACGCACAATCATTTAACTGAGATACTTTCAGCGTAAGTGGTTAAAAAATCCCTCGGAGAGCAATTTTCGGGGGATTTTTGTTTGCGTTCTTTGGTTCCGAGTCGGAAAATAGCGATCTCTGTCATTTTTATATTCGTTACCCACTATTATTGATACAACGCTATGTCTAAATTACTCGCTCTTGATGCTTCAACCGAAGTTTGCTCAGTTGCCGTAACCGACGGCTCGACTGTCGTGCAGCGATACTGCGACACACCCAAATCACACTCTAAGGTACTTTTACCTCTTATTAACGAAGTGCTAGAAGAGGCTAAAATCGCCTTATCCGATTTAGATGCTTTAGCGGTAACACGAGGGCCTGGCTCCTTTACCGGTATTCGTATTGGCTTAGGGATAATCCAAGGGCTTTCTTACGGCGCAAAATTGCCGGTTATTGGGTTGAATACACTGGATGTCATGGCTGAGCAATATCGGGCAACATTATCTTGTATGTCCGGTTCAATTATCGTTCCTGCACTAGATGCCCGGATGGGTGAAGTGTATTGGTCGGCTTACCGTGCAGAGAATGAGCATTGTGAAGCCGTGATACCGGCTGCGGTCTGCGCGCCTCTTTGCGCGTTAGAGGAATTAAAAGCACAATTTAGCTTGGAGGACGTTCACGGGGTAGGGCATGGCTGGAGCGTTCAACCTCTAGTTGATACTCCTGTCTCCAAAATCTCTCCAGATTTTAAACCTCGCGCTGAAGCTGCCTTGGCGCTAGCGGTGCAATCCTATAAACCAAAAATGAGCCCATCGGCTTATGCCTTTACAGCGGTAGAGCCAATATATTTACGTAATGAAATTACGTGGAAAAAGCGCCAGCGTATCCGCGATCGCTAATTCTCCCCCTATTCTTATTCAACTCTCGGTTTTACAGTGAATACCGTCAGAATTATCACTTAATACTTTTTTGAGGCCCCGTATGGATATCGTTCAAGTTGTTGTGCTCGCACTCATTCAAGGAATAACCGAATTTTTACCCATTTCTAGTTCTGCGCACTTAATTTTGCCAAAAGAACTTTTGGGCTGGCCAGATCAGGGGTTGGCGTTTGATGTTGCTGTACACGTGGGAACTTTGTCCGCTGTGATGTTTTATTTTCGTCGAGATATTGTTGACCTTATTTCGGGGTGGGGATTATCGGTTGCGGGTAAAGGCACCAATTCGAATGGGCGGGTTGCATGGTGTATTATCGCGGCAACCATTCCGGCGGGGGTGTTTGGTTTGTTATTTGATGACTACATTGAAGCCAATCTGCGTTCTACGAGTGTCATTGCGACAACAACGATTTTATTTGGTGTAGTACTCGCAGTGGCAGATCGATTGCCTAGCAAAGTGAAAGATCTTACTCAATTGACATTATATGCGGCTATTATTATTGGCTTCGCACAAGCGCTTGCGTTAATTCCTGGCACTTCTCGTTCCGGCATTACAATTACAGCGGCGTTATTCTTGGGCTTTTCACGTACAGACTCAGCGAAGTTTTCCTTTTTACTTTCAATGCCCATCATTCTACTTGGCGGCGGATACAAAGGCTTGGAGTTAGTGTTAGGAAATGCCGAGGTTGACTGGTTGGCGCTGGGGCTTGGCATTTTACTTTCTGGAGCGAGTGCTTACCTTTGTATCCATTATTTTTTAAGTTTTATTAATCGACTGAGTATGATGCCCTTTGTGGTGTATCGTTTAGTGCTGGGTGTTTTGTTAATTGCGTACACGCTTTAGTAGAGAATTATTATGTCATCACTTGAATTAACGAACGGTTTATTAGATTTTGTCAGAAAATCCCCCACGCCTTATCATGCAGCCCAGAGTATGGCGACATTATTATCAGTAGAAGGATTTAAACAGCTTAATGAGATGGAACGCTGGAATTTAACGCCAGGTGGTCGCTATTTTGTGGTGCGTGGCGGCGCATCTGTATTGGCGTTTATAGTGGGTACAGAAGCTGTGGAAGAGAGCGGTATTCGTATTATTGGTGCTCACACCGACAGCCCTTGCTTGAAAGTAAAGCCTTTGCCGGAAATCCAAAGTAAAGGTTATGCGCAGTTGGGTGTAGAGGTTTACGGTGGGGCGTTATTAAACCCATGGTTTGATAGGGATCTTTCCATTGCTGGGCGAATATCTTATTTATCGACATCAGGGGAACTTAAAACCGCCCTGATCGATTTTGAAAACGCGATAGCGAGTATACCGAGTTTAGCGATTCATCTAGACAGAGAGGCTAATAATAGCCGCCGCGTAAACCCTCAGACAGATATGAATGCAATTTTGCATCAGGCCGACGAGCCAAAAAGTTTTCGCGCACTCCTATTAGATGTACTCGATGATAAAAATGCGAAAGAAGTACTCGATTTTAATTTGAGCTTCTATGATACGCAGCCGCCTGCAGTGCTAGGTTTAGAGAATGACTTTATTGCAAGTGCTCGGCTGGATAACTTGCTAAGTTGTTATCTTGGTGTAAGGGCGTTGATTGATGCAGGAACGAATCACACCAGCGTACTCATCTGTAATGATCATGAAGAGGTCGGTAGTCGATCTGATATTGGCGCTCAAGGGCCCTTATTGGATGAAGTCATTGAGCGTCTTACCGTGGGAGGAGAGTCACGGCAAATTACCTTGCGCCGCTCGCTTATGTTTTCGGTGGACAATGCCCATGGTGTCCATCCCAATTACGTCAATAAACACGATGACAAGCATGGGCCGATTATTAACAAGGGGCCTGTTATTAAGTTTGATGCCAACCAAAGTTACGCAACGAGTAGCGCTACAGCAGCGTTAGTGCGATGGTTGGCATCGTCGCCGAGCAGTCTCCCATTACAGACTTATGTGACGCGTGCAGATACTCGATGTGGGAGCACCATAGGCCCGATTACAGCGGCTGGTATTGGTATAACAACGGTTGATATTGGCGTGCCGACCTTCGCAATGCACTCCATCAGAGAGTTCGCCGGCGTGATAGATTTGGTGCATATGAATACACTATTGAACCGCTTTTTAACGGTTAAAAATCTACCTTATTGCTCCAACCTGTGACGTTAGTTGCTACACTTTGGTTGATTGGCGCGTAGAATCCCCCCTTTGAAAAGTTGTCATTTTTTTCGACAGGTGCAGGCCCCATTTGGAATGTTTTGAACTGAATTGAGGTTCTGTTCCTGAGTTTGGGTGATTTTGAGCGCATTACATCGGCGAAAAACGGGGCAAAATGTGAGCAAATTACGAGGAACTTAAATGCTGGATATTCAAACGTTAAAAAACTTTGTGCCCTTTAACGGGCTGGACGACGAATACTTGCAGGAAGCGCTCACTAAAATAGATGTACAAGAATACGGCAAAGGTCAAATGTTGTTTAAGCGTGGCAGGCCTGTTAACACACAGTACTACTTGCTCGACGGACAGGTAGATCTCATTAATAGCGCCTTCTACGTGTCTACGGTGCTAGGTGATTCCGCTGCAGCCCATAATTCACTGAATCCCGAATCGCCCACGTTGTGCTCAGGCGTTGCTAAATCGCCCAGCGTTAAGGTATTTTCGATTGATACCGAAACATTGGATCGTTTGATGGCATGGAGCCAATCTGCAGTGGATACCGATTTGGATACCATGGAATATTCGACCGGGGAATTCGAAGTTGCCGAGCTTCACGAAGAGGAAGGTGGCGACTGGATGGCCGCGCTCTTACAAGCCCCTCTATTCGCAAAAGTACCTCTAGCGCAAGTGCAAGAGCTATTTCTGCGCTTCGAAGATGTGAGCATGAAAAAGGGTGAAATGGTGGTAAAAGAGGGTGAAAGAGGCGACTTTTTTTATGTGCTCGTTTCTGGCAGTGCCCGCGTTCACAATCATTCGGATAGTGTTGATATTGTTATCCACCCTGGCCAATTCTTTGGTGAAGAGTCGTTGTTGGGTGACACGCCTCGCAATGCCAGTGTAGAAATGCTTACATCCGGGCGTTTGAAACGTTTGAATTCAGAGAATTTTAATGCGCTGCTAAAAGCACCTGTTGTGCATTACGTCGAAAATGCAGGGCTTGAAAAACTCGAAAAACCTTATAAGTTACTCGACGTCAAAATGCCTATGGAATTTCGAATCAATCACCTGCCTGGCGCGATCAATATCCCACTTTCTCGGTTACGTAATTCCCTTGCAGAATTGGGGCGTACTAATGTTTATGTCGTACCCGACGATGCCGGTAGTCGCGCTGATATCGCTGCCCACTTACTTTGCCAAGCGGGTTTCGATGCTGTTATCCTAAAAAGCACAGTACCTCAGTAAATCGTCCCCTATAAAGTCGCAACTCGTTTAGGGGAACATGACGTGTTGCGGTTTTTCGTTTATGAAAATTCTTCTTCTTTCTGCTTATGATGCCGAAAGCCATCGACGTTGGCGGCATGGGCTCGTGGCCAATTTAGATCATCATCATTGGACGGTACTACATTTGCCTGCGCGCCATTTTAACTGGCGAGTACGGGGTAATAGCTTAAGTTGGGGGCGCGGAGAGCAGGAATGCTTGTCACAGCCTTTCGACCTGATTGTCGCCACATCGATGGTGGATTTGTCGACATTAAAAGGGCTTGTTCCCGCCCTGGCGACAACGCCGACCATTCTCTATTTTCACGAAAATCAATTTAGTTACCCGCTAACAGCTCATCAAAAATATGTAATGGAACCGAGAATGGTGAGTTTATATTCGGGCCTAGCGGCGAATAAAATTGTATTTAATTCAGATTACAACCGTCTAACCTTTTTAGACGGGGTAGCGGAACTACTGAAAAAAATGCCAGATGCGGTTCCTGCGGGCATTGTGGAAGAACTTAAAACAAAATCACGTGTAATTTCGGTACCTTTAGAGCAAGAACTCTTTCAAAAAACACCATTGATTAAACCCAACACGCTAACCATCGTCTGGAATCATCGCTGGGAATACGACAAAGGCCCCGATAAGTTATTGGGTGTACTTCAGGCCCTACCGGAGGATGTGTCGATAACGTGCCATATTGTGGGCCAGCAATTTCGACGCGTGCCGGACACCTTCGACGTGATTCATAATCTACTGAAATCTCGCGGTTGGCTGGGAGCTTGGGGGTTTGTGGCCGATCCGGCAGCCTACCGAACCTTATTGGCACAAAGCCACGTGGTGCTGTCGACCGCCTTACACGATTTTCAGGGTCTATCGGTATTGGATGGCGTTGCGGCGGGTTGCATCCCGTTAGTGCCTGATAGGCTCGCGTATACAGAACTGTTTGATTCAGCGTATCGTTATTACTCGGATTTTAGTCATCATAATCCCGATACTCATGTTGCGAGTATGGCTGAAAGTAAAGATTGCGCACAGCGTATTATGGCGTGGGCGCTAGCCGTTAGTGCTGGCGAGCCACTTCCGCCTGTGATGGCGTTATCGACAATGCAATGGCAAAGTCTTAGCGCGGAATATGAAAAGGTATTTAACGATACAGTAGGGGCCGTCGTCCTATAGATCCGCTACTCTGCTAATGGCATACCTGAAAAAATTCATTCATCTATGGTGTTTTCTTACTATGAAAAATAGTTTTCTGCGGACATTTGTTTATTTGTCTTTTTTAGCACACTTAACGCCTCTTCGTCAGACTTTGCATCGCAATTTTTTGACCCCATTGATGGCCAATTCGATACGAGTGAATACTTGTCTGAGAATGCGTATGGGTTTTTCCCTATTCCAGTGATTATTACCGATTCGGCCGTTGACGGGGGCTTTGGTTTGGTCGGCGTATTCTTTCATGAAGATGAGGAAAATCAAGATGCTCGACTGGCTAAAATGCGCAACGCTAATGTTGGTGCTGGGCGATATTTACTACCGCCTAGTGTTTCAGCAGTGATGGGCGTGACCACGGGAAATGATTCAATCATGACAGGGGGAGGGCATATGGGAATATGGAAAGCTGGCGCCATTCGTTATACCGGTGGAGCAGGGTACGGCGATGTTAATATAGATTTTTATGGTTCTGGCGACTTTCAGTTGGATAAGCCCATTTCACTCAATACGAAAGCTTTGGGCATGGTGCACTCGTTGAAGTTTCAGTTACGGGGTAGCCGTCTATTTTTAGGGTTGAAGCAGCAATCCGTTTCCGCTGAAGTGTCTTTGGAAAGGGGTGGAGATCGTTTACCGGAAGGGCTCCCTGATAAACTTAAGCAAGGATTAGAAGGCATTCTTAGTCAGGAAGTTGTAACCTCCGGCTTGGGGGTGCTCGCTGAATATGACAGTCGCGATAATGTTTTTAGTCCCACCAAGGGCTACCACTATAGTGCTGGTTATAGTCAATTTGATGAGACGATAGGTAGCGACATTGACTACAGCGTGACGAAATTCGATGGCAGGAATTACTGGCAGGTTGTAGATGATTGGCGCTTGGCTTGGCGACTGGCGATGGAGTCGGCCAATGCTGATGATTTTTTGCCGACATTTGCACTGCCATCACTGAATATACGGGGCATTCCCGCTGCCCGTTATCAAGGAAAAAGCATCGCTCAAACCGAACTAGAAGTGAGTTGGGATATCAATACTCGCTGGACGCTAAAGGTGTTCAGTGGAATGGGACGGGTGGCAGATTCGTTCGAGGGTTTGGGCTCTACGGAGAATTATTTGGCGAATGGCACAGGGTTTCGCTACTTCATTGCGAAACGTTACGGAATACGAGCGGGCATTGATATAGCGCGTGGCCCAGACGAGACCGCATGGTATATTACCGCCGGTTCTGCGTGGTAAAGCGTGTCTATCGCACGCCTAGGAACCTAAACGGGCGATACAGTCCGCAAGTATAAAACAATGGCATAAATAGTGGACCAATTATGGCAGTACAACGAGTTCTTACGGGTATCACAACAACCGGTACCCCCCATTTGGGTAATTACGTGGGCGCTATTCGCCCCGCGATACAGGCAAGCCAATCAGCGGACGCCGACGCGTTTTACTTTCTTGCAGATCTTCATGCAATCATTAAATGCCATGAGCCAGCGCTTATTCGGCAGTCTGCAAAAGAGGTTGCGGCAACATGGCTAGCGCTAGGGCTAGATGTCGATAAAGCGGTGTTCTATCGTCAGTCCGATGTGCCAGAAATTACAGAACTAAGCTGGATTCTCAGCTGTATGGCCGCGAAAGGGTTGATGAACCGCGCCCATGCCTATAAAGCGGCTGTCGCCAATAATATTGACGAGGGCGAAGATCCCGACAATGGCGTGACTATGGGTTTGTATGGCTATCCAGTGCTAATGGCGGCCGATATTTTGATGTTTAATGCCAACAAAGTACCCGTAGGAAAAGATCAAATTCAGCACGTAGAAATGGCTCGTGATATTGCCGGGCGTTTCAACCATCATTTTGACGATGTTTTTGCGTTGCCCGAAGCTGTTGTCGATGACTCTGTAGCTGTTTTACAGGGGCTTGATGGCCGAAAAATGAGCAAAAGTTATAACAACACCATTCCGCTCTTTTTACCCGAGAAACAACTACGTAAACATATTAATAAAATCAAAACCAATTTGCTTGAGCCTGGAGAGCCGAAGGACGCGGATACCTCAACCGTATTCCAGGTGTGGCAGGCTTTTGCGAATGAAACGCAAACGAATGCGATGCGTAAGCAATTCGAAGAGGGGATAGCATGGGGCGAAGCGAAAAAGCAGCTCTTTGAGTTGGTCAACGCAGAAATTTCTGAGGCTCGAACCCATTACGCTGAATTGATGGAAGACACCGCTGCTATTGAAAAAAAATTGCAGCTGGGCGCCGAAAAAGCGCGAGATGTAAGTGCTCCAATGTTAGCCAAAATACGTAAAGCTATTGGTATTGGCGCTATGTAATAGTGTTTCCAGATAAGCCAATTATAGTCACGCTGTTTGGCGCGTAAAAATGCAAAGCAGCGTTCTATCTCCCCATTTCTTCCGCACTAGCCACTTAGCAACCTCGCTGGCGCACACCCCCTTCGACGTCTAGTCTTAAGCATATCGATTTTTGAATCTGATGGCGCATTTAGCTAACTAGCCGCTGAGGAAACTGTGTGGAAAATAATCACTCCCAAATGATTGTGCCTTTTGTGGTTGCGGTTCTTGCTGTCATTGCCATTTACTATTTCGAATCATTACATATTGCGGTGAGCTTGTTAGTGGTGAGCGTTATCGTGACAGCGATGGTGGTTGGAAAGTCTCCGAAAGATGATATAAGCGCCACTGAGACATTGCAAAACTCTCTACGCGAAAGCTTTCGTGCGGTTGATCAGCAAATGGAAAGAGCCACGCTACCGGTGTGCAGCGAATTAATCGACCTATCTTCTTGCATTCAAAACACGGTCGAAGAATCGACTGTTCGTTTACATGCCAGCTTCCAAGGTTTGTCCGATTCAGCAAACGCCGAAAAAGATCTAATGATGGGTATTGTCCACCAGCTTTCGAATAAATCAATTGCGGGAGAGACAGTTTCAAATGAAGAGGTCTCCTTAAAACGTTTTGCGAACGAAGTGGGCCGCATACTGGATGATTATGTAAAATTGTTTGTCGATATCAGCGATAAAAGCGTACAAGCGGTACACAATATTCAAGATATGGTGACGCACTTGGACGGCATGTTTGTACTGATTAACGATATTCGTGGTATTGCCGATCAAACCAATTTACTCGCCCTTAATGCGGCAATTGAAGCTGCCCGAGCGGGCGAGGCAGGCAGAGGCTTTGCCGTAGTTGCAGACGAGGTTCGGAAGCTATCACAGGATTCTAACGCATTGAATGAGCAAATTCGGGAGCGGGCAGAAACGGCAAAAAATACCGTGACAAATGTAGAGAAAGTGGTAGGTGATATCGCCTCACTCGATATGAATATCGCCATTGACGCGAAGGGGCATTTGGATGCAATGCTGGCGGAACTGGAATTAGTGAACGAGAAAGTGACCGAAAGCGTGGGGCGTGGCGCACAAATTGGTGAAGAAATTAAACAAGAAATCGGCAACGCGGTAACGGCATTGCAGTCTGCAGATAGAGTGTCCCAGTACGCGCACCAAATAACAGAGCACTCTAGTTATTTGGTTAATATCGTTAGTAGTATTATCGAGTTAAGCCGTAAAGATCAATCTTTAGATAAAGTCTTCGACTCTATCCAACAGCGGTTGGCCACATTTGAGCCCGTAAGTCAGAATAAACCCCGAGAAAACTCGGGTTCCACCGATATTGAATTATATTAAGGTAAACGGAATATGACGATAAATGTAGCAAATTCCAGCGGCGGCGATGCAATAATCACGCTTGATGAGCGATTCGACTTTGGCGCGGTAGATCAATTTCGGAAAAGCTATGAGAGCCTTAAAGGGCTGAGTAAAAAGACCTTAGTGATTGATTTTTCGGGTACTCGATATATGGATAGCTCTGCACTTGGCATGTTAATTAACGCCAGAAGCTTTTTTAATGGTGATGACGTTAAAATTAAAATCATTAACACTAACGACCAAATAAAAAAAATATTTTCAATTTCTCGGTTCGATACGAAGTTTGATATATCCTAGGCACTAGTAGCCTACTATCGCAGGGAATCAGTACTAATGAAGATACTTATAGTCGACGACCACGCATACAATCGCGATCTTTTGTCTTTTATCTTGGAAGATGAAGGGTATGACTGTGTGGAAGCAGAAAATGGAAAGATTGCTTGCGACTTATATAGGAAAGACCTTGAAATTACCTTGATCTTAATGGATATCAACATGCCCGAAATGGACGGCATGGAGGCGACTAAAATCATTAAGTCGGAGAGCGAGGGTCGTTTTGTTCCGGTAATTTTTGTGACGGCCTTGGATGATGCGGAGGTAATTGCCAGCTGTCTCGAAGCTGGAGGCGATGATTTTGTTCCAAAGCCGGTTAATGAGAATGTTCTTCTCGCTAAAATAAAAGCGCATGTTCGTTCTCAAACGTTGTACTACCGCCTAAGTGAAGCGAATAAATCGTTAATGTATCACCAGCAGTTGGTTCGGCGAGAACACGCAATTGTTGAACATATTTTCGCCCGAGGTAATAAACGTAGTAAAACTCATTGCGACAATATCAGTTCTTATACGTCGCCTATGTCTATGTTCGACGGCGATATGGTTTTAAGTGGTGCTTCACCGAATGGAGGTGTTTACCTGTTAATAGGTGATTTTACTGGCCATGGCCTTGCGGCAGCGATCGGTTCTTTGCCCGTTACAGAGGTGTTCTTTAATCTCATTTCGCATCAGGCGAGTGTGTCTCAAATTGCGGTAGACGTGAATAAATTACTGTTCGAATTGTTACCCACTAACATGTTTTGCTGCGCGACAATTGTACAGTTAGATTATACCGGTACGAATTTAACGGTATGGTCGGGTGGGATGAACGATATCTTACGCGTTAAGCCTTCGGTGGTTGGTTTGGAAAAAATTGTCTCTATGCATATGCCTTTAGGCATACTCGAGTCAGAAGAATTTGATGACAGCCCCAGAACGATTGAGGTGTTACCGGGCGAAAAAATTTATATCTATACCGATGGCGTCAATGAAGCATCGAATAGTCGTGGAGAAGAGTTTGGGTTGGAACGTCTGGAAAACCTTATTTTACAAGGCAGTGAAGACGTCGTGTCGTCGGTTCATATGGCGGTAAATGACTTTCATGAGGGATGTGGTCAGTCGGATGATATATCGATTGTAGAAATTACCGGTGGTCGGCTCGTTCATCGTGATAGAGATACCGGTGGAATTGTGGATGTCGGCGCAGATTATCATACGGCCGAATCTTTTCCGTGGCAGTTAACAATGCGGTTGGAAAAAGAAGATTTAAGTAATACGAATATAGTGAATCAAATACTTGGGTTTGTATCGAGTATTCAAGGCATTGAATTACATCAAGATAAAATTTTTACGATAGTGAGTGAGTTATACAGCAACTCGCTTGAGCATGGTGTACTCGGTTTGGATTCATCACTTAAAAGTACCGCTGATGGTTTTGAATTGTACTATAAAGAGCGACATTCACGCTTGGAAAGCTTGATCAATGGGTATATCAATGTGGATTTCGCCTATCTTCGCGGCGAACCCAATCAGATAAGGTTCGACATAACGGATAGTGGCAATGGATTTGACTGCGATAGAATAGCGAAAGAATGTGAATCCAATGATGAGCGTCATGGTCGAGGTTTGAATTTATTAAATAACCTTTGTTCGTCTTTGGAATACAGTAACGGTGGACGCACCGCTACTGCAATTTATGATTTATGTCGCGATACCATTCACAGCGACTAAGGTATTGAACGGCTGTGAACAGGCTATGTGGTTATCCTTTTTAGGGCTTGAGCACTTTCACAAAAGCAGACGTTAGGGTCGCTAAATCGCTGTTGTTAATAACGTAAGGAGGCATAATATAAACGCGAGTGCCAAATGGGCGCACCCATACACCTTCTTCTACAAATGCCGGCGTAATTTCCGCCATATTCACCGGCTCCTTCATTTCTACTACACCAATTCCCCCTAAACAACGAACGTCTTGCACGGTATTAAAACTTGCACAGGGGGCTAATCCATCTGTCAGTTGTTGTTGAATATTATCAATAGCGTTTGGCCAGTCACTGTTTAACAGTAGTTCAATACTTTTGTTTGCCACCGCGCAAGCGAGCGGGTTTGCCATAAACGTTGGGCCATGCATAAAGCATCCTGCGTCTCCTTCGCAAATCGCTTCGGCAACTGCTTGAGTGCAGAGCGTCGCAGCGAGTGTCATATAGCCGCCGGTTAGCGCTTTGCCTAAGCATAAAATATCGGGGGTAATTTCGGCATGTTCACAGGCGAATAGTTTTCCTGTCCGTCCGAACCCCGTCGCAATTTCGTCTGCAATGAGTAACAGGTTATATTTTTCACATAACACCTTTACGCCGCGCAAATAGTGTGGCGAATAAAAACGCATACCGCCGGCGCCTTGCACGATAGGCTCAAGAATTACGGCGGCAAGTGTCGAGTGATATTGTTCAATTTTTTGTGTGATATCGCTTAGGTAGCCTTCATTCCACGGTTCGTTAAAACCACATTGCGGCGCTTCGGTGAAATGTTGTTGCGTTAATACCTCACTGAACAGTTGATGCATACCGGTCACTGGGTCGCATACTGACATGGCGCCAAACGTGTCGCCGTGATAACCGCTGCGCAGACTGATAAATCGATTTTTTTGCGGTTGTTTACGGGCGTGCCAAAATTGCACCGCCATCTTCATTGCAACCTCAACGGCAACCGAACCAGAGTCAGAAAAAAATACGTGCTCTAAGCCTTGCGGGGTAATCTCAACAAGAGTTTTAGCCAGCTGTGCTGCGGGCTCGTGCGTTAAGCCGCCGAACATGACATGGGCCATATCGGATAGCTGTGTGGTAAGGGCAAGGTTCAGTTCTGGGTGGTTATAACCATGAATCATACTCCACCACGAGGCCATACCGTCGATGAGGGAGCGACCATTTTTAAGGTTTATGTTCACTCCGTTACAAGAATCCACGACATACGGCTGCATCGCAGTATTGACGGAAGAGTAGGGATGCCAAATATGGCGGTTATCGATGTTAAGAATTTGGTCTTCAGATAAGGACATAGGCAACAGCCTGAATTACTCGAGTGGTCGTGAATAAGGCCGGATATTGTAGCGTCTCCCGAACGTTAAAGTACACGCGGGTTATTCACTTATAATTAGCTGCGCGGTCACGCCATCGCGGCGGGTGATAGGAGGCTCGAGAGTGGATAGGTATCGTTCGGGCTTGTCCCCAATGTATCGATAAAACTATCTAACAGCATTTGCTGTTGATCGTTAAGGCGGTTAAACAGAATGCGCAGCTGAGTGTGGCAGCATGGTTTGCGTAAAAAACGGCTTTGCCGAATGGTGGCATCCAAACGGAGCTGAAACCGGTCATTGAAGAAAAAATGGCCGTGAAGGCTGCGCTTTCGAATCAGGCCTAAGCTAAGGTTTGTACCGTAGAGATCGACCTGAGCACCTTTTCGACTAAGGTTGACAACATAGGCTTGCTGCAAAGGTTGATTGTCCAGCTGTAGGTCAACGCGCGGCCCTTGGCGCGGCTCGAAGAACACGCGCGACTGCCAGCGACGATTGTGGCTTAACGCCGAAGACAGTACTTTTACCGTTATCCATTCCCCTTTTGAATGCTCTTCAATTTCGATTAACGCCACTTTTAAGTTGAAAAAACCGTACTCACACCGTATTTGTAGCCAAAAGGTCGAATTCGGGGGCAGACGCTTCTGCAGTACAGGGTAAAGACCGTCGAGTAATAAGAGTGAGTTATCGAGATCAAAACCATGGATAAAACTCTGCATGAGTTGCCCAGAATCTGGTTCGAACACCGTCACGAATTGATGCTTGAGACCACAGGCAACGAGTATATCGGCTTCCCACAGTGTCCAATGCTGTTTGGCGGAGCGTGGAGCTTGGGCTGCTTGATCGAACGATGAGGCCATTAGCGCTGTGATCCTGTCCTGCGAGAGTGGTTGTCGATAAATGTTGTACTTGAGGGTGAAATAGCAAAGCGCGTGCCTGAATGCTCTTTAACGTCCAACTTATTCATCGGCCCGTTGATGGCAAGGGCTGTGAGCGATAAAGCGAACCGATGTTCTAGGTTGGCAGGCTCATTCTCGGCAAGAGTTTGCCTCGAGGAGGCAATGATTCCCTGTGATGCCCAAAATCCGTACAATAGCGAACTTTTCCACCGATCTAATCTGAGGAGTTGTTGATTGGACCTGCAGGCGCAAAATAACCGTACAGAATTCAATAAGCTACAGAAGCGCTTACGGCGCAATGTGGGTAAAGCGATTAGCGATTACAGCATGATCGAAGAGGGCGATAAGATCATGGTGTGTCTTTCTGGCGGTAAAGATTCATACGCCATGCTGGCACTATTAATGGGCTTACAGCGCAGCGCACCTATTCATTTTGATTTGGTGGCCGTGAACCTTGACCAAAAGCAGCCTGGCTACCCAGAGCATGTACTACCCGCCTATTTGGATTCGCTGGACGTGGAATACCACATTGTTGAGCGTGACACCTATAGTGTAGTGAAATCGGTGATACCCGAGGGGAAGACTACCTGTGGACTATGCTCTAGGCTAAGGCGCGGCACCTTGTATGGTTTCGCAGAGGAGATAGGCGCTACAAAGATTGCGCTGGGCCACCACCGCGATGATATGGTCGAAACTTTATTTCTCAACCTCTTTTATGGTGGGGGCATGAAATCTATGCCTCCTAAATTACTGGCAGACGATAAACGGAACATCATTATCCGCCCGATGGCGTATTGTGCGGAATCTGATCTAGAGGAATATGCACAAGCAAAGGCGTTCCCCATTATTCCTTGCAACTTGTGTGGTTCTCAAGAGAATCTTCAGCGGCAAGTGATAAAACAGATGCTTGAAGGCTGGGAGCGAGAGCACCCGGGTCGGACAGACATTATATTCTCTGCACTGCAGCGTATTTCCCCGTCACAATTGGCCGATAGTACGTTATTCGACTTTGCAGGACTGACCTTGGACCGCAGCAGCCCCCGAACTCCGGCTGTACAAAAAAAGACCGAATCGGCGACTGCTGCGCAAATAGGTAGCCAGGCAATCAATAACGATTTACCCTTGTCATCAGCGGTGCAATTTATTGATGCCTTAAATTTGAGGTAATGGTTACGTCTATAAGAATCGTCGAAGGCAATATGTCAGCGGCATAGAATAAAAAATACTAAGCTTATTGGATGTAATATCGTTGCGAACGGCACACCGGCCAAGGTTATTGCTGCTCGCGAAAGTGAGCCAACCAGGCTGTTCGATCAACGCTATCACTGTGTAATATTGGCGTAATGACACGCGCCTTAACTGACGAGAAATAGGTAAAAGGTGCAAGGATTTTTCCACGGCATATCGTTTCGGCTCGCAAAATTAGGGGTGATTATCGCCTTGCTGATTGGCTCGCTGATGAGTGCCTTTCAAATTTATATCGATTTTAAAGCTCAGTCGGTAGCTGTTAACAATCAAATCGCTAGCATCACGGACATGTCTACGCCGCCTGCAGCACGGGCAATTCACACTCTCGATAACATGCTCGCCAACGAGGTTGCCGAGGGTATTATGGATAACGATTTTATTGTCGCCGTCACTATAGAAGACGAGCTTGGCAATGAAATTGCCGCTTCTAAGCGTATTCCCCGTCAAAGTAATACCGTGTGGCTAACGCGGCAAATCTCAGAACATCTCAAAATATACAGCTCCCCACTATTTATTCCTGGTCACGAGAAAGATGGCGAGCATGGGCTTATTAAATTTGAAGTGGATATGGACGCAGTGTACAGCTCGTTTTACGAGCAATCTGCCATTGTTATTATCATCGGGCTTATTCGCAGTTTTGTGTTGGTAGCCATTTTGTTCGTGGCGTTCCATCATCTACTGACAAAACCCTTAATTCGTATTGCTACACAAATAAAACAGATCAACCCTGGTAGCCCTGGTGAACAGCGGCTTTCGCTCCCGGCGCATACTCGTGACGATGAATTAAAACAGCTGGTGAACAGTGGAAACCAGCTTCTCGATGCGGTGGACTTGGCGTTGGCTAAGCGACGAGCGGTTGAAGTTGTATTGCGAAAAAGTGAAGAGCATGTTCGTCAAATTATCGATAGCTTACCTGTCTGGGTAGGCGCTAGAAATAAAGACGGCCATTATATTTTTGCGAATAAAGCACTCGCCGATTTTTTACAGACCAGCCCTGAAGCGATGCGTGGTTCGCACATAAGCGATTTCTCCGAATACTTCATAACAGATCCATTAGAAGTGATTACGCTCGATACAGAGGTTATTAAATCTCGTGTGAGTGCTCAAATATGGGAAGAGAAGTGGATCAGTAATGATAGTACTGAGCACAGCATGCACACGCACGTAATGCCAATGGAGTTCTACGATGAAGTGGTAGCCTTGGTGGTATCGTCCGATATTACCGAGCTAAAAATGGCTCAGGCTCAAATGGAGCACATGGCCTATCACGATGCGTTAACAGATTTACCCAATCGCAGCTACTTAGTCGAACGGCTGGAAGAAGAGCTGCGTAAATCGGCTAAGCACCATATTTACGGTGCATTATTATTTATCGATTTGGATCAATTTAAATATATTAACGATTCACTTGGTCATCCCGCAGGGGACGGTGTTCTAAAACATGTGGCTGAGCGGTTAATGGCCATAGCCTCGGACAACGATGTTGTTGTGCGATTGGGCGGCGATGAATTTGTAGTGGTATTAACCGATCTAGGAACAGACTTGCCTACGGCAATATTACGTGCGGAGCAAATCGGCGAACGCATACGTTCTTATGTATCTGAACCGCATTTCTATAATGACTTGGAACTACATGTTACGTGTAGCGTGGGTATTGTTATCTATCCAGAAGAGGATGCTGGCGTACATGAACTGTTGCGTTACGCCGATACCGCCATGTACCAAGTTAAAGAGCAAGGCCGCGATGCGATCCAATTCTTTAATAAATATATGGCCGATAATGCACGGAATGTCTTGGTCATGGAAGGTGATCTCCATCGCGCGTTAGAAACGGATGCCTTTAACCTGTATTACCAGCCAAGAGTGGATGTTGAAACGGGTGCGATTGTAGGCGCTGAAGCATTATTGCGTTGGATGCATCCGCAGCGCGGTATGATCTCGCCAGCGGAATTCATTCCTATTCTTGAAACATCCGGTTTAATTGTGCAAGTGGGCATGTGGGTTATTGAACGGTCTCTCCAGCAGGTAAAAGAGTGGGAGCATATGGGGTTATGGACAAAGAATATGCGCTTGGGCGTGAACATTAGCCCGCGCCAGTTTCGTTCCACTCAATTTGTTGATGATGTTACGCGTATATTGGAGCGCGAAAACTTTGCTGCAGAAATGCTAGAAATGGAAATTACCGAAGGCATTGTTATCCATAACCTGGATGAGACCATCAGTACGATGGCAACGCTGCAAGCGCAGGGCATTAATTTTGCGTTAGATGATTTTGGTACAGGTTATTCTTCTATTAGTTATTTGAAAAAACTTCCCGTCGCCATTTTAAAAATTGATCAAAGCTTTGTACGGGATATTACAGAAGACCGTAACGATAGAGTGCTAGTAGAGACGATTAGCGCAATGGGTAATATGCTCGGCCTGGAAGTGGTAGCTGAAGGTGTGGAAACAGCAGATCAATTGGATTTAATTCATCAATATGGCTGTGCATATTATCAAGGCTATTTGGCTAGCCGGCCGGTGGAGCCTAACAAGTTCGAGTTGTTACTCGAAAAACGCGTCATTACAATTTCTGTTTAGTGCTTCCTGCTGCTCTGGGGCGCGCCGTTGTATTGCGTAACGGTCACGTAGATGTAACTCAAAATCCTTCTAATACAGTTTTGCCAGCAGCGCCGTTACGGCCGTTTCAACTTTTAAAATACGTGCGCCCATTTGAACGGGCGTAAAACCACATTTTTCAAAGTAGCCTACTTCCTGTTCAGAAAACCCACCCTCTGGCCCAATAGCGACCGTTGCGCGTTGCTCCAACGAGAGACGAGGGCATTCTGAATAGGGCCCAGGGTGCGCAATATAGCTATTCTGTGCTGTAGTCAGTGATGGGAGGGTGTCCTCTGCAAATGGGCGGAAGCGTAAGTGCTTTTCAATAATGGGTAGCTGCGTGGCCACGCCCTGTTCAAGGCCCAATATTAACTGAGATTCAATCGACTCATCGGTAACCGCGGGTGATTGCCAAAAACTTTTTTCTACCTTTGAGGTTTGAATCAAGCACAGCCGTTCCACTCCCATACACGCGATTGTTTGTAGAATACGCTTGATCATTTGCGGTCTAGGTAGTGCGAGAATCAGCGTTAAAGGCAATGCAGGAGTGGGTTGCTGATCTAACGTTTGTAGCGCGATATAAACTGTTTCGCCCAGTGACACGACAGTTGCGTAGCCCATTTGGCCATTGATTACCCCAACGCGAAGAGAGTCTCCGGTCGACAGCTTGAGTACGTTGATTATGTGTTCACTTTGCTTTTTTGAAAGAGCAATGGGTGAAGCACTTTGAATGTGCTTGGCCTGTAATAAAAGTAGATTCATTGGCGTAATTTGGAGTGGGAGGTGAGGGCGTCATCTAATATAAAATTATTCGCTTATTATATCATGTCAGGGTGGATTAATAGGGTGTGCATAGTCTGTGGGGTACTGAATGACGTGTATGAGTAGTATTTAGCATTGGAGAGCAAATAAAACCTACCTAAGTTTTAGCGGTTTAGCACAACAATAGTTTTAAGAACAATCGTTAAAACACAATCTTTGGATCGAACCAAGAGGGTTGTTTTAGGTTAAGGCATTAACGTGATTATCTAACAGTAATCCTAACAGCCTTTCGTTTAACAAAACGTTATATCGAATATCCGTAACGTTCTTGAGTGGATTAACAGGAGCGAGAAAGGCGTGTATTGGTAGGACAATAATGGCCCTCCCTGCAGGAGTCGAACCTGCGGCCTTCCCCTTAGGAGGGGGACGCTCTATCCAGCTGAGCTAAGGGAGGAGAGTAGAGTTACGGCGGGTATGATACTGCATTCGGTAAAACAGGAAAACAGGATTGATTAACCCCGTGATTATGAAAGGCGTGTTCGGCGTGAAAATAACAAGAAAGAGGCGTGTAGCGGGTTAAGCTTCACCCAGTTTGTGCGATATCTGGTTGCCTGTAGATTTGCCCGCAGTCGAATATAAATTTGGTGTGGCTGTTTGGCCACGAACAATCTCAATTAATCGGCCAAATGTTTTCTGGTTTCGAGCGAGTATTTTACCGTTTACCTCATTGGCTTGTTTACAGGCGTCTTGCAATGTTTTCAGTGTTTCCCAGCTTTTACTTAATTCTGGGGTTGGGCTGTTTTCCAACATTGTTTGCCATGCCGCTTTCATCGTATCTTGATCTGCAGGATCGAGCCGTAGTTGCTCTCTAGCCCACTGTGTACGCGTTTGAGAGCTTTTTTCTAGCCACTTAAGTTGTGCCGCTTTTTGTTCAATTAACTCGTCAAGTGTATCCATATCGCGTTTTCCCAGCGCAACTCTTTCTCGCTCAAGTAGATCCAGTAACGTGGTACACGCGGCGATATCACCTTGTATTTGTTGCATGAGCGATGCGGGGGGTATTGGTAGGATCATAATGTTCTCCAGCCCTATAAAGGGGTTTAAAAGCGCATCTCTTAGGGTTACAGGGCGCCATTAAGCTTAGTTGACGAAAACGCCCGTGAATAGTGAGTGATTGTGCCAATAAAACGGCAACACCTACTTATACGGCAATATTTGTGCCTGTTTAAAATGACGTTAGTTAATCTGAAGGCGTTTTATTGCAGGTGTAGGCCGGGTAATGGTGAGTATGGGGTTGGGTGATGCTTGGCGAGCATGGCCGCGAATGCTCGCTATCTGATGTAATATCTAAGAGAAAGGGGCTAAAAGTTGCTATCTTGGTCAAGTAATTTCGCAGCAATGGCGTCGGGATCGATAGCGTATTGCCCACTGTTTAATGAGGCTCGTACACTGGCAACGCGTTCTGGGTCTTCAGCCGGTGAATTGGAGAGTTCTGCAGCGAACTTAGAGAACTGTTGCCCTGTTGTGCTGAGAGATACGTTGTCTGACGACTGTGTGTTGGCGCTAGGTACTGCCGTGTCACTCGCTGGCGAAGGTGTAGAGGAGCGAGCCTTGCCTGCGTTAGCCGCTGCTGTGCTATTGCTGTTTACACCATTGGTAGGAGGAATTGTCATGGGAATATCCCGTTGTACCTTCATTGTCTAAATCGAGTATTACGCTTACCTTCAAGCGGTGAGGTCTAGTGCTGCTTAATCTTAGTATCGGCCATTTGTACGTTAGCTTTAGGGCTGAATGTTAAATGAGCCCAAATAAATCACAAAAATGTGTGTATGTGGTTAAGCGAGTAGTCTAATAGGCGCCGCTGATACCCATGTTCGCACTATCACAAGGTTACCTGTACCTCGCCTGGCCCCATAACCAAACCGTCAACAATGCGTCGTGAGTGTTCGTTGCGCACCTTAATTTGTTGGCCCATGTACCCATTGGACAGCGCTGTACCTTCTGTTTCCACCGTAAGGTGAGACGCTTTTGCGCGCAATACTACCGTATCGCCTTTACGCACAAGATTTGGCTGCTTCAATGTGCTGAGCTTTACAATATCTTGTGCGCGTAAAGGGCGTTTTAACTCCATTCCAATGACGCGTTTGGGGTTGTCGATGTAGCCAGAACTTAAGCGAGCAGTATCAAGCCGCTGAAACGTCAAATCGCTTTCAGATACCGTTTCGCCTCTCGCTAAGCTATGCGCGGCGACCACTACATTGCGAAAAATTTGTACAGTGCCAGTAACATAAATGCTCCAGTGAGGCCCACTTGCGCAGCCGGTTTTAATAGTGACGTTCGCCGCCGTCGACTGTTCATTTATTTTTAGTGTTAGGGGGCTGGGGCATTTTAAAAGCTGCAGGCGACGGTCTATACGACCAACCTGCACCGTAAGGTCATCCCCGAAAGACAATTGTGGATAGCGTTCTTGAACGTAGTGTTCTAATTTTTGTTGAACTTGCGAGCGAATATTTTCAATGGATTCTATCTCAACGCTAAGGGCCGGGAGGCTGAAGGTTAGGCCGGCCATTACACCGATAGCAAAAATGAAACGTTTGGTGAAATAACGGTGCTCAATGGTGGCTAATACGCGATCGCTGGCCGACTGTTGCATCACTAAAAAACTCCCTCGTATAGAGATTATTGGCCTATGCTGTATGAAAAGCGGTCGGCTTTATTTGCGCCATTTAACTGGCACAACAGCCAATAACAACGTGGCCTAAACGTGTTAAAGCAAAGCGTGTGCCTAATGTTTAGTTTGCGTAGCTACCGTATTAATTGTCGTATTGGCTCTTCTAATTTCATCTGAGTCCGTCAAAAAAAAGGCGGAATAACGGTGGCCGACCGAAAGTTGCTATCGGCATGATGGAAAAATGACGGGTTTACTCGTTTTAGTGTAGAGGCTCAACGCACTTACATAGCACACTAACTTTCAGGCTTTTAATTACATGGCCAAACGTATAACCGGATTTATGGTTGCATTCATACAGCACAAAATAAGGGGCCCGAAATGGCTGGTGTTTTAGATAGCGTCAATCAGCGTACACAATTGGTGGGCCAGAATAGGCTGGAACTTTTGCTGTTCAATTTGGGTGGGCGACAGCTTTACGGCATAAATGTGTTTAAAGTAAAGGAAGTTTTGCAGTGCCCCTCGCTAAGCGAGATACCCAGGAGAAACCCCGTTATACGCGGTGTTGCGCATATTCGGGGTGGCACTATACCCATTATGGATTTACGGCAAGCCACCGGCTCGGCGCCGCTGGAGGATATAGCCAACTGTTTTGTCATCATAACGGAATATAATCGTTCTACTCAGGGGTTTTTAGTGAAGGGTGTTGAGCGTATCGTCAATATGAATTGGGGAGACATACATCCGCCGCCCAAAGGCGCTGGCCGAGAAAATTATTTAACAGCAGTCACTGAAGTAGACGATAAACTTGTTGAAATAATTGACGTAGAAAAAATACTGGCTGAAGTTTCGCCGTTACCTTCTGATGTTAGTGCATCGGTAATTGAAAGCGCGCAGCGTGATACCGTGGTATGCAAACACGTGTTAATTGTGGATGACTCCACCATTGCTCGAAAACAAATTCAAAAAGTGGTTGAGTCGCTGGGGTGTAAAACAACACTACGTAAAGACGGGCGTGAAGCATTAGATTATCTCAATCATCTTGTGGAAGAAGGTAAAGATCCTTATCACGAAATACTGCTTATTATTTCTGATATTGAAATGCCAGAAATGGATGGATACACCTTTACAGCAGAGGTTAGAGGGAACGAGAACCTTAAAAAAATGCATATTATTCTACACACCTCATTAAGTGGTGTGTTTAATGAAGCTATGGTGAAAAAAGTGGGAGCCAACGACTTTCTTGCGAAGTTTCATCCAGATGAGCTGGCAACACGCGTTAACGCTCGCATAGAGCAACTCACAAACGAGGGTGAGCACGTCGGATAACCCCTATTGGGTAACTTACTGCACAGGGAATTGATACCTATATGAGCGTTAATGCCGGAAGTTCTCATACGCCAAGTAATCAAGGGCGAGTGCAACTAGGTGACCGAGAATTTCAAGATTTTCGCGATTATCTTCAGACTATTGCGGGTATTGACCTTGGCCATAATAAGCAATACTTAGTGGCAACGCGCATCAGGCGCATACTAATAGATTATGAATGTGCGTCGTTAAGCGCATTGACGGTACTCATTAAAAGCCCTGCAAACCGAGAAGTGCGTCAAAAGGTTATTGATGCAATGACGACTAACGAAACTTTTTGGTTTCGTGATAATTACCCTTTTGAATACTTGAAAAAAAACTTATTGCCGGAAGTAGTGGGCGCGAGTAAAGGGAATAGAATGCGCATATGGTCGGCGGCCTGTTCTTCTGGCCAAGAACCCTACTCGTTAAGTGTTATTGTTGAAGAGTATATTCGTGCGACGCTCGGCGTTAGCAGCTTGCCGCTGGAAATTGTTGCAACGGATTTATCCAGTGAAATACTAAACAATGCCAAACGTGGTGAATATGACCGTTTGTCGATCACGCGTGGGCTATCCGAACCTCGGCTACGCGATTTTTTTGAACATCCGCAAGAAGATTGCTGGCGAGTTAAACCTAATATTAAGCAGCGTGTCATTTTTAAACCGCTTAATTTACAAGAATCTTTTGTTTTGTTAGGCAAGTTCGATATTGTGTTTTGTCGAAACGTGCTTATTTATTTTTCGAGTGATTTAAAATACGATATTCTCAAGCGAATTCATGGCACCCTAAAACGAGGAGGCTATCTCTTTTTGGGGTCGTCCGAGAGCCTCGCTGGCGCATCTGATTTGTTTGAAATGATTCACTGCAGCCCCGGTGTGGTTTACCGCGCAAAGTAGCCAACTCTGCTTTTATTTCCTGTTTTCTCTCCTGAACGGTATTCGGCGTACTCGGTTAATGAGTATCTGCGAACTTAGCCATAGGTTTCCGTTGTGTTTTTTTGCTTGTTTATGAATTGAGTGTTCATTATTGAGAGTGTGTCCGTCTAACGTTATCGGGCACACAAGGATGTGAGCCTTACTCACGTTTCATGCACTTTTTTTGAGCAAAGTCCTATGCGAAGATCTTTATTATCCTTGGTGGTTATGATTGTACAGTGTGGTTTGGCCCTGTCGGCAGTGGCTGCTTACGACTGCAAAGACGATCGTTATAGCGACGCGGAGCAAAAGATAGAAAGATTGGGAGTAGAGATTAAAGAAGCCGAAGAAAGCGATTTTATCGAGTCATTTACGCGGTTTGAGAAAAATCGTTGGCGATTTATTCGTCGGCCAGATGATATTACGCCGCTACTGGAGGCTTGGCATTCTACGACTAGCGGCTTTCGTGATAATTGCCTTGCGTCTGATGTGAGAATATTTATAACACAATGGATGGGCTTGATGAGTTTACTTGAAGGGCCTTATGATACGCACGAACTAGACGAGTGGTTGGAACAGCCCTCCCATAGCGAGAACTATTGGCTAGCCGATATTCTCTTTCCTGCGACTTTACTGTCGTACGGTCTCGAAAATACAGCCGAAGCTTATATTGGGCAGCATTATCAATACTCGCCTCAGCGGGCTTACCAAACCAATATGGCGGCGAATTTCTATTTTCACAACAGGGTAAAACAGGTCCTTGAATGTGGTGACTATGCCATTAATCAAGAAGGGCTCTATAAATTGAATACGGTATTAGAGGCGCGACAGGAGGCCGATAGGGAGTGGGATGACGCCTATGAATACTTTGTATTTGCCGAGAAGGTTCTGCAGAAAAATGGTCAGTTATCGGCGCAACAGTTAGGTCGGCTCTTACCTTTGCAGCATGAAGACGACGTGTTATTTAGTTTTATTATCGCCATGCTAGAAATGGAGTGGCAGCATTTTTTTACCACCGATTTAAAGTTTAAATTGGTAGAGTTTTATCTCTCTCGGTTGGGCTCTTTACCCGCTCAAGAGCAACGCTACCCGCTTGATATACTCGTGGAATACTCACGGCCAGAATACCTTGAATGGCAAACAGTCGCAGTGTTAATGGATTTTTTGCATCAGTTTCCAGATGAGCCCCGCTATCTGGAGGCGCGCGAAACACTCGCCGAACGCTATGATAACGAAGAGGCCCTAAAGGCGATATTTGATGCGCATTTAGCGCGGGAGCCGGATAATTTTTATTATCAGCAGCGTCGAATCGAATTGTTGGCAACAGAAGAAGAGAAGTTGCTGGCCGTGAATGAACTGATAGAACGCTACCAATTTGATGTAACGGAAGAGGCTCGAGAGGTCCTGTTTGGGGCCTACGATATAAAACTCGATTTATTACTACAGCAAGACAACGCCGAAGAGGCCTTAGCGCTGTTGGAGTCGCTACCCAGTGACGTTAGGCGTGGTGATTATGCGCTACTGCAAGCCAGCCTGTTGGTTACCCAAGGTGATAGCGAAGCCGCAATAAATGTTAGCGTGCAAGCGATAGAAGAACACGGGTATAGCGTATCGACCTTAACTGAAAACTACCTGTTAATGTCTGAAGAAGAGCAAGAAGCGTATTATGCTAACGAGCTGCCCGAATTGTTAGAGATTCATGCTGCCGCCCAATACGCATTGGGTGAAGAGGATGCCGCTAGAGAAGTGTGGCAACACTTGTATCACAGTACTGAAAACACAGAGTATTTACACAAAATTGGTCATGCCTATCGTCAAGAAGGTAACTTCGAAGCGTCACAAAATTTTTATCGCCAGCAATTATCGGTTAACGAAAACTTCTATATACGCAGTGAAATGGCCATCAATGAAATGTTACTGGGTTCACCCTCAAACGCGCGGGCATTGCGTGATGGCCTTCAGCCGATGAATTCAGAGCAACAAATTTTGGCGGCGTATTTAGACCAACGCCTCGGTCTTATTAGCCAGACTGAACTCGATACAACGCTTGCAGATATCGCCTTGGGCGACTCGGAAAGCGCTGCGTTCTATTATGTTTTACAAGGCTTGGCAAACCTGTAGCAATGGCTATTGTGCCACTTGATACAGGGCTTTCACGCAATCTTCTTCGGTTACACTATCCTCTCTAAGCGCGGTAATAAATTGCCGCTTCTCACCGCTGCTGCTGGCATCTAGAATAAAATAAAAACCATATAAAACAACGTGTTAGTGGTTTTCATCCTCTTGGCATACGCATTGCTATTAGTCTGGTATAACACTCTTTTTTGTACTGGAAGGTAAAACCCCATGGCAATCTCATTCGATCAAGCGCTCGGTGTTCATGAATCAGCTTTGCGTCTACGGGGCCAGCGTGCTGGCATACTGGCCAGCAATTTAGCGAATGTGGATACGCCAGGTTATAAAGCCAAAGATCTTAATTTTCAGCAAGCACTAGCGTCACGGCTGGGCGATAAGTCGGGCAATATGAGCTTGCGTGCTACTCGTAACGGACACCTACAGTTTGATGACAATAGCTTGGGTGAGCTGGATACCCTATACCGTACACCCAGCCAGCCCAGTATTGATGGCAATACAGTAGAAGAACAAGTGGAACATGCTGAATTTATGAAAAACAATTTAGATTTCCAAGCGAGTTTTACATTTCTCAATAGCAAGTTTAAAGGGCTGACAAAAGCCATTCGTGGTGAATAATGAATATCTGCTGTGTTGGATATTGTCCGAGCGCCGATTGTTCTATCGAAAGCAGTCGTCTCTTGCATTGAGACTGTGTTAACGGTTATTTAAACATTATTTTGTTGTGAGAAATGTATGAGCTTATCCAATATTTTTAATGTCGCGGGTTCGGGTATGAATGCACAAAGCATTCGCCTCAATACCACGGCCAGTAATATTGCCAATGCAGAAACGGCGAGTTCAAGTAGTGAATTAACCTACCGTGGTAGGCACCCAGTATTTTCGGCGGTTCAGGCCGCAGCGCTACAGGGCAACACCATGTCTGCTCAACATGATACGCCCGAATCTATGGGTGTGAGAGTGCAGGGAATTGTAGAAAGTGATGCACCTTTACAACCCCGTTACGAGCCCGAAAACCCCAATGCAAATGAAGACGGATACGTATATTACCCGAACGTTAATATCGTAGAAGAAATGACGAATATGATCTCGGCTTCTCGCTCATTTCAAGTAAATGTAGAAGTGATGAACGCGGCCAAGCAAATGGTTCAACGGGTATTATCATTGGGCCAATAAATAGTCATGACAATTTTGTTAAAACGGTAGAGCTGGTGAGGAAAAACGCATGAGTGAAATAAATGCTATCAGCAATAACAGCCTGTTAAGCGATTTATCGATCGCCAATAAAACCAAGGGCGAGGCTAAAAACAACGAGCTTGGTCAAAGTGCTTTTTTGGAACTAATGATTACGCAGTTAGAGCATCAAGATCCGTTAAGCCCGCAAGAAAATACCGAATTTATTGCCCAGTTGGCGCAATTTAGTTCGGTGGAAAGCCTTGATCGGCTAAATAACAATTTTGATAGTTTTACTAATAATTTTGTGGCCAATCAAGCATTGCAAGCCTCTACCCTCGTGGGCCGTTCCGTAACGGTACCATCCGATAGAACTCAGCTTGAAAGCGGCGGTGTGATTACGGCAAGCATTGATGTGCCTGCTAGTGCAAGTGACATATCGGTGAATATTTTAACCGAATCTGGTGAACTCGTAGAGCAAATATCCCTTGGTGTACAGCCTGCAGGCGAAGTAGTACTGCGTTGGGATGGACAAAATGCCGAGGTGAATGGTGAATTAATTGATTGGGAAAGTCGCCATGAAAATGGCGTAAATGCAGGCTTATATCGGTTTGAAGTACTCACCCAAAGCGACGGAAATTCAACGGAATTAAATACTGCGCTTAGTGCGAATGTTAATAGTGTGACCGTTGCTAGCAATGGCAGCCTTGTACTGAATTTAGCGGGTATTGGTGCAGTGAATCTGGCCGACGTGAAACAGTTTAATGAATAGGCGGCAATTTATTGCCGCACGTTGTAATTAAGTTTAGCAGGAGAAGTATATGCCTTTCGATACGGCTTTAAGCGGCATTCGTGCCGCCTCAACAGATTTAACCGTGACGGGTAATAATATTGCCAACGCGTCAACCACAGGTTTTAAGGTGTCTAGAGTGGAGTTTGGCGATGTTTACGCTACCTCGGTTTTAGGTGCGGGAGCCAACTCGGTGGGCAGCGGTATTCAGGTGCAAGACGTGGCACAAGGCTTTTCGCAAGGTAATATCGCCTTTACTGAAAATGAATTAGATCTGGCTATTAACGGTAACGGGTTCTTTTTGCTTAGCCGCAATGGGGAACAACTCTATTCGCGTGCGGGTACATTTGGTTTGAACGATGACGGTTATATTACTAATAATGTAGGGGCACGTATTCAAGGGTTTCAAGCCGATACAGGCGGAAATGTAGGCGGCATAACCGGTGATATACAAATTCAAACCGCTAATTTGGCACCTCGTCAAACCACGTCTGTCGATTCAATTCTCAATTTAGATTCCACCGATGAAATACTGCAAAGCATTGGCCGCGAATTTCAAACGCAAGGTAATGCAATTGGTGTTGCCCAGATAGGGTTACAAAATGCAACCATCACAACCTTAACGGGCACTACATTTGCGTTGCCGCTAGCGAACGACTTTACCACTACGCCTATGACGTTCGATGTGCAGTTGTCGGGAGCTACGTCGGGTAACAACGGTACCGTTAGTATTGATCTTGATACCGGTTCGGGCGTACCGGCCACCATCAATACGTTTAATGATCTCAGTACGCTTGCCGGCGTTATTAATGCGCAAATATTTAACCCCGTGTTACCGCAAACCGCTATCGATGTTATTGCCGATGCCGTGGACTACGGTGGTGGTGTGTATGGGTTAGAGATTACATCTTTACAAGAAGGAGAAAACTCTCTCGTTCAAGTGCTTACACCCTCTGCGAACGTGGCACAAATTGGGTTAAATCCAGCACCAGCTTCGGTAGGGGGTATCGCAGCGGTATCGAATGGTTACCCACAGCAGTCCATTGAATTTATTGGCCCTGATGGTGCGATAGTGCCGTTTACGAGTTTACAGGGTGTCACAGCGGCACAAACGGCCTCTCGGTTAAATGCGTTGGAAGGCGTCTCTGCTACTTCGCAATCAGAATTAACACTCAGTAACCATACCAGTGCCTCCGGAAACTTAACGGTCTCGTTCAACGGCGTAAACCTAGTGGCGGATTCGCTAGCGGGGTTAGAGGCAGAAGTGAATGCTTTGAGTGATTCAGTTTTGCCAGGTATAACGGCAACCTTAAGCCCAACGGGAACCAGTTTAGTTTTAGCCTCTGCCGTGGGCGACGATTTACGTATCGCTATTGATAGTGTAAATGGTGGCGACTCACTCACCATACAAGGTGATTTGGACGCACCAGCCCAAACGTTACAGGTACCGCCGGTAGGGGCGGGTAATTTTGACTCAACCCTCAATTCGGTAACCGTGGGCGGTGCGATTAATATCGTACTAGACCAAGGCTACGTGATGGAAAATGCCTCGCCTCCCTCTATTGGATTGTATCAACCAATTTCCGATGCCGAATTTGAAGATGTGGTTATCAACGCTTTTGATCCGACAGATCAGTCCACCTACAACAGTGCCACCTCCATGAGTATCTACGATAGCTTGGGTAATTCTCATGTAATGACACAATACTTTGTGAAACAAAATTACGATGCAACGGACCCCGCCTCAGCCTCCAATCACTGGCAAATGTTCGTGCAAATTGACGGCCTAGATGTAGGCGATCCCGATACCTCACTGCCGCCGCCAGCCAATATATCACCTACGCCATTGTCCTTTGGTGTGTACTTTAATGAGGATGGCTCACTCAATAATATTCTCACCGAAGATATGCTTATCTCGAACTGGGTGCCGCTCGACTCTAATGGGCAGCCCAATGGTGCGATGGGCCCACAGAACGTACTGGCAGGTGGAACGCCGGCCATACCGGAGCCTCCCACATCGTCTAATTTTGTGATTGAGTTAAATGGTACTACGCAGTTTGGTTCCGACTTTTCGGTGAATGATGTCGATCAGAATGGTTATGCGACGGGCCGCTTATCGGGCCTCAGTATTGACGAAAGTGGTATTATTTTTGCGCGTTACACCAATGGTGAATCGCAAACACTGGCGCAGGTGGCACTGGCTGACTTTACCAATCAACAAGGCTTACAGCCGGTCGGTAATACCATGTGGGCTGAAAATTTCGAATCGGGCCAACCCAATATTGGTACCCCGCGCAGTGCTGCACTGGGTGCTCTGCAATCCGGTGCACTAGAAGAATCGAACGTGGATTTGTCAGAGCAATTGGTAAATCTCATTATTGCGCAACGCAATTTCCAAGCAAGCGCCAAAACGATAGAAACAGCGGATCAAGTTACGCAAACAATTATTAACCTACGTTAACACTAGGTGTGAGCACCTTGAAACGTCGTTACTAATGCGGTTTATCGCGACCCGCGTGGAGCATGTCCACGGTCGCTTCGCTCGTTAATCGTTTGTGTGGGTTACAGCTGGCTATCGCGTCATTTAACTGCCGCATTATGGAATCGTGTCTATACTCCAAGCATGCGCTTACGCACCGCGGGCTCAAACTGTGAGCGCGTATTCAACCTAACGGGAGTGAAAGTGATTTGCGGCACAGTGAGGAGGGTGACTCATGGCCAATAGATTAATGGTTTTAATAGTCTTGGCCTCTATAATGGCGCTGCCCCTTCGCGCGCAGGCCGCGACCGTCAATCTTGGTGAAATATCCGACCCTAACGGTGAATATTGTAACGGCTTAATAAAATTAGCGCTTTCCTATAGCGAGACGCCGTATTCGATTACCTATAATGGTGAAACGAATATGACCCAAACACGACTTCTCGAAGAAGTTAAAAGTGGCAATATAGCCATTATGTGGGCGGGCACCACCCGCTCTCTCGAAGAAGAGCTTATTCCTGTTCGTATTCCACTTTACAAAGGTTTACTGGGGCATCGTATTTTTATTATCCATTCTGGAAACCAACCAGCGTTCGATAATGTTTCAACTATAGAAAACATGAAACGGCTAAATTTAGGGCAGGGCCGAACATGGTCAGACACTGAAATTTTAGAAGCTAATGGGTTCAATGTTGTTAAGGCAAATAAATATTCCAATCTTTTCGATATGGTCGATGGTGGCCGCTTCGACGCTTTCCCGCGTGGCGTGCAAGAGCCTTGGGCAGAAATATCGTCGCGGCCGACGTTAGAGTTGGCTGTAGAGAAAAAATTAATGCTCATTTATAAAATGCCCTTTTATCTTTTTGTTTCACAGAGCAATATACGGTTGGCTGCCGATTTGGAATCGGGTTTACGCGCCGCGATAACCGATGGTAGTTTCGATAATTATTTTCTAAACAACCCTATGGTGATGGATGTCTTAAACAAAGCTAACCTCCAAAACCGTATTGCGTTCCATTTAAAAAACCCTACGCTATCACCCAAAACACCACTGGAAGATAAAACACTTTGGTTAGACCCTTACAGTTTAGGGCTATAGCATCGCGCCACTTACTCTTCATACTCTTCATACTCTTCATACTCTTCATACTCTTCATACTCTTCATACTCTTCATACTCTT
>Ga0065722_101779_pt1 | contig 106635 bp, 73 predicted proteins | sample BansetMetagenome_FD_59109 | JGI IMG/M metagenome (GOLD analysis project Ga0065722, IMG submission 59109) | Bankia setacea gill microbial communities from Puget Sound, Washington, USA - Caecum Enriched | ecosystem: Host-associated > Mollusca > Digestive system > Ceca | place: United States... | reverse complement strand
TGTCACTCCGTCCGAAGACTTCGTGACTGACACATCACCAACCCACAAGCACCCACACGCATTGCTTGATAACTTGTTAAAGAGCGCTGCCAGACCGCGTAAAAGCTGGATTCTGGCCAACTCGTTCTGGGCTATGCCCCGAGTTGAGGATGCGCATTATACGTATATACGGAAGCTTGGCAAGCGGTATCTGAGATTATTTTCGGATTGTGGCCAAACAGCGTGATTTCCTGCTATCGATAAGCCTGGAGGATAAGGGATAATATAAAAAATATTGTCTTCTTAGCTTCACCTGTACCGCTAAGAGGGATAGAATATCGGCTAAAGGTAAACGTTTACCTAGCGCCTTGTAGGCTTACGCTATTCATTCAAACTACTCAGATGCCATTATTATGAGCGATCAAAGCAAACCCAGCGATACCACTTTTAATCCAAGTGACCACAGCCACAGGCGCCACAACCCGCTGAGTGGCGAGTGGGTGCTCGTCTCACCTCATCGAAGCAAGCGTCCCTGGCTGGGCCAAGAGGAGGCGCCTACGCCTTTGCAGACAACACCCTACGACCCTAAGTGTTATTTATGTGCAGGCAATACTCGTATTAACGGTATTGAAAACCCTCAGTACGAAAATACTTTCGTATTTACGAACGATTTCGCCGCCGTAGAGCAGCAAATGCGTGAATCAACGGCCTGTGAACACGCCCTACTTCAGCATACGCCTGTCGCCGGTACCTCTCGCGTTATTTGTTTTTCCCCTGATCACAGTAAAACGTTACCGCAGCTTCCTCAAACGGAAATCGTAAAGGTAATAGAATGCTGGCAAGCCCAATTGAATGAGCTTTCTCAACAATGGGATTGGGTGCAGATATTCGAAAACAAGGGTGCAGCAATGGGCTGCTCCAACCCACACCCGCATGGACAAATATGGGCAACAGACACACTGCCTACGGAGGCAATAAAAGCAGACGCGAACCTTCGCCGCTACTATGAACAACACCAACGCAACCTATTATTGGATTACGCAACGCTCGAGTTAGAACAGCAGGAACGTGTAGTAGATCAAAACGAGCACTGGCTTGTAGTTGTTCCCTATTGGGCCTGCTGGCCTTTTGAACTATTGTTATTGCCACTGCAACCGGTTAAGCATTTAAACCAATTAAACCACGCACAAACAGACAGCCTTGCCAGCATCATGAAGTCTTGTCTTACACGATACGACAACCTTTTTAACTGCAGCTTTCCTTATTCTATGGGGTGGCACGGCCAAGCCTTTAATCGTGGCAATCAAGATCACTGGCAATTACACGCACATTTCTATCCACCACTCTTACGCAGCGCGTCAGTTAAAAAGCATATGGTAGGTTATGAAATGTTGGCGGAGCCTCAGCGCGACATTACGCCGGAGCAAGCCGCTCAGCGCCTTCGCGACTGCAGCACTAAACATTACGCTGCGTGATTTCTCGCCCTATCACGCCAAACACTTAGATGATTAGAGACGTATGATAATGAATCAACCTTTAGAGCGTGCCAAACAGGCATTTACTGAAAAATTCGGACGCCAACCCGATAGGATTTTTCATGCCCCCGGTCGCGTAAACTTAATTGGCGAGCACACAGATTACAATAACGGGTTTGTTTTACCGACAGCGATTGATCGTGGCACATACATCGCGGTGGGTATCCGCGATGACAGTGAAATCACGGTTACGGCTTTGGATATTAGCGGTGAAACCAGCCGCTGGGATACACGAAAGGCCGTTCAACATGACCCAGAGCACAGTTGGGCCAACTATTTACGCGGTGTATTTATACAATTTATCGAATCATCTCACTCAAACCTGCTGGGCTTAAACGCTGTAGTTGCGGGTAACATTCCCCAGGGTGCAGGCCTCAGCTCGTCCGCGTCATTATCGGTTGCCTTCGCAACCGCGCTTAATGAAATCAATCATTTGAGCTACACCCCCGCTAAAATTGCCCTACTTTGCCAGGCCGCCGAAAACCAGTTTGTAGGCTGCAACTGCGGCATTATGGATCAGCTTGTTTCCGCCGCTGGACAGGCTAACCACGCCCTGCTCATCGACTGCCAAAACCTCGCGGTTAATCCTGTATCAGTACCCGATTCACTTTCGGTCATGATTATCGACAGTAAGGTCACGCGCGGCCTAGTGGATAGCGAGTACAACGATCGGCGCGAACAGTGCGAACTTGCCGCTTCGCAATTAGAGGTGCCTAGCCTACGCAGCGCGAGCCTTTCGCAGCTTCTAGCCAGTAAAGAGAAACTCGACCCAACGGCATACAAGCGCGCCCACCACATTATTACCGAAAATGAACGTACCCTCGCGGCGGCGGAAGCACTTAAACATAACAACGTCGCTAGCCTATCTCGGCTCATGGCGGAATCGCATGTTTCTATGCGTGACGATTTCGAAATTACGGTCCCGGCTATCGATTTTCTCGTCGACATCATTGCTAAGGTGATTGGTATTAATGGTGGTGTACGTATGACGGGCGGAGGCTTTGGTGGGTGCGTTGTGTGCTTATTACCAGAAAACCTTATTGCCCCTGTCACGGCTGCTATCAACGAATACTACCCTCAAGCACACGGCCTTCACGCAGAAGTCCACATTTGCAAAGCGTCCAATGGGGCGGGCGAAATAAACGATTAATGGGCGTGCTACCAAACCACGCACGAGGGGCCGTTTAAGCCCCTTTTTTCTTGCCTGATAATAAACAACCTTTCCCACCTCACTCTACACTTTCCCTAGAGTCTCACTCACCAGCCTCTGTATAACCGCCATAGCGCGGCACACTGCTCACTCGCGCCAAGCCTTACTCCCTACTCATCAACCCTTTTTATTTTACCCACAAAAAAGCCCAGCCAATTGCTGGGCTTTTATACGCTTAATACGGTTTATTTAACCGCGTTGCGATACAGCGTTACCACCAAGTAGCGTAGAGCGCCACCAAGATTAATGATACGGCCATAGCCGATACCTTATAAGAGGTCGTCGTACCAAATTCAATACCGTTGAGGTCCACCGCATTCTCTTGATCCTTACCACCGGTAAGAATTACCGTAATAACCGCCAGCACAATACAGCTAACAAATACCACGCCAACACGGTCCATAAAGGGCAGCTCTGGCCACAAAAACTTCAGCGTAAGCGACAACACAAAAGAACCGAGCGCGGCAACCATTGCGGACGCTGCGTTGGCTTTTTTCCAAAACATTCCCAACAAAAACAAGACACAAATACCTGGCGTAAAGAAGCCCGTGAATTCTTGAATATATTGAAACGCCTGATCGAAATTACCCAATAATGGCTTCGCACAAATAATCGCTAACACCAAAGAGCCCAAACTTACCGCACGACCGACAAACACATAATGCTCTTGAGACTCGTCTTTTCGGTAATAGGAGTATAAGTCCATGGTGAAGATAGTTGAGATACTGTTCGTCATCGAACCCAGTGACGACACAATAGCCGCTACCAACGCCGCAAATACCAAGCCTTTAATACCGATAGGCATTAGCTGCATCATCGATGGGTAAGCTTCGTCAGAACGACCAAGGTCAGGCACCAATACAGCTGCAGCAATACCCGGCAACACCACAATAATAGGCATTAACAGCTTCAAAAAGGCCGCGAACACAATCCCTTTCTGGCCTTCTTCTAAACTCTTGGCCGCTAATGTGCGCTGGATAATATATTGGTTAAACCCCCAATAGGAAAGGTTCATAATCCACATACCACCCACCAAAACAGATAAACCCGGCAAACTCATATAGTGAGGGTTATCTTCGCTCAATATCATATCGAACTTTTCGGGTACCGCTTCGGTAAGCGCAACAAATCCTGCAACAATGCCCTCGCCTTTACCCAATAGCCCCAAACAAATATAGGTAAGCAACAAGCCACCAAAGACCAAGATAACTATTTGAATAATATCGGTCATGGCCACGGCTTTTAAACCGCCATATAGGGAATAAGCGACGGCAAAGGCTGCTAGAAATAACATGCCATAGGTCATATCAACACCCGCGATGGTATTAATCGCCAATGCACCCAACCAAAGAACCGCGGTTAAGTTTACAAACACGTAAACACCTAACCAAAAAATCGCTAATACCGTGCGCACGTTGTGATCGTAACGCTGCTCCAAAAACTGAGGCATTGTATAAATGCCACGCTTGAGAAAAATCGGCAAAAAATACTTACCCACAATAATCAACGTTATTGCGGCCATCCATTCGTAAGATGAAATCGCGAGACCAATCGCAAAACCTGAACCGGACATCCCGATAATTTGTTCAGCTGAAATATTGGCGGCAATAAGAGAAGAGCCTATGGCCCACCAAGGGAGGCTGTTACCAGCCAAAAAATAGTCTTTTGTATCTTTTTGGTGACCCGCCTTTTCACGAGAAACCCACCAAGCAATTGCGATTAACGCAACGACGTATACAAGAAACACTCCGGAATCAATTGGAGAGAGCGTCATACATCCACCTTAAAGTTATTATTGTCTAAATAGCGCTATACCTCTGTGAAGCGAGATAATGGCACAGACTTATACAACAAGCCATATGCACCAGCCCCACAAAAGGTAAACGTTTACCTTGCCCGCTTCCTAGAATATAGCGTTTGCCCTCATCAAGCAACGTTCGTTGATATATACGACACTCGCGACGCAGCTCATCGCTGATAAATCGTCGAGTTCTCCCAACTTATCGCACTCCGCAGAAGTAACAGACTCAACGATACCGTGCACGCCTTTAGCCCATTTAACATGCTGGCGCGACGAATCACTTATAAAAAAGGGGTAACGTTGACCGCTAAACCGATACAACAGTGTAAACGTTGCTCTGACACAATTGCTGACCCTCACGCATTCTGCTGTTTAACGCGGCACAACAACAATAATGAAGGCATCGTTCAATCCTTCCCTGCCAGAGTATTTCATCCTTTCTTTTTCTTATCATACATTCATGCTTGTGAAGACAACGGCTAACCGTCTCTCGCCCGAAGTAAGAAGAACTCTTAGGAAAGCTTTAACATCCTTACGTTTATTCACATTACGCCCGCTATGAACCATTTGCGCGGTTGTATTTATAGCCGCTACTCAGAAATAGTGCGTGCTCGCTAAGCAATTTCTAGACAACCTCTCCACACAGAGCTGTACCGCTCAATAAGTATTAGGCGCACTCTTCAATGCTGCTCTTATCAATCCGCCCATCCATTCAATGACCAGAAAGCATACAAACTTTCTTTTACTGAACTAGCAACGAAACCAACACATAAATTAACGATATTCCAATTGAGAAAGAAATAAAAGGCGCCAAAATGTAACCCAATACAGCGGGGAAACACTAAATCACCCATCTTTAAGTGATTTTTAGTCAAAAACCACCACCCCTCTCTTATAGTAGTATTGACAATAAGATAGCTATGCCAGACAATAGCCCTTCGTTAATCATTTTGTAACGAGAAGTTCTGGTGTTATCAACCTTGGCAGCCCCCAATCACTGTTTAAGGTTGGCCGGAAACTTTCTCTTCACGGAGGGTTTAGCGTATTTCTCCTGGCGTCTGAATTGCTCTTGGTTTATTCAGGCAGAGACCAATGAGTTAAGGGTCTTAAATAGGTTAGGTTGACAGGGTGGGCATTGCCCACCCTTTTTTTGCCTGTCATTCACACCTTGCTAGTGCCTACGCCTGCTTTTCGTTATGGTGAGCCCATCATACAAGCAGAACAGGCCACCACATGTCGCACTCTTTTTATTTATTAACGTCACCTTACCGCCAACTCCATTGGGCACAAGACTGTTGCCGATACGTGTTTTTATCTGTTTTAACCTTAGCAACGAGCGCAATTGCTGTTACGGAAAATGTACAAACAAAATCTGCAGATCACCTACTCAGCAAGCATGTTTACACCGCCAGCAATGGCATGACGCTGCCTTACCGCCTCTATCTACCGAAAAATACAAGCCAAAAGACCCCTTTACCCCTGTTGATCTTTTTGCACGGCAGAGGAGAACGCGGCACAGACAATAATGCGAACATGTTTAACAATGTAGGGTTATTTAAAGGCGAGCATTCAATCCTCAGCCATAAAAACCGTCAACAATTCCCTACCGCTATTCTCATTCCTCAGTGCTCAGACAAAACCCCCCATGAAGAATGGGCACGCTGGAAAGGTAACTCCGCCGAACAGCCCTTTGCCGGCTTGGGTGCCGATGGTAGCTATCAGCAACACGCTCAACCGTCTGCCTCTTCGGCAGCTACGTTGGAGCTCATCGATTTATTAATTGCGCAGAAGAGATTAGACCCACAACGTATTTACCTCACGGGTATTTCCATGGGAGGTTTCGGGACATGGGAATTGACCAGTCGTCGCCCAGAGTTGTTTGCGGCAGCCGTACCCATGGCAGGCTTTTCCGATCCGTCTAAGGCGGCGTTAATTAACACCATTCCATTTTGGGTTTTTCATGGCACCACGGATCAATACAACCCTGTTGAGGGCTCACGTGTCATGACACAAAAAATGAAGGCGCTAGGTGCTGCGATTACCTATACCGAATATGAAGGGCTGGGGCATGGCGAAACATTTGAAAAAGCTTGGCAGAACACTCATATTCTGCCGTGGATATTTGCCCAGAAAAAAGCACTAAGCCCCCAGCAATAGGTGAAAAGGCATGACATTGACTGCGTGGTTACCAACATTTGGACGCATCGGCGCCGTCAATGTCGAACGCTTTTCGCAAGCCGGCTTGATTCAACGTGAAGCGTGCACATTGCGTATCATCCGTTTGCTTACCTGCCACTGACGCCGTTAATACATATCGAGTAATTACATCACCCGGCTGCACCACGGAAATCGTGTAATAACCGTCGGGGCTTTCACTTCCACCAATATCATCCACGTCTGCGGAGTATTGATTGTTTTGCATATACAATCGCTCTTGCATTGCCGCCGCCGAGAGCAATGCGTCCTTTGCGTCGGTTCTATGACTTTTGAGCATAGAAGATCGATAGCTGGGCACTGCGATTGAAGCCAAAATCGCAACAATAACCAACACAATCAACACTTCTATTAACGAAAACCCGCCATTCGTTTGCTTTAATTCCAACATACTTACGACCTATTTTAACTCAATTTTTTACCAATCAATGGGAATCTCTCGCCACGATTGACGTTGCCCTGTTCGTGTACGCCCCTGAATTTCCTGATTCACAATTTCACCCGTAGAGGTTTGAATAATTGCACGGCTATTGCCGTCGGCGTCCTGATAAATCGTCGGTGTTGAAGGGTTGCCCGTGCCCAACGACTCATTTTCTTCTACAAGTTCTGCTTCACCATTTTTTACCGACGAATCTTTACCCAGCGGAGCAAATTCGCCGGGGATTCCTACTTGATAATGAGGGGCATAGAGATAGCCACTGCCTTCGGCATCACACACTTCACCCGTAGGCTGATACGTGGTAAAAATGAGAGACTCATCAGAGAGCTCAGCTTTGGTAGTATTGCGCTCTAGATCGTAAGGGAAATCAAAGAACCAACCGGAATGGTCTGCCACTGCGCTCATGACATCGGAAAAAGTCTCTGCACTCTCACCGGTATTTAACGAAACCGGCGTGCTACCACCGCGCTTAATAGAGCCATCGGTGTACACATCTATATCAGTCGTTTCGACAAGAGTAGTTGTTGAAACTAACGTGCCAGGAATACTTTTCATATCCGCATCGGGGTCTTTTATGCCGTAATAAGTTTGATCTGTACTACTGCCATTATCGCCCGAAGTATAATAACGACCCGTACCACTGTAGACCCAAAAATTATTGGAGCGATCCCGAATTAGTGAGGGCGGCGCACTGAAAGGTTGGTTTGTTACGTTAATTAACTGACTAAAAGACATCGATAAAGAGCTGCCCGACAACGTTAAGCCGCCACGCATAAGCTGGCCGGTAGGCGCGGCCTCGGTGCCGCCAACAACGCCAAAATAAATAGCATCATCTTCAAAATCATTATTCCAGTCGCCCGCCGCAACACCACCAACAAAGGCCTTAGCAATAGTGGTATCGAACTTCTGAAGCGCTTTTGTTCGCAAATTAAACGCGAATACCTTTGCTGTTTTTTCGCTAACAGCATTTTGCAACGCGGCACTGCGCGTCGCGGGCGTGTCGCCTGCAGGGCCAGAGCCAAATACTAAAAACCATTCATTTTTAGCGGGGCTAGAAAACGAACCTGAACGGCTATTTTTTGCCCTAAACTTTACAAGCGTTGGAATAGAAACCGAGTAACCTAAATCTTCGTCCGTAATCTCTGCAATGATTTCAGGTGGAGATTCTGGATCAGTAATATCGAGAATGACATAACCCGATCTCAACGTTATATCATCACTGGTATCGCTATCGCGCGCACTATCGGGATCGATTGTAACTTCGCCACCGCCAAAACGCATACCGACGACCAGAATATTACCCCAGCCCTCTGGATGATCAATTTTACTTGCGCTACTCCAAATACCGTTCACATCAAAAATTTGTGGCTGCCCATCAACATAATAAACATGCGCATATTCTGGCTGAGATAAATACTGTAGATGCGGAAGTAAGTTATAGGGAATATAGCCCCACAACTCACTACCTAGCGGGTGTGCCGAACGCCCATTAATTGATGTCTTGTAACTGGAAGAAGCCGAATCATAAAAGCCCGCGTTGAACGCATGGATCATGCCGTCGTTTGCGCCCAACATAACCACCTGCCGGCGGTCTTCAACCGCCTTCTTAAAATCAAGGTAAGTATTATCGCCAAAACTAACGTCATAACCTTTACCGGGGCGCGCTAGCGCAACGGGTGAAGAATTAACAATATCACCGAGCAGCCACGGTTCTTCACCATTCCCTGTATTACCGTCCCACTCTATTGTACGAGAGCGAAATTCATCATTCGATTCATCACCACGAATATAATTAACCAGGTTTTCCAGCGCAGTATTATCAGAGCCGTAATCCAGCAACCTAAAATTATGGCTGCCGCTCGTTGCAAACTGGCTCGCTTCAAACGGCACGGATTCCGCCAAATCAATTTGGCCGTCGCGTGTACTGGGGTTGTCTACGCCAGTAAAAAGGTAACGCCCCTTATTGGCAACGGTCCCGTAGTTTCGGTTTTCCGTGTAAGATTCTACCGCCGCCAACTGATCTCGTGCGCTCCATATGGGCTGTAAATCGGTAATATCAAACGCAGCCCCTGATACTGAGCCCCGTGTTCCATCGGCGTTAACCGCGTAACGCTGCACCATTGTGCGCTCTAAACCTTCGTCATAATAAATTTCTACAATAGGGTCACTGGACGTTAACTGCCCCGGAACTTCTGAGCCAGACTCCAAATCTTCACGCAGCTCACTATGGTCATCAATAAACAATGAATGCAATGTTCCCGCCCAAGTCACACGCGTATTGCCTGAGAGCGTGTCCACTTCAAAAACAGGGTTGTAGAGTGCTTGATACACCGCACCCTGACCGGCACCTGTACTTGCGACAACAGACGCCGCCGTACCAGACGAAACACGTTTAGTAATGTCGCCAAATACCCGCGCTAAACGCGACTCTAATTTCGCAGGGTTGCGCACAGGAAAATACGCATCGGGAATGCCATCAGCTCCCAAACTTCCGTCTACATCTGTTTTGTCCCATTCCGACGTTAAGTCCGGTAAATTATTATTGTTGATATCATTAAAATTTCCGTACTTCGCGGCGTACCATAATGGGTTTTCCAGTACTCCCGGTGTACCTGCGGCGGCCGTAAATTTTTCAATAACACTTCCCCACTGCGTTTTATTGTAAGCCGACCAACCACTTCCGGTTAACGCTACCGAATTAAAATCAACGTTAGAATCAGCTTCGATTAACGGGGTATAGGTTGCATCACGATTGCTCCCATTCATCACGAAACCAAGCGCGATATCGCCTCCGGCGTAGTTGGCAACCTCGGAAATACGTATTTGAATTTCACCCGTCGATGCCCCAGCCCAATTCGGACGGTTAGACGAAGAATCGTTAGTGTAATTACCGCATTGCGATTGCACGCTGGAGGCAGAACCCGTAGCCGTGCAATACTCCAACACCATGTACACATCCATATCAAAGTCACTGCCCCACAGTGAATCTTCCCAGGCAATATAAAAAGCAGCGTAATGATCGGTTTGGCTATGAGTGGTGATATCCACCAAGCTGCAGGCTGTTTCGCCAGTAGCACGCGTAGAAGTACAGTACGGAACTATGCGAACACTCTCTTTATTAGACGTAGTCACTTCCAACGTGGGGACGGATTCCGCCAGCGCTAACATATAGGATGAAACGTTCTGCTCGCCTTCCAAAGAGCGTAAATCTTTAAGAAAGCCATAATGCGCCAAGCCAGCTAAATTATAAGTGCCCTTCAACGAGGGGACTTCTGGGCATATACCAGTAGCGTCCGACAATTTTGTAATTGTTTTAGCGCTACAAGAATCGGTGGGATCGGCCGGTGTATTACCCACCAAAAATGTATTGTTGGTAATGTTTTCACCATCGCCCACAATGTCGGTATAGGCTTCGATATGCGAAAGCGATGATAAACCGGGTAGCGTACTACCGGATAACCCCGCCACTAAATTATCGCCGTCAAAAGTATTAACACCCGTCGACAACAATACAATGGCACAGTTTGCGCAAGAATCTGAACCGGACATGGGGTCGGACCAGTTAACGTTGGTCAGGCCATCAATGCTGTCTTTAGCCGCGCCGGCGTAACCATATTCCGTCGTTCCCGCCGTCGCACCGGCAAAGTAGCGCAAGGCTTCTAAGTACAGTTCCGCGAGAGGGTTGCCCCAATCTTTACATGTATAAGTACTACCGGATAAGAACTGGGCCATTGTAATGCCCCATGTGCCACAATCTTCGTAAAAGTTGGTGCCGAAATTCCAGCCCTGAATACGTAGGCGATTAAGCGTATTAATGATGCCGTTTTTATCGGTTCCTTGATTAACAAACTGTCCCGTTTGCGAATCTATTTCTATGTCGGCATTAGCCGCGCTTTCACCACCCATATAGGATACATTTTTACGTAATACACCGCCTTTATGGTTATTGATGTAGCTACCCGTCATTAAGCCAAATTGTAGGCCACCGTTTTCACCGTAAGATTGCAAAAGGCCATAGGGCTTATAGTGCGTAACATTTTCACCGTCTACGTACTGCCGGCAATCCGTCTGGTCTTGGCCACTAACACACGTTTCGACCCGCACATTAAATTCAAACTGCGAAATTCCACCGATAGAGCCCGACGTTGGCCTACTTGGAATAAAATCATTATGACGATCGCCATTGTCCCCAGCGACCTCTTCTTCAAACATACAAAGATTTCGTTCACTGCCGCTCCAGGTAAAAAGATCACCTTTTGCCACTTTAAAAACAGGGGGGTGAGTCGCAACATTTAGCGAGCCCGAAATTCCAGACGTAGCACTGGTAACGTTACAAAAACTTACCGCATCAGAACTTCCGTTTTCACTAGTGATAGCCGTGTAATCACTAATACTTCCGGTAATGTCGCTATTTTTTGCTACCTTTACAAACGCATGGTTATCATCGGGAAGCAGTGCGCGCTGTAATATGGTTTGGCTTTCGGTATCGGTTGAACGATAGCCGCCATAAAGTACCTTACGGATGACATCCATTCGCGTCATGGTCATCCAGTTCATAAAGTTACCGCTCCAACTACCGGCGGCACCAGCACAGCTATGATTCGGCGTTGGGCTGGCCACCGTAATATCGGAAGCCGATAATGCTACTTTACCCTTTGGGGAAAAGTAGCCGCTGACATAGCTATAACAATAATCAGAATTAAAATAGCCGTAATACACTAAGCCATCGTTATAGGTGGTCTCCAACGTACCATCATTATCGAGGTCACTATAGTCGGTGTAGGCTTTATGCCACATTTGATTGTCATTAGACATGACCAACATAACCAACGGATCATCCGAGTTTGATAACAGCGGCGGCACCGAAATAAATTCTTCCATGCCCGCATGGCCAGTTAACGGCGCTACCATTACTACGGCTACTGCAATCCATTTTTTAACGCGCTTAGAAAAATAGTTCTGCATAGTATTGCTCTTTTTATGTAAGGTGCTCACTGTTTCACTCCACCACCATATAGGTTGACTGCAGCATAACTTTTGATCGGTCACCATTGCCGTCGGCTAGCGCGGTTACTCTATAAAGGGGCTCACCCGTAGTGGGATTAGTTTCATTAAAAATGACCATATCGTCGGGAGGTACGAAACACAGAAACTCCACGATAAATTTAACATCTTGCTCAATACCTTCCACTTTAATGGTGCGATGTTTCCCCGTGTTATTCCAAACATCTAAGGTTGTGTCTTTCCAAAAAGCCATGCGCTCGGCGGTAGTTGCCGAAGCGCCTACCGCGCATTCCCACTCTTCTGTGGCACCGGATGAAAAGTCACCATCAAAACACAACCCCCCGCTACACGTATCATCAAAACACGTAGCGCCATTGCCACACTCGTTATAAAGTTTACTGTGCGGTGGTTTATTGGCTTCAAGCCATTCTTCTGCACTGGCTAACGCGGCTTCCGCTGCTGCAAACGCCATATCACGATCACGATGACTCGTCGCCATTTTTAATTCGGTGGTCGACGTTTGCATGTTTGCAACACCTAAAAGACTGATCACAACCAAAATAACCAACGCGACAATAAGGATCGCCCCCGTCTGACGGGAGGGAAGAGAAGAGACACAGGAAGGGGGTTGCATCATTTTGAATTACTGCCCAATTAATTATTGCGTATTTTAATAGTGGCGCTAACAACTTGACGCATCAGTTTATCTTCAGAAAGTTTATAGTCGTCACCGTCAACTTTAAGAGTGACATCTTGATCCGTCAGATAGACATCTCGATCGGAGCGAAAAATTAACGTTAATCGCAAGGCCACCACTTCTGCCCAGTCAGCCACTTGGTGCGCCGATAAATACTGATTGGCCTCGCCGTCGTCATCACGATCAATACCGTATTGCACTTGCATGTCTTCGACGCCCACGGCCACTTCTTCGGTTTCTGTTGCGGCTACGCCATCGCTCGCCGTAAGCACCTGTCGTTTTAATGCAGGCATGTCCGCAACAACAACCGACTCACCAATATAATAGGCGCTCACTTCATACGGCATAACGACCGAACCGGCATTAAAATCTTTTTCAGTATTGGCGCCGCAGCTATCTACGGTGCACCCGTCAGCACAACTAATGCTATTGGTTTCAGTGGCACGAACCACTCGCGTGCAATTACGCGCACCATCCGCAGCATGTTGTAATGTATTTGAATCACCTCCGGGCCCTGTCACTTGGAACAGCCCTATCTCGCGACAGTTTGCGTCCGCGACCATCATGGTTGAGCCCGACGTTACCTTTTCACTTGTCCATAACGAAAACGTCGCGGTCGACGCGCTATGGCTACGGATACTGTATTCGCGAGAAGCATCAGCGAAGCGAACGATAAAAGCGTCGGTGCCTTCGAGAATATCCTCCGCAAAAACGTCCGGTTTATTGGCGCTCTCCCAATCAAACCCCTGAATGCTCTCAGTTAATTTAATAAAACCATCTAGATCATCAACAACTACATTCGCTTTATTCGCACTGCGGATACCCGCACAGCCACTATAGCCCGCCATGCGAATTTCTCTTTTTATTTGGTCTAATACGAATCGTGCGTTGTCCTGTACAAACGATAATTGCTCACCATCGTAAGAGGATCGCTTGGCGTTAAATGCGATATTCAATACACCAGCTAAAATAATGCCTGCGATTAATAACGACACGAGTAATTCAATAAGCGAGAGGCCCACCTGAGACATGCGAGAAAAGGAAGGCCTACAAAAACGGGACGGGTTAAACATCAGTTATCAACTTATATTCTTGCGTTATTCGAGTGCCGTCAGCATTGCTGCCCGATTCAAATTCAATACGAATAACAATTTGATTGCCAATTCTGTTGATCTCGCTGCGCCCACCCGGTAATAGGCTCGCAACGTTGCTGCGCCAATTATGTAAGTTCCATTTGGCCATATCGGTAGGCGAGCAACTCGATGCAACCGTCGCACAATCAGGCTTGGCGGGCGTGCTTTCAGTATAGTTAATGAAGTAAGAGGCCTCGGCACTTGGCGTAGTCAACATACCCTCGTAGATATCCGATGCAAGAAATGCAGCCTGAGAGTTCAGTGAAGCATCTTTCATTAAGGTAACGGATTTAACTTGCATCGACATAACCACAAGTAACCCAGTACCTAACACAATAAGTGCGACCATGGTTTCAATAAGTGACGAACCCGAATGTTTACGCATTTTCATTTTAAAGGCAGCTCAAATCAGATGTTGAAGAAAGCGTATTACTGGCGTTGGCAAATCGACTTTCATGTACACCGTCGCCATCGGAATCGATTGTCTGCAATACTCGGCCCGTACCGATCAGCATTAACCCTCGCGCAAAACTTGCCACTTTTTTTGCGCCACATATCTGAATCAGGATAGGACGATTAATCTGTTCTCCCTCAACTGAAGGGCGGCCGTACTCATTAAAGCTTAGATAATCGAGCGAAGACTCCGTGGACACATCTAGAATTGAGAACGAGTTCGACCCGTCATAAATAGACGCCAAAACTACCTCTTCATCGCCATTGCGCACGCCATCGCGCGCTGTACCGGAATGGTCAGCGCCATCATCCTGAAAAACGATCCAACCTTCATTCCAATCACCGTCGCAGTTTTCACCCGTGCCGCTAGGGCAGATAGAGACCGTTTTATTGCGCGCTACCGCTTCATACCGTGCACTCATCAGCGCCGAATTTATCATCTTTCGATCGGAGAAGACGGCGTTCTTGCGCACATAACTATCAAACGAAGGAACCGCTACCGTTACAAGAATAGCGGTAATAGCCATTGCAGTGATGAGATCCAACAGGGTGAAACCATGGCATTGGTTAGAAAAATGTCGTGTCATAACAATTGGCCTGCCCTTCTGGTGTGTTTTTAAGCCTCACGGTTATAGCGTGAAACCTACGAATACATTAAGTTCATTTAATATACGTTTATGATATATAGGTTTCGAGTCTGAACGGATAACCGGTACTTTATGATGATGTACGGAAGATGCATTATGCGTCACATAGGCTAACTATCGGTCATATTGGCCGACATACATTCATTAAAGTTATTTTGGTGTCAAGACGCATATTCCAAATAGATATATTAGATGGTGGATTTTAACGACACCCGCATAACGCTGATCGTTATTGAGCAAGATATAGCACGCGGCACTAAGACAATTTTTGGCGTACACAGAATCGGTTCAGCAAGATAAGGCCGTTAGGAGAATGTACTGATAAGCCAACGAAAGTGGCTTTTGGAAGGATACGTATACAACACGCGCAGAGCCGTTTGCGGGTGCAATGGCTGCCCCGTGTTGCACGTGCATAACAACTAGGCCGTAAAACCGCCCTTTGGGCAAAGGGCGTAGACAAAAACGCAAAATACGGTGCGCATAGTAGGCCCGCGCCGAGGGTTATCCCTTAAGCACTGAACAGCATCTAAAAAAGCAAGCAGAGCACCCCTTATCGGTTATTAGCCAAGGCCGCCATTCAAGAGAGCCCTTTTGCGGCAACGCCTCGACGAGGAATCGCCTGCCAGCCCATACCGCCTATCATCAACAAACAACACACCAGCGCAACCCACCAGAGGGTGTTATCGGGCTCCGAGGCCTCGCTTGTGGGTTCAACTTTCTGCAACTGCTGGCCTTGTATCTGCTGCATTTGCTCGGCCTGAACAGGGGGAACCGACTTAGCCGGCGCCTCAGGTGCAGGCAGTGATACGCTCAAGCCAAAGCCTGCAGCCTTTTCACCTACAAACTCACGTAGTTTGTCATTGTCGACAACCAGATCGTAGCGGTTGACCAAGGTTTGATAGCGTTCAATTAGCACCTCTACTGTGGCATCACTCGCGTCCCAATATTCTTTGCGCGTCGATTCCAAAAGTGTTTCGATCATTTGCGCTTGCGCTGCTGGGTTCGACTGTTCAAAGAACGTGTCCATATCGAGTTCAAGCCGGTCTTCTACATAAATCTCGAAGAAATCTTGCCATTGATCATCACGCACAACATTGGGGTCAACCACTTGCCAACCCCAAAAATTGGCGAGATTTGAAGCCATAGTGACGGCGCCGCTATATCCCTCTTTTTGCATTTCCTCAATCCAGCGTGAATTAAAGTTACGGCTACGTAATTCCTTCGCCATAAATTTAGCGGCACTTTCAAGTTTACTGTTTTTCGCATCACGCAAATTACTGATCAACATTTCTGGGCTTTTACCATCAAGATTGCGAACCGCTAAAGCAAGGGAGCCGAAGTATTCAAACGGGTCATCTGAAGTGATCATGCCATATAAATTTGACGATCGAGAAAACAGGGCTATGTCTGTACCGGAGAGTTGTTTGCCGTATAAGCCTTCCATTTGCCTGCCCCAACGATCGCTATCGGCGCCAAAGTAGTAGCCCATTTTACTAAGGTAAGTGTCGGCAATTACAGCATCGGTTTCCCAGCTTTCACTCTCAAAAATAGGACCATCAACACCACTTCCATAATCGCCCGATGCATTTGAAAAAATGCGTACCGTTGAAAGATATTGCGCTTCAGCTACGTCCACGCCCTCTTCCATTAACTGCGCTTTAATCGTTTGGCTGTTATCCCACAGTGAATTGCCAGCTTCTTTTAATTCAGCCACTTGCTTAATGGCATTAGCCAGACGCTGCATTACATTAGGGAACGCATCCCTATACAACCCTGTTGCAGATAGCACCACATCCACACGTGGCCGCCCAAGCTCACTCGCCGGAATTATTTCGGTATCGACGACTCGTCCATCGTCGCTCCATACCGGCTTAACGCCCATGGCGTATAACGCCTGACTTTCCAATACACCGTAATGACGCATGGCCTCTATCGACCACAACGAAAATGCCAATTTGTCGGGGAATTCTCCATGTTGTTCGCGATAATCATTAATCGCCTGTTCGACCAACACTTTGCCCTGATCGAAAGCTGCTCGCGTAGGTAAGCGTGAAGGGTCAAAACCATAAAGGTTCAAACCGGTAGGCAATGAGTCCGGGTGCCTCACCGGGTCGCCGCCGGTCTTAACCGCAATATACCCACCCGACAGCCCACGCAAGGTATTGGGCAACTCCTGAATACTTTGCATGTTGGCAAAATACTCACGGCCTTTTAACACGTGTGTTTGCAGCGCTTCGGGCAAAGGGGAAATATCACTATTTGTCATTACAAAATCTGTGACCACACGGTAACCTGGCAACCGCTCCACGGGTGTTTCGGAATTTTGAAAAAACGCATGGTGTGCATCATCTTCGTCAACCGCAACATCACTTCCGTGCGCATGTTCGCCGTGAGTTTCGTCGAGGTGTTCGTGTTTATCAGGGGCGTAATGTTCCGCTTCATATTCCGCAGCCAACGCGGTAAATTCACGACCTAACATTTGCCCTAACGTACTGGCCTGTAATCGCACCTCCGGTAATTCTCCGAAACTATGTAAACCCAGTGGCTGATTTTCAGCCGCGAGTTCGCCAAGATAGGTATGCAGTACCGCTAAAAAACCCTCAAAATCGGCCTGAATAGCCTCGTGCGTCCAACCAATATCTTTACACAAATCTTTTTCAATACAGACCGAGGTAATGTTGTCGCCGGTTTTTTGTTTAACCGCGCCCTCGTCCATCGATTTATATTCATGCATTAATGCATGAATATCGGCAGTGACCCCCTGCAAACCGGCCGCCGCATATGGCGGCGTCATATGGCTTACCACAACAGCGCTACCGCGACGTTTGGTTTGCATAGCTTCACCGACATCATCCACGATGAAGGGATACATCACGGGTACATCGCCCACGGCTAAATTACCGCCATCGTAACGAGACAGACCACGCTCTTTACCCGGCAAGTATTCTTGTGAGCCATGTGTGCCCAAATGGATAAACGCATCACTTCCCCACACCTCACGCGCATAAAAATACGCGGCCAGGTAATAATGATTCATTGGAATTGTTGTTTTATGAAACAGGCCTTGTTCCTGTTCTGCATCGTCGCCTCGTGGCGGCTGGCGCATAATGAGCATATTGCCATTACGAATACGGGGTATAACAAAATATTTTTCGCCTGCCCGTTCTACCACCATAAAATTATCGTCGGGCTCACCCCAAAATTCAGTTATGGGCGTAGTTGTTCCTGCGGGCAGAGTCGCTAACCAATCCTGATAACGCGCAACTGGGAATAGTTCAGCAAGATCTTGTTCTAATAATTTATCCAGTTCGTATTCACGGTAAAACGGATCGAGCACTTTGTTCACGCGTTCAATATAAAATTCGCCGGGCTTTGCCTCAATGTTGTAACCCGCTTTATTCAGTGCGGTCCCGACTGTACGCAAGCTTTCAGGTATATTCAGAAACGATGCGCCCATGTCGCGATCCCCCCAAAACAGTACCGTCAGTTTTTTATCTTTATTAGGAAGGTGCGCCAAAGCAGCATAATTAATGGCACGGCTCACAAGGTGCTCTAGCTGATAGTCTATCGCTGTTGCTCTATGCGTGGTTTGGTCAATTGCAGCCACAATAACAGGGTCTATAACGCCTGCGGTTTCCGGCAATACCAGTGTGAAAGCCATCATTCCTGCGGAGATACCTTGCTTACTCTCTTCCCATGCTTGCTGATCACCATCGTAGTAGGTAAGTGCCTGCATGACGGGTACACCGAGTTTTTCAAACTCCGCTTTCCGCTTGTTGGCCCAGTGAATGGACCTAAAATTAATAATAGCATCAACAGTGGTAACGCCATTGTCTTGCAGCAGTGCAGAATAGTCCTTGGAGCGAGGGCTTAACTCAAAGTAGAACGGCACAACGTTTATACCACGCGCTTCCAATAACGCGATGGTTGCGTCCACCACCTCTGTTTGCGCACTTTCGATAAGCGCGCGCTGCAACATCACACCAATACGAATACCTTTTTCATCAGCTTGCTTTGTCGATTCGTCTGTCGATTCGGCCAACCATTGATCATACGCCGCGCGCCCATCAAAAATAAGCTGGCTATACTGAGGATGATAAATACCTTGCGCGGGGAATATTATGGGCGGCTCAAGGGCGATATCACGGTTATCAAACAAAGCATGACGAAGGTACTGCACCAAGCGATTAAAATTTTCGACTCCGCCATTATCGTAATAATCGAATAACGTTTTAGCCTGCTGTTCGCTCATATTCGCACGAAGTTCGCCTAAACTAGGTGCACGAACGGCCACTATTTTGGTTGACGCCTGCTGTACAATGGGCGCGTACTTTAAAAATGTCGACCGCGTACTGCGCTCCGAGACCGTATCGAAAACGGTTAAATCATAGTTTTCTAAAAAACGTTTCACGTCTTCTTTTTCGCCTAACGCGCTTTCGGCCATTTGTTCAATAATAATATTTTGGCTTTTCGCGAGATCCTTTAATATCGTTACTTTTGCTTTGTTACTATGGGAACCGCTCACGAACAATATTTTCTCGTCAGCCATACTCCAAGAAGATAATAGTACCAACCCCATTACCCACCCAATATTGGCCACAACTTTTATCAAGCTCGTCATTATCTATCTCAACTATAACTTATTAAATTTCAGATTTACCGCAACACAGGTTTTAAACGAAAGCAAAACGACTATTCAGGAACATAGACAATTGAGCCATCGGCCATTTTATAGGCCACACCGGCTTTAACTCCCTCCCCCGCGCCAATTTGGCCACTACTTTGGTAGGTTTCAATTGTTTCGCCTTTTTTGATCATGACCTCCATGTTCGGCTGGCCCGCATTTTTAATGACGGTTACATTTTCATCCATAAACGGGTTTAATGGATTTTGCGCAATCGCAATTAATAATGCTGCCACCAACACTAAAAACACATCAACTAAATTAATCACCGACAGCGCTGGGTTACTGGCTTCATCTTCATCAAGCAGCCTCACGAATATCCTCCCCTGCGGGTGTTTCGTGTCGCTGGTTAAGCGTATTCAAGTGAACTAGCTCCATCGCTAACCAACGTTTTTTAATGGTTGCTATCCAAAACGTAATCGTAGCGATAACAAGCCCAAATATTACCGCCGAAAATGCCACAATAAGATTGTCACTAATACCTTGAACGTTCCCGTTTGCTAAGCTTTTCAACGCTGGCCCCATGGGTACCATGGTTGCAATAAGCCCCAACATAGGGGCTATACGGCTAACCATACGCACGCCTTCCAACTCTTTGAGGGCGGCCACATCAAGCTCATCTTGGCTAATTGTTCGATTACTCAACCACGCTTGCGCAAGGGGATAGCCCGCAACGTGTGCGCAATCCTCTTTGTTCAGCCGGGGTAAACACTGAATTTTCTCAGCATTACGTGAGCGCTGCCAAGCGGTGGCGAAAAATACGCCCAGTACAAATAAGCTATAGGCAAACAAAACAGCCAGCAATACGAGTACAGGCGCAAGAAAAAAGTCGGACATCTGATACATCAGATTTTCTAAAGAACGAATCATCGAAATAAACCTTGTAAAAAATGGTTGCCCCCGGGGCTAACGGAGGCAACCCAAATAAAAGGTTCCATCTACTGCAAAGGAACCCTTCGTCCACACATCAAAGTACTGCGAAACGGAAACTGTAATTCCCTGAATTACCCTCTGCATCGTAATAACTTGTAATTTGAATTTTGTAAGTGGCGGTGGCCGTTTTTATGAGGTAAACACCGTATTGTGACCACAGCTGATGGCCGCTTTGTAGATTGTAGGCATACCAAGAATGAGCATCGAAAAATCGTACCTGCTTAACATTGGATTCAAAACCATAGTACGCCGCAGACGCAACAGGTATTCCCGTATAGGCATTATCAAAATCCCGAATTGCACTCGCATCGTCGGCAATATTTATTTCAAAATCCGCGCCGGTATTTTCCGCTACCGTCACGCAAGGTAATTGAATATCCCACGCATCGTTTTCGGTCACCACGCTTTGAGATTCGGCATCGATAAAAATATCATTCGTACAGGCAGCGGTATCGACCATAACGTCTACTTCCGCCATAAAGCTTTCATCGCCAGCGGCTACATCTTGCAATGCTACTCCCAGCGTAAGGCTCGCAATGGTGTACCCGGCGGTGGTTAACGATTTAGCGCGGATTTTGCTAAAATTACCGTCGGACTGAACAATAAAGTAGTGTGTTTCCGCCGCACTCACCGCATGCGTTTCGTAGTTATAATTATAAAATTCGGAACCAACAATAAGTGCTTCCGTATCCGTTGAAAACTGATCGTCTGCTGGAATATCTGCTGCAGTTACAGCGGTAAAATCATTGAGTTCAGATTCTGCGGTGGCCGCCACAAACTGATCAACAACCGGCAGGCCGTCATCGCCCCAAAATTCAGCATTATTGCCCGTAAAGTAACCCACAACAGGCGTTGTTGCCGCGCCATTTAATTGCACATTGGTCCGTTTAAAGGAAAAATCCCAATCGTCACTAGCAGCAGCTTCTTCCTCTGTGAGCGTGAGTGCTTCACCGGTGTCCAGGTCGAAATAAACATAATGTGATTCAGCGGTTGTTCCGGTTGAATACGGGCCCACTATTGCACCGGGTTCTGGTGTTGGCTCTACCGTTGGTACGGGTGTGGGTGCTAGTGTGGGCGTCACACTCGTATCAATATTACTGCCTGAACCACCGCAGGCAATTAATGTTAAGGTGCTGCACGTTAATAGTATTAATTTATAAGTGTTCATACTGTCCTCAATTTAAATTAGATCGAACTGAATACTGATAAAAATCTTACGGCTAGACACAGGACGCAAATCAAATAAATGATTGCGCTCAGCGGCAGGATTTTTATGTTGGTTAAATAGATTGTCTACACCGGTACGCCACGTAAAGTGGTCACCTATAGACTGGCTGAAATTTATATTCCACGCTGTCCAGCTGTTTTGTTCAACGCTAAGAATATCGGCGGGTACTTGCTCATCTCGCTCGTGAACAACGTAAAGCAGAGCATCCAATTGCCACGGCGTGTAGCGGTAACCTGCATTAGCTTTTATCTGGTGATAAGGTCTTTCTTGTAGACGTTGACCATCGCCATTTCGAGCATCGAGATAGCTGTAATTGAGCTGAAGTGTTACATGATTTTGTTTATAGGTTGTCGATAAATCGACGCCTTGAAGAATAGCTTTTTCTACATTTTGATAATTATAAATTTGTAACCCCGCGCCCGCCGACGCGTTAGCGTGATAGGACGTTTCGATCAGATTTTCGGCCGCTGAATAATGTCCGCTTAACTCAACGCTCAGATTTTTACGGTACTCATCAAAATGGCCGCCCCACGTTAATGTATTGTTAAACGATAAGGCTGTTTCGGGTTTTAGCGCGGCGTTGCCCAGTACTATGTAGCCCAAGTTGCTGTGATCAAACACGTACAGACGCTCTTTTAATGTTGGCACGCGATAACTCTGGCCTGCGCCTAATCGCCATTGCAGCTCTTGAGTGTCACTCAATTCAATGGTTTTTAATCCGCTCGCTCTCACCGCACTGTGCCAGCCAAAATCACTATCGTTTTGCGCCCGCACACCCGCTACCCATTCATTTTTTGGGTTTAACCAACTCACTTGCGCAAAACTTTCAACGCTATTACGCAATGCATCGTCAATTTCTACTGTTCCAACATGCCCAGCGCTTACCGGCAACTTTTCCTGATGCAGGGTATCTTGGTGAACCACAACACCCGCAACCCATTCAGCTTTCGGTGTAGACCAAACACTTTGCGCATCCATCTCTGCCAAGGTGATATGACTATCACGCAGGCTGTTAGAGTTACCACTAATTTCGTTATGTTCGATAACCCGGCTATTAATTTGCCACTGACCGGCTAATGTTTTTTCGGCACGATTAAGCGTGCTTTGAACGCGAAGATCATGCTGAATTTGTTCGACATGTGATTGATAAAAAACAACACTACTTTGCCCCGGGACCGTCAGACTGTCTCGCACTTTATCTTCTTCGAACTGTTGGAAACGGTACTCCGCTTTTATAACATCGAATTCACGCCCCATTGCAATGCGGCTAAATAGTTTTTCTAGCGCTGCTGCATCTTGAGCGACCGTTTCCACATCGTAGTCAAAACCGGGGTCATCTATCCATTGAACCTGCGCCGAACCAAACCACCGGCCCGCTCGAAATGCACCTTTTACCCTGTGCTGCTGTGCTGGAAGTTGCTCCTCTCGCGCATCGGCACTGTACCGGGCCGCTTCGCTGTTAAGGCTTAGCTGGGTGCCATCTTGTTGACGCGTAATAATATTAATTACACCGCCCATGGCCGATGAACCGTACAATACAGAACCTGCGCCACGTACAATTTCAATACGCTCTATATCCGCGACGCTCACCTGATCCAAATCGACCGCCGCGCCAGACGGGCTAATAAGCGGCTGACCATCCACAAGCACCAACACACGATCGCCATCAAAGCCTTGCATATAAACGTTGTAACCGTCTTTTACACTGCGCTTCACCACAACGCCGGGCACTACATTTAACGCTTGTGCCACCGTGGTTTGTGAGGCCTGTCGAATCGTTTCGCCATCTGTAACGGTCACGCTCACCGCTGAATCAACGAGATTTTTGGGTGTTCGGCTACCTGTCACGACCATTTCTTCGAGGGGCTCTGGCGGACGTAAACCCTCCGCACTCACAAACAATGGGAGCGCACACACAGTGCCACCAAGAACAGCCGCAATCCAAATTGATCTCGCACCAGACCACACTCTATTAACCACTCAATACCCCCAATAATGTAACCGTCATAACTGGCCAGCGTGTCTAGCCAGTGAATGAATCGTCAATTTGACACTAAAATCAACCATTAACGAGAATGATAACGGTTATCATTAAGATGCGCAATTGTATCTTAATGCATTACTGTCGACATTGATCCTGCGCAAATGGCGTTAAAGTCATTTTCAGAAGCGGGCTGACGAAGGCTATTCAATACATCGATGGCTTGCTGACGATCCTTTTCAGGCAGGGATTCATCGCCGATTACGATCATCAAATAGTCTCTTAATAATCGATGACAACCATCCGCTTCACTCCACAGCTGTAGCACACGAAGCACCTCCCCCAAGCACAAGCCAGCCGATATCAGCTTGTTGCGATCAAATACTCGGTCGCCCGACCCCTGCTGATGGACGTGAAGCAAAGCAATTTCAAACGCCGTGCCGTAAAACGACCGTGCCAACGTAAGATTGCCATCTCGCCGCGCAACGCCTCCGTTACTCATTGCTCCCTGCCATAGGGACGCGGCCTGTTGACGATCACCCAACAAGACCTTTTGATGACGAGCGCACAAGTACTGCATAAATCCTCCAAACCATTATTGATAATGAGAATCATTATCGTTAAAATGATTCAACAATACAACCTCAGTATTCAAAAACCGGAGGGGCGCAATGAGCACACCAATGAACGAACGGGTATCTGTGACGATTGAAAAGAAATGCTTGCAGCGACTGCTAGACACACAGCAATTAAGTGTTGTCGAATTTCACTGTACCGATAGAACGAGCAAGTACTGGCTTAAGTCGTTACTGTTATCGCTAACAGTCAAACGACTTAATCACACACCTAACGTGTAATATTTTAAAGGCCCGAAACAAACCCTTCGAGGCAACCTAACCCCTCACTCGATGCAATAGCTCGCGTCGTTCGAATAGCCTTTGCCTCTTCAGCAAGGCATATCAGCATAGAGGGGCCTCCATACACGGCATTGCACCGCCATAGCCCCTCAGAGTTACGGCCTACTAGAGTGCAACTTTATCTGTTTTCGAACCTATAGGCGTTTGTAAGATGTCGTGCCCTTGAGCCGGCGAAGCATCACGCCTAACCCGCAACGCTTGCCTTAGCAAATACAGAAGTAACATTGAACACACACACATAACCCCCAAAAGCACTGGGAAACCGCTCAATTGGCCCGCGTTATTCTCGGTCAGTACAACAACCGACAACATCGAAGCAATACCGGCCGCGCTATTCCCTAAAGCGCCTTGTATGGCCGAAAACGCACCGCGCTGCTGCGGGGATGGGATTTTAGATAGCATTGCCGAAGCAATATTCGTACGCGCTGAGCTCGCAGCCATAAACAACGCAAACCCGATATACAGCGCAGAGACCGACAACACCTCAACACCACTGAAAACACCAAAACCTAGCACTGCCGCAACACACACCGCACCCGTCGTCCAACCAAACAAACGCATGCCCTCACCTTTATCGACCTTTCGCCCTGCAACGTGTAATGCCCCTAAACTGCAAAGCCCTCCTACAAAGTACAGCAGCGGAATTTCGCTGCGCGCGAACCCCACATTAAATTGGAAATAACTCGAAAGATGAGGAATAAGAAAGAAGTGCCCAAACATTTGTACAAAGGCAAATGCCATAGCCCAACGTACCGCTATGTTCGCCATTAAATGCCGCATATTCTCCCAAGGTGCTTTGCGCACAGGTGCACGCGGTAAAGAGGGAAACCCCCATGCAACCGCTAACATTAAGACCAAACCAATACTCGCAAAACAGATAAAACTCCCTCGCCACGAAAGCCATTGGGACAGCAGTAAACCTAACGGCACAGAAAAAATAGCCGCTAACGAAAAACCACTGGCAACCATAGCAATGGCTCTACCACGCTGTTCAGGGGCGGTAATATCGATGATTGACGCTAGTAATAAACCGGTAGCAGGCCCACCAAAACAACTTGAAAGTATATAGAGCATAATAAGTTGTTCCGACGATGCCGCCCACGCACACGCGAGGAGCACGCTAAACTTGCCCGAAAAGAACGCAATTAACGCCCATTTTTTGTTAAAGCCATCCAAACTTGGCGCCAATAAAAATCCAAACAGTGCCGCCCCAAAGGTGGCACCGCCCGCTAAATACCCAATATGGTCAGGCGCCATTCCTAGGTCGATAACGAAATCGGGGCCCATGGGCATCACCATCATTAACGTACCGGTTGAAATCATGTTAATTAATAACGCAAGCCACAACGCTTGTTTTGGTAATGCTTGCTTCGGTAATGATTGCATTGTATTGACTGTCTCCTAGTCGCAGGTGCCACTGAATAAGCACTTACTCAAACTTGATAAAACTGTTATCCATAAATCGGTTGCGATAAACTTGGCTATCCTTCCGCCCCTCTTTCTATGGTCTATTGTGTGTTTCTTTCCCACCAAACTGCGTTAAACCCGTGGCACGAGCCAAACGAAAGCTGCTTTTTTAGCGTGACCTTCGAAGATGCGCACTATTGCGATACCGATTACGCCACCTACGGCCTAACGTTACCAGGCTCCCTTAAACGTGCCGTGCCCAAGCGCCGAGCAGAATTTTTGGCCGGTCGCTATTGCGCAAGATCGGCATTAATAACGTTAGGGTATTCACCGGTAACCATTGGTATTGGTGATCACCGACAGCCCCTTTGGCCCAACGGTATCACCGGCTCTATCACCCATAAAGATGACATCGCAGCCGCATTTCTATGCCCTCAATCGCAGTATGTTGGTGTAGGTATTGATATTGAAAAACTGCTTCAACCAACGCTTCTTCCTAGTATTGGTGATCAAGTGCTCACCGATAGCGAACGCTTGCTAACCGCACACGCCTGCACTCATCAACAATTTGTAACGCTTATCTTTTCCGTAAAAGAAGCTTTTTTTAAAGCAGCCTTCTCCAGTGTTGGCCATTATTTTAATTTCGATGCGGTGTCCGTTATCGAAATTGATCACCGCGAACACCGCCTGCAACTGCGCTTAAACCAAACGCTATGTAACACTCTCAACATTCATGACTGCGTAACAGCCGATTTCTTTTTCTCTTCCAACAACACCGTGATCACTCGCGTGTTACTGCCACACACACAACGTTAATCTACAGACGATAAAAACATTTGCAGGGCCGCAGGCGAAGGGTGTCGAAGCAATAGATCAACCGAAATGGTGCGGTTTAACCTGTGCGAAAGCTGTTGCGCGAAAGCTATTTGCTGTAAGGAGTCGACCCCCAAAAGGTGTAAATCTACCGTGGCATCGGCTATTGGTTTACCGAGTAAGTCTTGCCATAGCACTAACATAGCCGATGGCTCACGGGTTGTTGTTACGTGGGTAGAAGGCGGTTGCTCCACGCGCGCATCACGTAGCGCAAGGCACACCGAATCTGGCTCGGTTAGCGGATGAATAACCAACGCGAGCAACTGTTCACTCCACTGTTGAAGGCAATGCTGAGCCCGTGCTGAAGCACATTGCGCACCATCAAATTCCAAACGTAGCGATAACTGTTGGTCTCGCTCACTCACTACAACACTTAAGGGAATACCTACTTTTTCAATTGCAGCCCCAAATTGAGGCTGAATTACGGTAGTCTCTGCATTCGGTTCGGGCTGCGGATAATTTTCGAAGACAAATAAACTATCAAATAATTGCCCGCCAACCGCCTTACCCAATAAGACCAACGACTGATGTGCATATTGATTCATTTCCGCCAGGCGTTGCTGCATGTCAACAAGTCGCTCTTCCAAACTGGCAGTAGAAACCCAACCTATGTGAATAGGCAAAGTATTAATGTACAAACCAACACTCTCTGGTACGCCAGAGACGGGGTTTTCTCGACCGGTTAACACATTACCTATTTGCGTAAAAGGTTGTTCTAGTAAGCTAGCCACTAAACGGTGCCAAGCATATTGACAAAGCACACTAGGCGTTATGCCAATATCACGGCAACGTTCCGCTACGTGCTGTGTTTGTAAAACGGTAAGTGTCTGAGCCACAACGGCAGGCGCTGTCTGCTCAAATGCAACGGGCTCCGTTAACTCAAATAATCGCCCTATCGCGCCACTTGCGGGAAGGCATTGCAACCCTTGTTCTAACCAAAACGCATGAGCCTTATCACGCTGTTGCACACCATATTCATTGTTGTCGATATACGCATGATCCTGCCAGGGCACCAACGCCTCACCTGCCGTTAATGCAGCGTAGGCTTCATGTACCGACGCCATTAATCGCGGCCCACTCCAACCATCGATAATGCTGTGGTGGCATGCCCATAAAACACGGTACTCTTGTTCAGCCAATTTAAAACAACTTATATGCATAGGGCACGGCTGAGAAAGATCAAACCCTTGTGTTAAAAGTTGCTGCTGGTGTTGTGCCATAAAAGCATCTTGTTGTGGCTCAGAACTTAAATCGACGAACGTAAATGTTGGTTTCGCCTCGCGGTGAATTAATTGGAATACCGAGAAGCGTTCGTCGTAATGATTAGGTTGGTCAACAGACCAATACAAGCTACTGCGAAGTACAGCAAAGCGCTCGCACTGAACCTCCCACGCACGACGATATTGGTTGGGCTGTAAGGCTGTTTGATAATGCAGCGGCGAAATTAAGGTGTACGCCTGATCGGAGGGGTGGCATAACTGATGGTAAAGCATGGCCTCTTGCAATGAACTCGCTGCCAATAACGTTTCGATATTATGCGCTGTCGTTATACGGTCTAACTGCGCTTGGCTTACCGACAATAAAGGGTAATCGCTGGGTGTTGACGTTGGCCCGTGCTGCACAATGCGTTCATGACAGTAATTTATAAGCGCGCATAAATCTGCGTGTAGCTGCGCCATAAAAGCATCGCTGCTCACTTGCGCCATACGCCCCACTTGGCGGAGGTTTAATTCACCGTTCGCTATACCACCATGCACACTCAGTATTTCCGAAGGTCGATTTTGTTCGCTAATACTTTCGCCTAGCGGCCCTTCTACGGGGGACCACGGAGGCGGGTTTTCTCCACTAGCCGATTGCACACCCAAATAATTTAACACCACGGGTGATGCACTTAACGCTTGGCCTTGTGGGTGATGGTAACGGAGGGCGTTAAAACCAATACCCTTGTCAGGCATTTGCCTAAACCGCTCTTTCGCTTCACAAATAATCGTGGCCCATGTAGCCGGATCACAACCAATGCGTACCGGAAAACTACTCGTAAACCAACCCAGCGTACGGCTAATATCGAGCGTTTCATCAATAAATTCTCGGCCATGCCCTTCTAATGTAATCACCGAATCTTGCCCGGGCATTAGCGTTTGCATACTCATCGCTAGCGCGGCCATGAGCAGCTCGTTTGTTTCCGTATTAAAGGCTGCGTTTGCACTTTGCAAACGCGCCGTCTCTTCTCGGCTCAAGGTTAATAGGGAGTGGCTTGCCTTGCCGTCAATTGCGGCCATTTTATCGAGATTCGAAAAATCTACGCCCGCCGTTTGCGCCTCCCACAAACTCCATTGGCCCGCATTTTTTTCCGCATACTGCACCAACGCCTGCCCCCATTGCCGATAACTTGTGCCCTTAGTTGGTAGAACTTCGTGGCGAAATAAACTGGCGAAATCTTCGCTGATAATACGCCACGACACCGCATCAATAGCGAGATGGTGAATGGCTAAAAATAGACATCGTGGTAACGTCCCATGCCCTTCGATTAACGCCCATGCGATATTGTGGCCGCATTCAGGGTTTAGGCTCGCGTGCAATTCCGTTAACGCGTGATGAACACCTGCAACACCCATTGACCCCTTAAGCTGCACTAACGCCGGCACCATTGCCTGCTGCTGATAACGCTGAACATTACGACTAAAAACCGAGCGCAAACTATCGTGGTAGTCCATTAATGTTTTGAGCATTTCCGGCAACTGTGCGGCCGTCAATGTTTCGGGCAGTGCCAGTAATGCGGCTTGGTTCCAATGATGCGGTTTATCGAACGGCTGCTCCCAAAACCACTGCTGAATGGGATGCGCTAGAAATTCGCCGTCTAAAATCCCCTCTTCCCGCAACAGCTCTGGCGCGGCGCGATCGTTATCCAGCGTGAGGCACAAGCGACGGACAGTTTTTGCCTCGAAAACATCTTTTACTGTGCAGCGAAGGCCCTCTTTTTGAAGCCGCGAGGTCAACTGAATACTCAGAATAGAATCACCACCAAGACGAAAAAAATCATCTTCCACACCATAGGCGCCAGGCATGATCGACTGCCAGACACTTAATACTTGCGATTCTAAAGCCGTGCCAGGCCCCGTCACCTCAGCTGCGTTACAGTCAACTTCGGGTAACGCCGCAACATCTATTTTTCCATTAGCGGTAAAGGGCATTTCAGGTAAAAATACGAGTTGCGCCGGTACCATGTACTCCGGTAATTGTCGCCCCAGTGTTAGCAATAACGTATCCGCATTTGGTGCAGCGTGATTGGGATGAAGGCTGACATACGCTAACAGTTGCTGTGCGCGTGACAGTTCTCCGCCTAACAGTACTTTCGCCATCGCAATGGCCGGCGAACACTTTAATAAACACGCTTCAATTTCACCCGGTTCTATTCTGTACCCGCGCAATTTAATTTGCTCGTCCAAGCGGCCCATAAATTCGACATCGCCATTATTGCGCACACGCGCTTTATCGCCGGTACGATAAAGTCGAACGCGGTGTCCGCTCCCAAACGACCAATCAATAAACGCTTTTTCGGTAAGATCATCACGATTAACATAACCACGCGCAATGCCCAAACCGACAAGACATAATTCGCCGGCAATACCCGGTGCACATAGGTTTAAATTTTTATCGAGTATGAGTGCATGGGTATTATTTACCGATTGCCCAATGGTAATTGGCTCGCCCGCAACCAACTCGGCGGCCAAAGCGGTGACCGTAAATTCGGTAGGCCCATAACAATTAATTAACGTAACCCTACTCGCCCATCGCTCAACCACAATAGGCGGACAGGCTTCACCACCAAAACCAACAACACGCAAATGCGGCGCATCGAACGCCTCTAACGACGCCAACAATGCCACCGCTAACACCGTGTGCGTTGCTTCACTGTTCAGCAACTGCTGCTGTAGATCGACTTGAGGATCTCCAAACACCAATTCACTGCCCACACACAGCGGCAGTAACGTTGTCATGTTTCCGGCGTCAAACGTTAGCGACATGCAATTAAACATACGCGAACGTGAATCGATAGAGAAGCGAGCGGCGTGGTCATCCATTAAATTGGCAAGAGCACCGTGCTCAACCATCACACCTTTTGGCGTGCCGGATGAACCCGACGTAAATATAATGTACGCAAGATCTGACGCCGAGATATCGATAACCGGTGGTACAACAGGAAAGCCTTCAAGACTTGGCCAGAAATTTTCAATGGCTACGTCAACGCCTATCATAAAAGGAATTTTTTTAGCCAGCCCTGCAAGCTTTTCACCTACGCATAAAGCTATACCGGCATCGGCACACATTTGCGTTAGTCGCGGTGCCGGCGCGTGTCGATCGAGCGGAACAGTTGCACCACCTACACGCCATATGGCTAGCATACCAATCACAAAACTCGCAGACCTATCGGCTACTAGGCCAATGCCATCGCCCTGTTTGGCGCCCAGCGCTATTAACTTATGAGCCAATTGATTCGCACGCGCATTCAGCGCTGAATAACAGATACGCTCACCCACCTCAATCACGGCAATCGACGCTGGTGGTTGCAATAAAATACGGTCGGGGCACAAAGTACCGGTATACGTTTGTGGTAATGCCAACAGCATTTTTTCGGTGGTTTGTTCTGTCTGTTGCGCATATAAAGGAATCGCCCAAATATCCTGTTCGGGCCGCTGCACTACACTACGAAGTAAGCGCTCAAAGTACACGGAATATTGTTGTACCGTTTCAGTTTCCCAAAGCGCGGTGCAGTACAACCAATCAAGCCTTACACCGGAAGCGAGTTCAGTCGCTTTTACTGAAAGGTCTGTTTTTGCCGGCAGCAAGTTCGAGTGCTCTTCTACTGCGCCGCACCCAGGAATTAAATCATTAAAATCAACCCGCGCTTGGTAAACCAGCATTATTTGAAACAACGGATTTACGGCCGTTGTACGATCGGCCCCAATCAATTCCGATAAAGATTCAAACCGATATAACTGGTGATCGAATGCCTCGAGATCTTGTTCACGTACGTTTGAGAGATAATCCGCAAAGGCCTGCTGCGAAGGCAACACGGTACGCAATACAATTGTGTTAACAAAAAAGCCAACAACCTCTTCTATTTCGGCACGTTCTCTATAGGCCAAAGGAGAGCCGATCACAATATCGTGTTCGCCACTTAAACGCGCCAACAACAACGAAAATACAGCATGCAACCCTATAAAACTGGAGGCGTTTGAGCGCCGGCAAAACTGGTTAAAACGCGCCCATAATTCAGCATCTAAATGTGAGGTTACCAGCTCACCGGTGGTATCGGCGCTGGCGGGCCTTGGTTTATCTAAAGGCACACTATGAATATCGGGCATTGATTGTAAACGATCTGCCCAGAACGTTTCGAATTGCTGGTGATAATCTAAAAAGGCAGGGGTGTTAAACCAACGAGCATAATCAAGGTAAGTCAATGCCGTAGGTTTCAGTGGATTAGGTTGATTATTTTGATACGCGCTGTACGCCAATTTTATATCGGAAAATAATGTTTTTATGGACCAACCATCCGATACAATATGATGCTGTGTGAGCATTAAAACAGCTTCTTGTTCGCCAAGCATCACCAGTTGAACTCGTGTCAACTGGCCTACTTCCAGATCAAATGGCTCTGTCACTGTCTTTTGCAGTAAATCGTTTAAGGCTGCCTTTCGCGCGCGGTTATCTAACCGAGATAAATCCGTTTTAGCGACAACAAGCGAGCTATCATCCGTGAGCTGCTGATAGCCAACGCCCTGCCGGTCTTTGTAAAATCGTGTTCGCAAACTGCCGTGTTTTGCTTGAATACAGGTTAGCGCAAACTGAAGCGCATCTTCATTAATATCGCCGAACAATCGAAAATGTACCGGCATATTATAAAGAACCGAATTTGTTTCATACTGCTCGATAAACCACAAACCACTTTGCGATGACGACAATACGCTATGGTTTTCGCTGCTGGCAATTATGGGCTGATCAAATGCTTTTTTAGCCTTTAAACACGTTACGATACGGTCTTTTTCTATAGTAATGGTTTCAACAACATCTTTCGTCATTAACGTCTTTCGTGCATGGGAAACCAGTTGATCTTTTTCATTTAGCGCTAGCTTTATACCACGGCGTTCGAAATTAGAGAGCAGCGCAATTACACCGGTCATAGGTTTTATCCAATTTAAGTTTATGTTAGCAACCGAGTGTTGCGCCGCCATCAACTACTAAATTTTGTAAGGTGATGTGGTGAGAATAATCTGAGGCAAGAAAACAAACCGATTGGGCAATATCATGGGGCGTTGCTAACTTTTTCAAAGGAATACCCAGCTTATACTCAGCGGGAGTACCCTCAATAATACCTGGTTCATCCATTGCCCCATCGCCTAGTTGCTGCAGCATTGGCGTTCGTGTGGAGCCGGGAGAAATACAATTGCATCGCACACCATAAGCCGAAAGCTCTAGCCCCAAGGTTTGAGTTAAACTAATAAGTGCGGCTTTAGATGCGCCATAAGCGGCCATATTCATACGCGGTACCTGCGCAGCATTAGAGGCTATTGCCACCACGCAACCCGTTTTCTGCTGTTTAAATACCGGCGCAATGTGCCGATAAAAATAAAAGGGTGCCGACACATTTACCGCCATGATATCGTCCCATTCGCGAAGGCTCGAATGTTCAATGTCCGATAGTGTTAAAATACCAGCAGCGCTCACAAAAATATCCACACGGCCATGGTCTGCCAGCAACTTATCGCAGGTTTCGGCAACCTTTTCTGGCTGCGAAATATCCACGGTAACGTATTGCGAAAATTCGCCGTCGGTCGCGAATGTTTTATCAATGGCAATAACCGTTGCGCCTAAAGCGTGAAAGAGTTGGCCTACTGCACGCCCAATGCCACTCCCTGCACCGGTCACCCATACAATTTTATGATCAAACCTAAATGTCATAGGTAATTACCACACCATTTCAACGTGATCGCCAACGTCCAATAAGGTGTTGTCGAGATATTGGCAAAACTCACTGAGTACGGGCCGATCGAATAGATCCGACACTTTACAGTTAATCCCTTTATCGGCATTAATTCGGTTCACTATTTGAATAGTTTGCAATGACTGCCCGCCCAGCTCAAAGAAATTATCGCTGGAATGAATAGCATTAACGCCCAAGATACGCTGCCATAAGGCCCCTACACTATTTTCTGTTTCGGTTGATAATGCTAGCGTTGTACCTTGTTGTTGGTAGCCACTTAATAACGCTTTCCGATCTATTTTACCGCGATTATTTTTGGGTAGATTCGTGTAAAACACGTAATCGGACGGAATCATGGCTGCCGGCAATATTTGAGCTAAAGACGCTTTAATAGCCTTTGGCTCAATGCTGTGCGCACTGCCAATAAAGGCCACTAATCGCCGCAGGCTGGAATCGACAATGACACCTTGTACGGCGACTTCCGAAATTTCTGGAAGTGTTAACAACTGTGCTTCAACCTCCGCAGGCTGTATACGATAACCGCTCATTTTAAATTCGTTATCCATTCGCCCAAGGTAAAACAAATGTTGCTGGTCAATGCGAACACGATCTCCCGTACGATACACTCGTACCGTTTTATCGCCCACCTGAAGGTAATCAAATGCACTGCCACGTTGTATTGTCTTCTCAGTGTCTATCGGGCAATAACCTCGCGCGAGTGTTGGCCCCATCAACAGTAATTCACCTTCGGTTGCAGGCTTATCTTTTTCACCTACCACGAGCGCCTGAAGCCCGGGCAATAGGCGCCCAATCGGTACCGGTGTCGCTGTGTCGCTCTGACTTATGTCTGCCGAACACGCCACTACAGTGGATTCTGTCGGGCCATAAGTATTGTGCAGAACGACTCGCGAGTTCCCTGACCGCTCAACCTGTTGCTGCCATTTTTGAAGCTGTTCCGGAAAAACAGCTTCGCCACCAATAATGACCTGCCGTAATGTACCCGGCAATGCCTCGGCATGTGGTTTGAAGCTGGTCACCCATTCATTCCAGAAAGCCGTTGGTAAATCCAATACGGTAATACGCTCGTGCTGTAGAACTTCAGCGAAAACGTGCATCGATTCCAGCATGGCGTCGCTACGTAAAACGAGCGTTGCGCCCTGAGAAAGCGTTACAAATATCTCCTCAATACAGGCATCGAAATTAAAAGGCGCAAATTGCAATACACGATCACCTTCATTAAAACCGTACCGTGTTTGCGCCGCAGAACAAAAATGCCTTAACGATGCATGGGATATTTCGACCCCTTTAGGCTTTCCCGTAGAGCCGGAGGTAAACATAATATAAGCAGCGATTTTTTCGTCGATCTCTATAACGTGTAGCGGCTCGGCATCGGTGCACGACAGTGAAGCCGTTATGTCGATTAATACGGTTGAACAACCCAGCTGCATTGCAATGGGCTGTAGCGCTGCGCTACATAGAACATGTGAAAGCGCTACGTCTTCCAGTATCTTACGCTGTCGTATCTCCGGCTGTAGCGGGTCTAACGGTACCACCGTAACACCCAAGTGTACGCAGGCTAAAAAGCTACAAATGGCATTGGGCTCTCGCCCCATCATTAGGCCCACACGGCACCCGGGTTTTAACCCTAGCTGCATTAATTGCAACGTAATAATGTGCACCACCTGCGCCAATTGTGCATAGGTAATACACTGCTTATCGTTTTCTGGAGTAGCGATTGTTTCTATCGCAATGGCGCTGGGCTGTAGTGTCGACCATGAAGCAACAGCCTCAATTACACGTGGGCTAACCGGATTTATTTCTGCGGTTATCACGGCCATCTCGCGCTGCTGCGCTAGCTCGATATCACATAGCTGCTCTAACGTTAGGGTAGAATTGTTAACCCAACGGTGCATTACTTTAAAAAGTTCTTGCTGTAACGTTTTAAGTTTTTGCGGTGTATAGGTGTTTGCATTTGCGTCAAAATCGATGGCTGGTGCACCCTCCGCCTGTTGATGGATTTCGATGGTTAAATCTTCAACAGGCCCTGCACTTAGGTTATGTGTGGTCGCGGTAACATCGTGGTAGCGCATAGGTAGATCGAAGGGCATTATATTAATCAAGGGCCCAAATAATCGCCGGCCGGCACCATAGCACGCCAGCTCACGACGCAAGTCTTCATAGCGATACGATTGATAGCGACGCATTGCCTTCTTTTGCTTAGCCACTTTTCTAGCCAGATCAACGAAAGTATCGCTTGGCTCTAACTGTAAACATAAGGGTACAATATTCATTTGCATACAGGGAACGCGCAACGATTTAGAACCCATTCGGTTCATCACCATCATGCCCAACGTTTGCTTATATTGACCGGTATTCATATTCAGGTGGGCGGCAATTAACGCAATAAAGGCATCGGCCCACGAAAACTTATGTTGCTCGCACACGCGTGTTAATGCGCTCCAATCATCGTGTTGGGGCTGGCCTGTTTCACGTAAAAACTCCGCACAAACAGGTGCCGTATTGTCAGCAAATGATTGCGGCTCGGGGAAATTATTGCATCGGTCTAACCAGTAATCTCGTGCTTTAGCATAACGCCCAGAAGCCAAACGCTGTGTCTCTTCTTCGATAACATCAGCCAAGCGCCCATACGGGCATTCGGGCACTATTTGCTGCAACACCATTGCAGAATAGATTGCAGCTATACGCTGCAATACCAGACTATTACCAAATCCATCAATGGCAATATGGTGAATGCAGCTATAGAGATAATCTCTTTCTTGCGATTGAAAAATTACAAATCGACACGGTAATTCTTTTTCCAAATCAAACGGTTTGTTTAGGTTTGATCGTGCCCACTGACGTAGCCAGCTCTGCTCTTGCTCACTATCGTGTACGCCGTCTGGCATGGGCAATACCACGATAGGCACGTCCATATCTGCGGGTACTGTTTCTACACGACCATCTGTATGGGTTTGAAATACGCAATACAGGCTTTCGGCCTCCATCACTGCTCGGCTCACCGCCACACTTAAATTCTCTAGGTTTATGCGGCCATTAAACGCAATACTTTCTGCCGTGTTAAACAGGGCTTTGTTTTCGCTAAGTGAATAACCCAGCCATACTCCTCGCTGAGCAGCGGTTAACGCGCTCACGAAATACTCCCCTCAAGGGTATTGGAGGACTGTTTTTTCTCAAGTAACGCCCACCATGCATCAAAGCTTGTATTTTCCGCTAAGTCGGTAAATTGAATATCAATTCCACCTGCACGCCATTCGCTAATAAAGGCCATGACTTGTACGGAATCTAACCCGTAGTCCATAAGACTTTCGCTTGAATCGAACGCTTCTTCCGGCTCATCAATCAAGCCTAGAATAGTGTTCAATAAATCGTTCCGCGTAAGCATCTTAGCGTTGCCGATAGTACTTTTTTTTGCCGTTAGCGTTTCCTTTAACGCGTCACAGCTAACCACTTTCCCACAGCAAGACGCCACATACTCTATGGCCTTTTGATGATGTACAGCGGAGAAATCCGCTATACCATCTGCAACCATAAAGGGCTGAATATCACGCATAAAAGCATCGGCAGCCGTGAGCTGGCAACCGATATGCCCGTAGATTCCAACAATAATTAATTGATCTCTGCCCCAACGCCGCATGCGACTTTCAAGATCCGATTTTTGAAACGCACTATAGCGATGCTTCACCAATGTAGTATCGCTCGCCTTGGGCGCCAACAACGACACGATAGGTGTTCGCTCGGGCCGATTATTAATACCGGCACCCCACATGTCATTCAACAACCCACGGCTACTGTGATTCTCGTCCGGTTGCTGTGCTGTGTACACCACGGGAATACCACGCTCATCACAATGCGAACGGATGGCATTTATGTTGTCAATTACACGCGTCATTAAAGGGTTGTCTGTCCCATAAAAATCCACGAAATAATCTTGCATGTCGTGAATTAACAGCACCGCTCGCGAATGATCTAACGTCCAATTCACTTTGTTTTTAGGGAGTGATTGCGCACTGGGTAATGCGTAGTGATTAAGTGCAGGTATTGTCATAGTTTTTCCACAGAATATTTTATGCGCACGCAAGCGCTTGCTTCGCCAGCTGGCGCTTATTTACTTTCCCAACAGGGGTTAACGGAAATTGTTCGACAAACTCAAAACGGTCGGGCACTTTGTAGGCGGCGACACCCAAATTTCTGAGATATCGCCTAATCGCTACGGGGCGAGGTTGCGCACAATTCACGTGAGTAATTACAAATACACAGGTTTTTTCGCCCATTCTTTCGTCCGGAATAGGCACAATTGCAGCATTCGCAATACACTCATGTTTGAGCAAAAGGTTTTCAATTTCTGCGGCGGCAATTTTTTCGCCTCCACGATTAATCTGTTCTTTTATGCGACCAACCACTTGCAGATCACCTTCAGTCGTTTTACGCACTAGATCTCCAGTTAGGTAATACCCTTGTGAATCAAACGCCTGCTGATTATGCTCGGGAGCATTGAAGTACCCCCTTACGGTATAAGGCCCCTGCGTTGCAAGCTGGCCTATTTCACCCTCGTCAACACACTCGCCGCTCTCATTCACCACTTTCAATTCATCGTGCTCGGACATGGGCCGCCCCTGACAATGATTCACCCGTGCCTCGCTATCACTGAGACGGGTATAGTTCACCAAGCCTTCGGCCATGCCGAAAACTTGCTGTAACTTACAGCCAAATCTAACCGGAACTTGTGCCGCTGTTTCGGGGCTTAAGGCGGCACCGCCTACCTGAATAAAATCTAGGCTGGGCAAATGAGTATTGTGAAGCTGTTGGCACTGCAACCATAGAATAAGTGCGGGCGGAACAAGTGAAACGACCGTAATGCAATGCTTCTCAATTAACTCAAAACAATAATCGGGGCTTGGGTTATCACCCAACACTACGGTACCACCGGCCATAAAAACGCCGAGCGCTCCAGGAGAACTCAACACAAAGTTGTGGGCTGCTGGAAGGGCACAGAGGTAGCGTGTTGTCGTATTAAAGCCACATACACCTACACTTTCTCGCACACTGTATTCGTAATCATTATGTGTGCGAGGAATAAGTTTTGGTGTGCCGGTGGAACCACCGGAGAGCTGAAAAAAAGCGACCTCATCTGCCGGGCTCGCGTTAAAGCTGTCATCGCTTATCGACGCAACAACACTGCAGCACGCTTCGAGACTTTCGCCCTGCCAGCTGCGCCCAGAGAGAACAACATGTCGAATAGACGGATAATCAGCAACAAGCGATGCGATAAAATCATCGCCCGAAAACAATGCGTGCTCTGCACTACCAATAATAAGCGTTGGTTTTAATTGCTGACAGTAACTGCTTAGCTCAAATTTATTGTGGCTCATTAATGCGTTAACCGGTGCAACACCGATTTTTAAGAGCGCAAAGAAAACGCAATAAAACTCAGCAATGTTAGGTAGCTGCACTACGGCCGTATCACCTACGGTTAATCCCCGTGCGCTTAGGTTCCGGGCCATGTTCGTTGAGCGCTCGTCGAGCATGGCGTAGCTCCACTCTCGATCACCGCAGACAATCGCCGTGCGCTCCGGCCATGACGCTACCGAACGTGCCAATATTGCAATGAGTGGCTCATCTCGCCAGCACCCTTGTTCGCGATAATGTGCAGCTAACATGTCGGGCCAACGCGTAAAAGGGAGGAGCGTCGAACTCATAATGGCGCATTACCCGACAAGCCCATGGCTCGCAACATAGTGGCCAGCTTAGCTTGTGTTTCTAGCCACTCTTTTTCCGGCTGAGACCCTAAAACAATACCGGCACCAGCGAACAGCTGAATAGATTGTTGCTGCACTTGGCCACACCGAATGGCAATGGCCCAATCGCCATTACCGTTCGCATCACACCAACCCACAATGCCGGTAAACAAATGCCGATCATAATTTTCGAGCGACAGAAGCGCCTCTTTCGCTTCCTTCGTGGGAAAGCCACACACCGCAGGCGTAGGATGCAGCGCACACGCCAATGTTAAACTGGTGACTTCTGGGTTTTTTAGCCAACCTTGCAGGCGCGTTGATAAGTGCCACATAGCCGGCGTAGACACTAACGAAGGGGTTGCGGGAACATCGAGCGATACGCAATAGGGGGCTAGATTACGTTTAATATCATCGACAACAAGACGATGCTCCCGCAAATCTTTTTCTGACGTCAATAATCGCTCGCTTACCAAGCAATCTTTACTGGGATCAGATTCTCTCGCAATGGAACCCGCTAACGGATTCGCCTGGAGCTCCATACCGTGCCGACGCACGAGCAACTCAGGGCTTGCGCCCATAAAAATACTGCCGTCTTCAAGTGGCACAGAAAAATAATGGCTCGCGGGATTTTGCTGAACAATCGCTCCCATCAACTTAACCGGATCAACGGGCGCACTTAACACCATATCCAAACGCCGAGACAATACCGATTTTTGTAACTCACCTGCCTCAAATTGCCTTACCAATGCAGTAACGGCATCCCTGTACCCACGCTCATCGGGCGCACTAGTTGCGTCAACAAGCGACACCTCTTGCTGACCACCTTGCAACGCTTGAAAATCGGAGGCGGGCAAAAAACGATGACTCTTGGGCACAAAAAGATGTGAAGGCTTACGCGTATCAAAAGGTATGGCACCCACTACAACGGGAGACAATTGCCCCGCAGCTCTTGCCGCCGACAACGCCTCTTTCACCGCCGAATGAAAGCTCTCCTGGCTTCCGTTCTCATCCGTTACAGGCAAGCGAATGGATTGACTTCGCCCAGAAGCAATGAGCCCAACCTGACCGGTTGCCAGTAAACAATCATTTAACGGGTTAAATTGACTTAACGACGAAGCCGTAAGTTCATTCGCATTCACTGCGTTACGCGGTGTGCGAACCGGTTCAATAGTACTCGCGTCTGCTAGGCTCATGATTTATCGCTCCCCCAAAGGGCGTATAACACTCGGTCTTTTATGGATGAAAAAAGAAATCTTTCCCACACAGCAGCATGGCTCTCGCAACACTTAACGTGCGAACAAACATCTCTCTCAAAAGCGAGAGAAATGTAACACTCCAAAGANACAATGTAAATACAAACGATAACGATTANCATTACGAATAACGTTTAGGCGCGCCCTCCTTCTTTTTCTGGCGCACAACCCAACTAAAAAGTAACGTGTAGCCGAAAGCTGCTACCGAGCAGAACGTTTTAACGGCATAGAAATAGACGCGGCATAACCTGTCGCCTTGAATAGGCGATAGGTTATGCCGGAAGAGACGAAGAATTTAGATGAAAGAACTTAGATAACGCGCACCGGACGGGCGGCGTGTAGTATTTTCGAGCGTAGGCGATAGCCTGCATACAACAAGAAAACACTCGCAAGCAACGCAAAAGCATCAACCGCTAAAGATGATAAGTTTATATGCACCCACAGGGATAATTCAGGCCACAAAAAAGCTAATGAGGAGGTCGCCGGAACGGCCAGCCAAACCACACTCGCAAGCAACATTAGCTGGTACGATGCTTTACGCCCCCCAACTAAAAACGCCCATGCGTTGACCGCGAGAAAAACCACGTAGTACACCCAAAGGTAGCCATACCCAACCTCCTGACTATAAAGCTGCAACCACTTGCTGGCCGCCAAACATGCGCCCACGCCGGTAACCGAACCCAAGCACACACCCGAGGTAAGCGCCGAAAGAAATCTAACGCCCTTCGGCTCACTATCACCGAATGGGACTTCGGCCAATTTTTTACGGCGTTTTTCTAACCACAGCACGTTACCACTAAAAAATAAAAACGCACCCGCAAGCCCAAGCGTAAAGTACAACCAACGTGTAACGTTGCCACCAAAACTACCAAAATGTAACGAGAATAGTTTACCCACAACCGCATTCCACGGGTCTGCCTTACCGGGAATAACGCTTGAAGCATTTAATTCACCGGTAAACGGATTTAGGCCCATAAACGCTGCATGTGCACCTCGTACCATATGCGCAGGGCTCTCTAACGACACTAATACCATGGGGCGAGGTGAATTTAAATTCATGTAGGCTAGCTCAGCAATATGGAAGCCCGGCGCCACCTGATGAACACGTTCTGTAATATCAGAAACCGGTAAGAGCGTAGAAAGAGCTGGTACCCCTCCAATAACCAGAGGAGCACGCCCAAATAAAGGTTTATCGCCGTAGGCCGCCCAACTTAAACCACCGTAAAACTGATCGTGAAAAGCAAACCCAATAGCGGTGATACAGATAACAAGGTGAAAGGGCAAACTCGTCACGCCGATAATGTTGTGCGCATCTAACCAAAACCGGCGCTTACTTTTCTGGGTGCGCAACCGAAGAAAATTTTTGGCTAAAGTAGGCAACAAAATAATCAACCCCGATACCAGTGCTAGAAAATACAACATGGCCGCCGAACCCGTAACCCAAACCCCTAAATATTCACCACCCACTTTACTGGGAATTCCCGCGGTTTGATGGAGCATATCAATAAGCCCGCCCAGCACCGAAGGCTTCACCTTCACTACTTCGATACTATGATTGTCAGATTCAGCTTTATTTTTTGCTTCACTTAGGGCTTCGGTTACACTTTCATTTGCGATTGCAGTTACCGCTGTATTTATATTTGCCTGCCAGCGGGTTTCCGTTAACTGTATCGTTTTACTTCGCCGATTGTCTTCCGCCCAACTAATAGGGGCAGCCGAAGGATCGAACTGCAATTTAAACCCCGTGCGCGCGGCTGGATATTGAGCCAATACTTCGTCAACTAAAAATTGTAACTGTTCCGTTTCGATAGAAGTTTGAAGGCTCGACGGCGGGGTGCTCCATTGATTAATAGGTGCCTTGAACATATTAATAGCGCCGGCGAAAAACGCGATAAATAATACGAGACCCGAGACGATGCCCACCCAGGTATGCACCGTTAGATAGGTTCGCACTATGTCTGCGCGAATTTTCATACCTGTGACTCCATCAGCATTCGACAACACAGCAAAACGCCGTATAGCACGCCATTAATTCCGCCCAACCAAAAAAACGCCTGCGCCGCACTGCGAAAAAGATACACCAAACTCCAGCACACCATCATGATAGGCGGCATTACCCACATATTAAATTGCACTTTATGCGGCGTATCAATACCACCGGGGCCCAGCCAAGCGAAAAGACTCGATAGCGCTAACGCTAACAAAAAACCCATTACAAGGCCTAAGCAATTCTTACCCCACCAATCGACGGTACTCGCCTTAATGTTCACGCGCATTTATTTCAAACCTATTATGTGTACTCTTTTTAACATCGGCAAAAAAGGCACCACACAACCACTACACATACAGGTTGTGAGCCACATAAAACATGCAGCAGGCCCACTAAGCTGAGCAATAAATGCCGCTAAGCATAGGAGTTGATACCCCGCCAACAACCAACGCCACGGATAACTCGGCATCGGCCGTTTTAGCATTTGTTGATGCTGAAGCGTGAGATAAAAAAAGCCGCAACCCAGAATTGTTGCGGCAACGGTTAATAAAAGCATGGATACATATCCTATCGCCCCCCATAAAAAATGGGGGGCCTACAGTATTAGAAACGGTATGCGAGAGACGCCACCACTTCGCGACCCATTGCAGGGTAACCAACATAAGTATTTGAGGGCGCACCCAAGTAGGTGTAAGTCGCGTGATCGTAATAGAATTCGTTCAACAAATTATTAACCGTAAGCGATACCGTTAAACTGCTGACCGGTGACCAATTCCCATACGCTTTTACCACTGAATAGGATTCTTTATCCGGCGCACCTTCTACCACAGAATTTTTTTCGCTTTCAACAAAACGTACATTTACACCGTATTGCAGCGATTGGCTGCCCGAAAACTCTAACGCGCCTAACCAGGTGCGACCAATGGTTGTACCTAAACCCATATTGCGGTCTGAAAGAGGCTCGCCATTCAAGGTATTATCGGCATCCCAAACACCGAGTGTTGCCGTGATATTGTCGAAGTTGTATCCTGCTTCAAATTCGTAACCCTCTACTTTGGCATCACCAACATTGCGCCAATAACCCCATACATCACCACCGGTGTATTCTACATCAATAAAGTTTTCAATATTCTGTTCGTACAGTGTCGCGCGAGCAAACATATTATTCTTTTCGTAGGCAATGCCTAGCTCTATATTGTCTGCTTTTTCAGACTCGAGCGTTCCATCATGTAAATACAAACCGCTGAAAAACGCTTCGCGTATAGTGACACCTCTAAACGCTTGTGCATAAGCCACGCGCAACTCCAACGAATCTGTCACTTCAAAGGCAGCGCTTAGGTTAGGGCTAATACCTGAATCTGAGATGTCCACGCCATCACTCACACCGCTGTCGCCTTCAAGGCTATAACTATCGTAACGAATACCCGCGGCTATATTGAGCTGCGGTGTTGCCGCCCAGTTATCTTGCACGTAAACACCGGTGACCGAAGCACTTTGCTCTGTTGTACCCCACGCAAACGGTGGCGTCGCATTTTGTGCTGAAGTTAAGTTATCTGCACGGTAGTCAATGCCGTAGGTAATATTCTGGCTACCGACGCTTGTACTATTACGTACGTCAAAACCGATACTACCAAAATCACCTTCACCGTAAATTACATCCGCGTTTTGACGCTGAACTTTGAAGTCTGAGTCGTTTGTATAAGCGGTTATATGAAGGTCAACCGCCTCGCTCGACGGATCAAAACCATAATTTATTGATACCGTATTACGATTTAACTCTTGGTCTGATAACTGAAAACGACCGGCATAATTAGTGAGGTTTGGGCGCTCATAAGTTGTTGCCGAATCAGCCACATTTTCCAAGGTGAAGTCGAAGCTGTGATGGCCCGCACCCGAATTTAGTTTTAAAAAGCTACGGTCATGCTGGTAGGGCGTAGCCTCAACCACATCACCGTTTCCATCGGCGTAGTCTTTGCGATCTTCGCCTGAAAAACCAACAATAACACCGGTGTTATCGGAAAGACGGCCATACGCAGAACCCGTAATTTTAGAACCGTTATCGCCATTGGCCATGTAGGTCCCTTTTACCAAAGCCCCTACATTCGCATCATCCTCTAACATGTCAAACGCATTTTTCAAGGTAACGCGCAATGCTCCTGTTAACGCGCCAGCGCCATTAGTGGCGGCGCCTGCACCCGCATCCAATTCAATACGCTTTATAAATTCCGGCTCCAACTGTACGCGGGCCTGGTGGTGATACAGTTCGCCGGGGCTTTGCGCGCCATCAACCGTGACATTCAGCATCACATCTTCAAAGCCCCGCACGTAAATTTTCTGTGCGGTTGCAGACCCGCCGCCAACCGCGACGGAAGACTGGTTCGAAAAAATATCTTCGAGTGTTGCCGCCTGAATACGCTGCAGCGCCTCATCGTCCAACAGCATGTTACCGGGCTCTCTTTCGCCTACGACCAGTACTGTTTCAATACTTTCTTGCGCAAAACTGGGTAACACAATTGACGCTATGGCAGCGCTTAGAAGGGACGTCTTTTTGATCATTTCAAATTCCTTGGGGGGACGTAATAATAGAAAATAAACTCAATTGCTGCGAATGATAATGCAACTGAGAACAATTCTCAATCAGAGTTTGGGTTCTATTGTCATCAAACATCACTATGGCCCCTGCCTTTCATTGCTAAGGTATTTAAGATTCACAAACGGGTTATCCACTCAAAAGCGCATAAGATCACGCCTTGAAATAGGCGTAAGAGGCTTGGTTATTCAGCAAAAGCGTGCACTTACTTACGGCCAAAGTCCCTTCATTAAAAGGGATAGGCTTCCGGCACCAAAAGTATCGAACGCGCGACGACGAAGGCGCCGCGTTAAACGCCTATAAGTGGGCGGGCCGGTTAGAGCCCATTGGCCAGTAATTCGATTTTCGCGGCCGCACCATAAAGTGCTCCTGCATCGGTATCCAGTGTTAGCGGCGGAATAAGACTCGGCCACATCGCGGCTAGCTCATCAATAATTCGAGCCGCTTTAGCCGACGCCTCACCTGCATCACCCTCTTGTGTTCTGCCGCTAGCGATAAGCTGCTTCGCTATGGTGGTAAACCCCAGAGCGTCTTGGTATTCATGGGCATTCGAAAGCTGGCCATCTACCACCGCAATGGCATACTCTTCGCCCGCAACGCGCAGTAATTCAACCACACGTTTCAGCTGCATGGCGCTAGTTTGCGCCTGGGTATTCACACCCTGTTCGGCATGACCAATCGCCTCCATCAATTCGTTATAGGCGTGCGCGACAATCGACTTTTCCGCACCAGCACCTACCAGCGAGGCCAAACGCTGTAATTCAGTCGCAAACCCGGCCACGCCTCTTGCGGCAAAGGCCGGTTCGATTGCTGCGTATAACTCACTTTTAGGGTGTTTCATATGGGTTTTTGCGTGTTCCACATGGTCGGCTTGGTACAGTGAATAACCAACATAAAGATGGCCACGCATTAGGCCCAACTGCGTAAGATAAGCAAGATCATCAGTCTCAAGACCGGCAGCATCAGAAGCACCTTCGCCTTCACCTTCGTCCGCAATAATCATATTTGGCGAGGTATAGCCTGCACCGTTAACCTCTCGCGCATCACTTTGGGTTTCACTGCTACAACCATTCAATGTCGCCAAGCCCGCAAACGTGATCGCACTAACCCCAATCCACAATTTTTTCTGCTTGTTCATGTATAGTCCCTTGTCATTTCGGTTATTGTTTAGCTTGTTTCGTAAGTTAACTTACCTCTCACTCAATCGCAAATAATTCTCATTCAAAAATATGCAAATCATCATTCATAACGTTCTCGATACCTATCAAATTGAAGCGCTCACATCGTTGCTAGAGGCTTCCCATCTTTACGAAGACGGCCGAAATACCGCCGGTAACACGGCAAAATCCGTCAAAAATAATTGGCAAGCAAAGCAGGGTAGCCTCGAAATTAAAGGGGCTCAAAAAACGATTGAGCTGGCGCTGCGTAAGCACCCACTACTGGTCGCCGCAGCCATTCCGCTCAATTTTACGAATGCATTAATGTCCTGCTACACGGAGAATATGCAGTACGGTAGCCATATCGATAACCCTTTTATCGATAACGTACGCACAGATTTGTCCTATACACTCTTTCTGTCCAAGCCCGAAAATTACGAGGGAGGTGAGCTTGTGCTACAAAAACCAAGCGGCGATGAATATATAAAACTTCCGCAAGGCAGCCTGATACTCTACGCCAGCACCCATTTACACCGAGTAGCCGAAGTAACATCAGGGAAAAGGCTCGCCGCTGTAGGATGGATTCAGAGCCGAATTAAAAGCCCTGAAGCACGAGAAATACTCTTCGATCTGAGCAAATGCCTAGCCGAACTAAACAATACTCCCGAGCACCACAAGACACGCTTGTCACTACAGAAAATAAAAGCCAACCTTACCCGCATGTGGGACGAAACCTAGAAGATGGAAAGCGTTTAATGGGGAGGCAATTGCCCCAACGCATTGCTTCTTTCCCCTTCAAGGCAGCGCGTTCATACACGATCCAACTAACGCCAATAGTGTTGCTCAATTAGCACTATACTTGGGCGTACTCTTACAAATATTGATACGATCGACACCAACCATCGCTAACAATGCCCAGCACTGCCTTTAGCGAAACTAGCAACAAAACTAGCCAATTAAAAAAGCGGGGCCAACAACAAAGATGGTAAAGGGTTACCTCTCTATCCAGCTTAAGTCTCAATGGCTTTATCTCGCTTTTCTGCTCACAATCTTGGCAATATTTGCCTACGATTGGATACCCCCTCGCTCGCTAACACTCTTAACGCCAGGTTCAACAACCAGCCTCTACATGGACTCTGAGAATACCGGAACCAGTGTTGGCGAATGGCTTGATAAGACCAACCACGCTTTTCGTTGTACTTTTTATGATACACCCGCCCACTATAAATATTGCGGCTTCGATGTATTGCAAGGCGATGGGCTTTCGGCCGGTATAGATTACTCCCACTACACAACATTAAAGATTAAACTTCACTATAAGGGCGATGCTGAACTTTTGCGGTTTTATGTACGCCACTTTGCCCATGGGCTTTCGAATGTAAACGACACGCGCAATACCGCCAAATATGCGCGCGTACTTGTTGCGACAAACGACCTTAATAACGAAGTTTCCCTTCCCCTTACCCAATTTTCGCTCGCCAATTGGTGGGTAAGAGCAATGAACCTTCCTACGGAGTTGTCCTATCCTGAGTTTTCTAACGCTATTAATATTGGTATAGACCACCCCTACCCCGCGCGAATCGGGGTTCACGATATTCAGGTGGCCTATATTCGATTAGAGGGTATTTGGTTAACGAAAGAATCGTGGTATTTGGGCATCGTAGGGTTTTGGTTTTTAATATTAGTATTAAAAAATTTACAACAACTGTTTCACTACCGCTCGCTGTTAACCCGAAATACCGAGCAGCTAGACTACGCCTTAACCAAAGCCGAAAAACTGGAAGCAGAATCCAATCGCTTTAAAGAGCTATCGTTAATTGACCAGCTCACGAGTACATTAAACAGAAGAGGGATTCAGCGAGAAGTTGATAAAATCGACCGGCAATCCAAATGGTCCGATACTGCAATAGTACTTATGGATATCGATTTTTTTAAGCCTATCAATGATAGTTATGGGCATGACGTTGGCGATAAAGTACTTGAATCGCTTGGCGCAATATTGAGAGATGCCGCCGGCACACGCGGCTATGCAGGCCGCTGGGGGGGCGAAGAATTTATTCTGCTTTTTTCCGGCACGAGCGTAATGCAAGCGAGAGATACCGCCGAGGCTATTCGCCAACGCATTGCCAACTTTGTATTTTGTGGTGAACTAAACATTCGACTAACGGCAAGTTTTGGTGTGGGTACCGCAGCAGTAGACGAGTGTTTTGAAGACACGTTCCGCCACGTAGACCGTGCACTTTATTTAGCGAAGAACTCAGGGCGTAACTGCGTTAAAACGGCTGAATAAGGTTGTCAGTATTTTAGCGATTTCAAAACAAAAAAAGCCGAGCATATACTCGGATTTTTCATTAAAAACTATTGATATAGTCCTGCATTGCACCGTCAAACACACTATATTTACGGCCTTAGAGCGGCGACTAAAAGGTATCCGTACGTTATCGTCACTCTCTCTATTCGCCCCTAAGACCACTCTCTAGAGCGAGGGAGACTGCACTATTTTTCTAGACTAATTCAAACAAATGATTTTTCTTTTTGCCCAATTTCACCAAGAAAAAACGATTAAACAATGCATGCTCTTTTGCGAAACATTCAGCAGCCTTCATATTATCCCCTGCCCCTTTTGCAGCCCCATTAATCAACACCGCGTTCCGGCCCAAGGCATCTTTCACCTCTCGGCCCGCTTTAACCATGCCACATTCGGCTAGCAAGGTTGTTAAGGGTTTGTCGGTAAACTCGCCAGCCACTAATTGGCTAGCAGGTAAACCATCCAACGCTAATTGCTCTAAGTCCGACTCACTTAAATCACCTAAATTGCCGCTAAACATTGCCGCCGTAATACGCTCAGCGGCCAGCAAGCCGTCTTCGCCATGAATAAGCTTCGTGACTTCTTTTGCCAAGATGCCTTGCCCTTCCGGGCGGCCGGCTGCGGCTGTATCTCGAGCTTCGATTTCAGCAATATCTCCAACCGACAAAAAGGTAAAAAAGCGTAAAAACTTATACGTGTCGGCATCTGCGGTGTTCAACCAAAACTGGAAGAATGCATACGGCGAAGTTTTAGCGGGATCTAGCCAAATAGTGCCCGACTCCGTTTTACCGAATTTAGTGCCGTCCGATTTTGTAACCAAAGGAAGCGTTAACCCAAACACGTGCCCCGAGTACATGCGACGCGTCAAATCAATTCCGCCAGTGATATTACCCCACTGATCGGAGCCGCCTATCTGCAGCGTACAATTGTGCTGCTTATAAAGCTCTGCAAAATCGTACGATTGCAAAATCATATACGTAAATTCAGTAAAGGAAATACCCGCACCTTCTCGGTCAATGCGCTGCTTCACCGATTCTTTTTGAATCATATTGTTAATTGAAAAATGCTTGCCTACATCCCGCAAAAAATCGAGTACGTTTACATTACCGATCCAATCTAAATTATTCACAACCTCAGCGGCATTATCGCCACCGTCAAAATCGATAAAACGAGACACTTGGGTACGCAGTTTATCAACCCAACCCGCTACCACATCGGGCGTATTCAGCTGTCGCTCTTGCGCTTTAAAGCTAGGGTCGCCAATTAAACCTGTCGCCCCCCCCACCAAAGCCAAAGGCTTATGGCCTGCGTCCTGAAAACGCTTTAACGTCAAGAGCGGCACCAAGCTGCCAATATGGAGGCTGTCGGCGGTCGGGTCGAACCCGCAATAGAGTGTGCGAGATTCGTCTAACCACGTCTGTAACTGATCATCGCCGGTCATTTGGGCAACAAGGCCTCGGGCCTGAAGGTCGTTAAGAAGGTTGGAATCTACCGCTGTCATGCATCTACCCTACGTCGAATGTATTCATTGAATGGTTTAAGGTAATAGCGCTACCCGCACTATTAAAAGAGGCGCAAACGATACCGAAAATAACGTACAAAACAAACCGGTATTTCATACTGCAGGCAATGAAAATCATCATTCGTAAGGAAGTGATCACTTACAAACACATTATAAAAACCTAAGATCCAGATTCCTTTGTTCTATTACCTGTAATTTCTCAATACGTGGGTGATATTTGATGATTTTTCTGTTATAAATTTGATAGTTACAGCTCACTAATAGGCTTTTAGTTAAGATTTAAATGCAACCCGTTGATATGAAAAGACAAAACCGTTTTACACGCGAGCAAAAAACAGCGTCATCACTGCTGTCGGCGCTACCCCGTAAACACATTATTGCCATAGCAACACTCTCCGTGTGTCTTGGCCTTTTCTTGATGCTTCCTAGTAAAAATACCGAAGCTAAACGCCAAAGCCAGAGCATCCCCATCCCAGCTCTGCACTCAGCTACGGCTGCAATGCCTAGCTTGGCTCCAGAGCTAGACCTACTCGAAAACCAGCTAGCCTCCTTAGAAAGCAACACGAGAGAAACCGTAAAATCGGGTGACAACCTCTCTCTTATTTTTAAGCGGGCAGGCCTGACCGATCGCACTATGATGGCACTTCTGCACGCCGAACATGGCAAAAAGCTCGCAGCGCTATACCCTGGTCATACACTTGATTTTGCCATTAATAAAGATGGTGATTTACAAAAGCTTACGTACACCCAAGACCAGCTGAACAGTTTTAGCTTTACCCGCAACGAAAGCGGTTTCGCGTATACCGAAAACCAGCGCAAACCCGACATTATTCTAGCCTCCCGATCCGCCACTATTACAGACTCGCTTTTTCTTGCGGGGAAAGACGCTCGATTAGACGATAAGCTCGTGATGGAACTGGCCGGAATATTTGGCTGGGATATAGACTTTATGCTCGACATTCGTGAAGGTGATGCCTTTAAAGTGTTATTTGAAGAATCATTTCTCGACGGCGAAAAAATTGGTAACGGCAATATCTTAGCCGCACAATTTACCAATAAGGGTACCACTTTCCACGCGGTACGCTACGAAGACAGCAACGGTAATAGCCAATATTACACCCCCGCAGGTGACACAATGCGCAAAGAGTTTTTGCGCTCTCCTATCGACTTTGCCCGAATTTCTTCACACTTTAATTTACGACGCAAACACCCAGTGCTGAATAAAATACGTGCCCACAAAGGCACCGATTACGCCGCAGGGCACGGCACCCCCATTCGCTCGGCGGGCGATGGCAAGGTGATTTATGCGGGACGAAAAGGAGGCTACGGCAACGTCGTGATTGTTCAGCACGGCCAAACCTACAAAACCCTTTATGCCCACATCAGCAAATTTAATCGCGGCATTAGAAAAGGTGTGCGCGTTAAACAAGGCCAAGTTATTGCGTACGTTGGCTCCACTGGGTTGGCCACAGGCCCCCATCTTCACTACGAGTTTTATGTCAACGGCGCAGTAAGAAACCCTGTTACTATCGCCCTGCCCAAAGCAAAAGCCATTGCCAAAAGCGAGCTGCAGCGTTTTTATCAACACACTCAACCACTACTCGCTGAATTAAACCCTCTCGCTAGTACAACAAAACTTGCCCGCAGTCATACCATTGGCGACACAAAAAAATTATAATTCCTAATAGCGCTCAAACGGCCGGCTTACGTATACGTAGCGGGGCTTGCAGTCGTTTTTACCACCCGAATTATTCATGGTTCGAGCCACAAGCTTGCGCCTTTCTTAACGCACGAAGTTTATAGAGGCTTCCTATGTCAGAGGCTAAACGCCTGTTTATTGGCCTGATGTCTGGCACCAGTGTCGATTCCATTGATGCCGCACTGGTTGAATTTTCCGACAACACGTTACACCTTCATGGGACAGTAGGAATTTCCTTTGAAGATCGCACCCGACAAAAAATATTTGATCTCACCCGCCCCGGAGCGAACGAAATCGATCGCATGGGCGCGCTCGACAAACAAATGGGTATACTCTTCGCAAGAGCGGTGAACCAACTGTTAGCCGAAACTGGTTATACCGCTAGCGATATCACGGCCATAGGCAGCCACGGCCAAACTATTCGCCATAGGCCCCGAAGCGCAGGGACTCCCGATCAATTCACTCTGCAAATTGGCGACCCCAGCACCATTACCCAGCTTACCGGCATTACCACCGTTGCCGATTTTCGCCGTAGAGATATGGCTGCGGGCGGACAAGGTGCGCCACTAGCCCCAACCTTCCATAAAGAAATGTTTTCATCAAGCACCGAATCTCGCTGCATACTCAATATTGGCGGGATGAGTAACGTTACCTATCTATCAAAAGAAGGCAACGTAGTAGGGTTTGACACTGGGCCGGGCAATGTATTAATGGACGCTTGGATTAGCTCATTTGGCTCCCATAGCTTCGATAAAAGTGGTGGCTGGGCCGCTGAAGGCACGGTGAATCAAGAATTATTAGACAAACTTCTTAGCCACTCTTTTTTCCGCATGCCTGCGCCCAAAAGTACAGGTAGAGAAGATTTTGATCTGAGCTGGGTAACCTCGGCCGTAGAACAAACTATTACGCCGTTTACGCCGCAAGATGTACAAGCCACATTGACTGAGCTTACCGCCGTAACGATAGCAAACGCGTTAACCGAGACCTGCGAACACGGAACACACATTTTCGTGTGCGGCGGCGGTGCACACAACACGCACCTTTTCGAACGCCTAACAACGTTGCTACCCCAATTTAAACTCGACACTACAGAGGCATTAAACTTACACCCCGATTGGGTAGAAGCTGTTGCCTTTGCTTGGCTGGCCATGCGCACTCTAGACCGAAAACCGGGCAATATTCCCGCCGTAACTGGCGCCTCGAATACGCTGATATTAGGTGGGGTCTATTACGCTTAACACGATATTAATCCGGCTCGATAAGCGCTGGGCTGATTAACGTCTCGCCTTGATGCCGTGTATTATTGACACCTTTGTCGACGGCATAATATTGTACTGTTGAGCGATCATTTCCATCACTAGGCAATGACTCTCCCGTTAACAACCACTCCATCGCATGTTCCGGCTGTAGCATAACGGGCATGCGGCGGTGCAATTCCGTTAACGCGTTCACGGCAGGCTCTGTTAGCACGGTGAACGAAAGCGCCTCGTCGCGCTGCTCCCATAAGCCCGCCAAGACCAAAGGCTCACTCGTTACTTGCGCACGAATAAAATAGGGCTGTTTAGTACGCCCCTCTGTTTTCCATTCGTAGTAACCCAAAATGGGAATCAAGCAATGCTGACGATGTCTCCACGGCTCCCGAAAAGCGGGTTTTTCAGCCACCGTCTCAATACGCGCGTTAAAAGTGGCGAACCTAGGCACCGCGTCTTTAGACCAACGGGGTATCAACCCCCAACGCATGGAATAAACACCCCCAGACGTTAACACCGGCACTTGCTGCGTGGGCGCAACATTGAAACCGGTAGGCGCGCCTGCGGGCCAGTCAGCCAATAACGCCGCCCAACGATGCATATCCTGCAAATGATTTGCGAAGCGACCACACATAGTTAATTTCCTGCTTTACTCATATTTAGCTGGCACAGCAATAGCTTAATGACCTATTCATATGAATGATGCAATTATCTTTTAGTCATATTGACATTATCGCGAAAAGGCTAGACCCTTCGTGTTTGCAAATTTTTCTGACAGCCACCTAAAAAAGCAGCGCACCATTATGACAATGTTTTCTCGATTACTCTGCAGCTTACTCTTTATCTCAAGCCTTCCCCTCACCGCTTATGCCGACGTAAGTCTGCCACGCCTGTTATCGGAGGGCATGGTATTACAGCGTGACACACACAATAAACTATGGGGTTGGGCCGATAGCGGTGAAACCGTAAGCGCCAAATTGAATGGTAAAGACATTGGCACAACCACCGCTGTTAACGGCCGTTGGATGATCGAGTTTAAAGGATTACCCGCAGGAGGGCCTCATACCATCGTCATTGACGGGCGCAATCAAATTGTATTAAACGACATTCTATTCGGCGATGTTTGGGTGGCGTCGGGTCAATCCAATATGCAATTACCACTATACCGTGTGGAAGAACGTTTTCCTGACGAGATGGCCAACGCCAACCTACCTCATCTACGGCAATTTACCGTTCCCCGAGAAATGCAGTTTAATACTCTAGCCGAGGACTTCTCCGGCGGCCAGTGGGAACAAACCAAACCCAACCTTATTCGACACCATTCCGCAACGGCTTATTTTTTCGGTAAGAAAATTCATCAAGAAGAACAGGTACCTGTGGGTATTTTAAGTGCTAATTTCGGAGGCTCGCCCGCAGAATGCTGGATGAGTGAAGAAGCACTTAAACCGTACCCAGCGCAATACGCCAAAGCCAAAAGTTATCAAGACAACGACTACCTGCAATCACTAAAAGACGCCGATCAAGCCGACATTACGGCATGGTTTAACCATCTAAATACAAGCGATGCGGGCTTCCAAGACGGCCAGCAATGGTTTCTCGACAATACAAACGATAGCGACTGGCAAACACTGTCTATCCCTGCAATATTCGAAGAACATGGTATAGAGCCTATTAGTGGCATTATGTGGTTTAGAAAAACACTCGACCTCCCCAACTCCGCCGCCGGTAAAGCAGCGTTTTTACGTCTCGGCACGCTAATAGATGCTGACACCACCTACATCAACGGCCAACAAGTAGGGCAAACAGGCTATCAATACCCCCCGCGCCGCTACCCCATAAAAGCAGGCCTATTAAAAGCAGGTAAGAACACCATCACCATTCGCCTACAAATCGACAACAAAGGCGGTGCATTTACACGAGAAATGCCCTACTACCTTGAGATTGATCAGCAGAAAATCGACTTAACCGGTGAATGGCGATACAAAGTAGGCACAACTGTAGATGCCCCTACGAGCCGTCGGTTTGTACCTTGGAACGAACCTTTAGGTTGCTATAACGCGATGCTTCCACCACTTTTTAACATGCCTATTAAAGGTGTTATTTGGTATCAAGGAGAATCCAATACCGACCGTGCCCAGGAGTATGACCAGGTATTCCCGGATCTTATTGCGCTATGGCGCGCACAATGGCAGCAAGGCGACTTCCCTTTTATTTTCGTGCAGCTCACCAATTATAGGCCCGCCGAAGAACAACCCAGCGAAAGCAACTGGGCTGAGTTACGCTTTGCTCAATTAAAATCCTTGCGTGTACCGAATACCGCCATGGCCATCACCATCGACGTAGGCGACTGGAACGATCTCCACCCAATGGACAAACAATCGGTAGGCGAACGTTTAGCTCTCGGCGCACAAGCATTAGCCTACGGTAAAAATATCGTCTATTCTGGCCCCATACTCCAAGCCGCACACCGTAACAAGAACACGGTAAGCATTAGCTTTGAACATGTTGGGAAAGGCCTAATGGCGAAGGGTAGAAAGCTAGGCGGTTTCGCAATAGCAGGTGACGATGGCCAATTTGTGTGGGCCAAAGCCAAAATAAAAGACAACAAGGTTATTGTGTGGCACCCATCAATCGATAAGCCAACAAAAGTTCGCTATGCTTGGGCCCATACACCGGATACTGCCAACCTATACAATAAAAATGGGTTACCAGCATCGCCTTTCGAAATCACTTTATAGGTATTGACGGGCTACTCCCACAAGCTACATCATACCCACCGGCATACATAACAAGGTTAGCCATGAAACGTATCGTATATACCGCAACATTCGGGCTGACCTTTTTATTAAACGCTTGCGCATCGTTAAGTGAGCAAGAATGTTTAAATGCTGATTGGTCTATGATTGGCCAAGAAGACGCCTCTATAGGTCGTTCGGTCACCACCTTATCGAATCACCGAAAGGCCTGCGCCAAGGTCAATATCATCCCCAACCAAACTCAATACGAACAGGGATATCAGCGGGGGCTACTACATTACTGTACTTATACTAACGGGCAAACGCTGGCGAGCAACGGCGGCCATTTTTTCGAGGCATGCTCTGAACCACAGGCCACTGATTTTTTAGCGGGTTTCGAACACGGCCAAAAAATTCATGCGACTAAACAGGCCGTCGCTACTTTAAAGCGCGAGATTCAAACATTAAATAGCGCGCTAGAAGACTCCCTCCTACAGATTAAGGAACTCGAAGAAACGCTTATACAAGGCGACGGCAATGAGAGCTCTCGCCGAGACGCTCTCACCGAAATCGATCGACTACAACTCACCGCGAAAGACTCACGCACTGCGCTATTAGCACTAGAGCGCCGCTTAAAAAGCCAACAACGTTTACTGCAATCTCTCACGCGTTAATACTTATTTTACCCGGTTTTTTTTGCAAACGCCTTCATCTAATAAACGCTAAACACGCCCGTTTAAAATAAAATTAACACGAAAAAAAACCCGCTATTTCAGCGGGTTTTTTTAACGATAAAGCTTACGTTTTATTTAACTCGGCTTGACCTGCGACGCAGAGAATATCCACATAAAGCTAACAAGAAAAGCATACCGAAATTAAACGAACCGCCTCCGTTATCCGATTCGGATATTTCTGGCCAGATGGTGACGTCACCGACTTCGCCATCATTCGCAATATCGTTTAAATTGACCGTCACCGTAACCATTTCCGAGTCACTAAACAATTCATCCATAACAATGACATCAATGGTATAGCTTGGCGACGTCTCGTAATCCAGTGTCACTCCAGCGGCAACATATAGTTCACCTGAATATGGGTCCAACTCAAATCGTCCGATACCTGTGCCGCCAACTATCGTCCAGTTTGTAATATTTGCGTTCTCACCATCGGGATCATCCGCCGTTAAAAACGCGATAGTCGTGCCGTCTAGAATTTCCTCATCAACGGTTACAGTAGAATTCGAACTATCAATTACAGGGCTTTCGTTAACACCACCAACGTAAGCTCTTAACCACGTTGCTGCAGGCCGGTCATCATCGTCAGCCTCAAGAATATAAGCTTGAGAATCGTTCCGCCAGAGCCCTGGGCGATACCCCCACAAGGTCACACCTTCAACAGATTCGTGTTCCCAAAATAGAGGGAAAATACGCTTATAGTCGTTCAGCTGTACCATGTCGGACTCAACAGCGGTGCCTTCTGGGTCACCATCTACATCCATCTCGGTAATCTGAATAGGCAACCCAATTTCCGCTAGTGAATCAAGTGTTTCTTGTATTTGTGTAGCGCTGACGCGCGTCGAAAATGCATGCGCCTGAACACCAATTACGTCAACTAAACCCTCAGCGTGCAAATCCACTACCATGGCTTTGTACTCAGCAAGCACACCACCGTTAAGCACGTGGTATTCATTTATCGCGAGTTTCGCTTCTGGGAATCTTTCGCGCGCCATACTAAACGCAGTCTTCAACCACGCATTATTTGCTGCTCCACCCAGCGCATCGATATAATTACCATTACCTTCACCTGCGGGCGGATCGTTAACCGGTTCATTCGCAACTTCAACAACGTCAGCGTCAGGGTAACGCTCTGCAACGGCATCAAACCATTCCGTTATTTCTGCTAACTGCTCTTCTTGAGTAAGGCTTTCTATCCAGTCCGGCTGCTGGTTTCCCCAGACAAGAACATGCAAACGGAAGATCATACCGTTATCTTTCGCTAATTTGTATGCAGTGTCCAACGCGTCCCAATTCATCGTATCGCGCGTGGCCTCAACAGAGCCCCACTTACCTGCATTCCCCGGCGTAACCTGATTAAAATAATACGAGAAATATTTACCTTGGGAGGGTTCGTACGCACTACCTAAATATTTTGACTGTCCTTCGGCCATTGGAGGAGTTGGATCTTTGGGCGGTTTACCTGACGCCACACGACCCGCATCCAAATCACCCACGGTAAACAAATCACCGCTTAACCCAAATACAAATTTATCGACCCAAAGCCCATCTTCACGAGCACCGTAGCTAAATGTTTGAGTGAGTGCGCCGTCTTCAACCACGGCACTAACACCGCACGCCCCCCAAGTGGTCATATTGACCCACTTAAACGTTTCATGAATACTGGCAGACCCGTTATCAACAACCTCTACACCATCTTCAATATTAATAGCACCAACAACGGCATTTTCATCGTCAAACCCCACTCCGGCAACACCATTACAGTTTCTCCAATCGTCATCAACGGTAGGATCCTTTTCACCAAAGAAAGGGTTGCCAAAAAAGAAGCTATCATCGGAATACGTATCTGCACCGTTCGCTACCCTAGCGTATACCGTGTATTCGCCTGCTCGCGGAAAGGTCACGGTAAAAACAGATACCCGCGCATCAGTCGCTGGGCGAGAAGTAATTTGCCCCTCTGTATCACTCCAATCTGAAGTCGGATACATGGAAGTAACTGATGTTTCGGTGTCCGTTTCCGTCGCGAAATCAGCACCAAGTGCACCGTTTTCCGCTTCAATAACAATTGGAGCCACGCCGGACTGTGCATGAACAACTGACGCAAAGGTTAAGCCTAGAGCGCCCGCGATGGATAGTAATGCTTTCATTTTATCTCCCATGTCAAGCGGTAACGCTTGCATTATTATTTTCTATTGTACTTTGGAGTGCGTATAAATCGTCGAGACTTATAAGACGATTGCAGAAGAAATACTCTCCCGACTTATCAAAGTCAAGCCCTGCATTTTGGCGGCAAGATTGACTTGTTGTCGCTTCGACGATAAGTTACTCTCTGACTACGAATTGGTCAATACCTTATTCGGCTGTCAGGGGCTATTCAAGACACCCCGCCGACCGAACAAACTAAAAATTACAGATTATTTGGCGTAATTTTTTGACCGCCGACAAACATTTTTTTCAGAACCATAATAGCAAAGCATAAACTGAGCAAATTTTTTAGCATCGAAGAGGTGATTGAGCCACATCAAAAAGCGACTCATAATTTCCTACGAGGAATTTGCGTTGGGGAGTAACGTATTACGAAAAGTTGGGCATTATGGCGTTAAGCCAACACATTCACTCAAATGATGTAATTCGATCCGACACACTTGTAGATTTCAACTCAATTAATAATTTATAAAAAGTAAGAGAGTTTTACCATGAACCGAAAATTGCGCAATTCACATACTAAAGTGGGCTTTGGTCTAGCGTCTTCGCTGGTTGTGTTAGCTGGAGCATTGGCTTCTCACGCAGCCACAGCGCAGGATGCAACCGTTGCACCGGATACCACGCTAACGGAAGAGATTATTGTTACCGGTACTCGGGCTAACTTACAAAATGCTCAGGATATCAAACGCGAAGCTGACACCTTTGTCGATGCTTTATCCGCAGAAGATATAGGCTCCCTGCCTGACCGAAGTGTTTTGGAAGCCTTGCAGCGATTACCTGGCGTGTCCATTGAGCGCTTTGCTGGGCCGGATGATCCAGACCACTTTAGCGTGGAAGGCTCTGGCGCACTTATTCGAGGCATGACACAAACTCGATCTGAATTCAACGGTCGCGACTCTTTTACTGCAAGCTCCGGTCGAGGGCTTTCGTTCCAAGATGTATCTCCCGAACTTATGGGCGGAGTAGATGTTTATAAGAATCAAACCGCCGATATGATAGAAGGCGGAATCGGCGGCACCATTACACTGCGTACACGCAAACCCTTTGACAGCGCCAATCGCCAAATGGCCTTTAACATAGATTATTCCTATGGCGACAAAGCCGAACAATGGAGTCCCACCGTATCGGGCCTGTTTAGCGACCGCTGGGAAACGGCCGCAGGCGAGTTTGGCTTTCTTATCAGTGTTGCCGACTCCCAACTTTATGGCGAATCTCATGGCATTCAAAGTGATGCCTACTCGCAGTATTATGCAGAAAACCTTAATGACGAAAGCAACGCAAATTATTCCTATAGCCGATTATGGGAAAGCGGCATATTGCCAGGCGCAGAACGCTTCGTTGAAGGGGCTGCGATAGATGAACGCCCCACGGTATGGATGCCCAACTCCGCAAACTTAACGCAAAAATATGATGATCGTAAGCGGCAAGGCCTTACGACCTCAATGCAATGGCAAAACCTCGATGAAACGATTCGCGTTACAGGCGAGTATATACGCTCAGACTCAAACCTAACGTGGGATGAGAACGCTATTAAATACCAGGGTGGCTACCCTCTTAATTCTGGCAATCTTCGCTCTGCCCCGCTAGATGGAACCTCTATCACCTTCGATGATGATGGTGTTTTTCAAAGCGGTACCTTAAAGTTTGTTGAGTGGCTGCAATCGGGTAACGGTGATCACGCACCTGGCAGCGGTACTAGTGGTTATCAATTCGGCGCCAAGGTTCAACCGGATTCGCGCGTTGTCATTACCGAGTCGCTAGTCGAAGACATGTCATTAAATGCAGAATGGCAGCCGACCGACAAACTTGAACTTAGCTTCGATTATCAGTATATCCAAGCTGAATCGTCACAGGATGACATCTGGTTAATGCTCGGCACGTTTGCCGGTCAAGAGTTCGATATCAGTGGCGACACACCAACACTCACATTCATTGAACCCTGGTTCGGCCACCGAGATGCCAACCGTACCGATTTTTACCGGGATTATCCCGGTTTCAGCGACGACCCTGAAGGCGACGCCAACTACTTTCAAGATCCAAACAACTATTTTTGGCGCGCAGCCATGGATCACTACGAACGCTCGGAAGGTGTCTCTGCCGCAATGCGTATCGACGGCACTTACCATTTCAACGACGAACATTTGATCAAGTCGGTTTCCGCCGGTGTTCGCTATGCCGATCGCGAGCAAATTGTTCGTCGTACCAGCTACAACTGGAATTCTGTTGCTCCGGAATGGTCCAGTGCTGCTCGTGCAGGCTGGGTTATGGACGAAGAGTACGCGTCTCAATACCAGTATTTGGAATACACCGACTGGTCTGATTTCCACGGCGGCGATGCATTCCACGTAGAGGGTAATCAAACGATTCACCCCAGCGGTGAATTCGTTCGCATGCTTATGGGGGCAAACCCAGAACGCGAACTCATTGTCTCTCGTGATTCCGAAAACAACCCTGTAGGTGCATGGGAAGAGGAACGCCTACCAGCACGCAGCGGCGTAGACACCGAATACGGCCTCTTCACTCCCGGTGATATTAGTTATACCCGCGAACAAAACGAAGCGTTTTACATGCGCCTAGATTTTGCCGGTGACGAAGATTTACGCTTCTCCGGTAACGTCGGTTTCCGTTATGCCACACTGACCCGCCAAGCAGATGGCGCAGTGGTATATCCAGACCTCATTCCACAGCATGCAGCACCTGCCGATATTGACATTCCACTCACGAGCGCTAGCGTAATCAGCTACCTAGACCAGCAGGTTGCCAATGGTATTTTCCCTGATATTACAGCCGCTAGAGGCGATGCAATTAATCAGTGGGTTGGTGAAGAGTCAAACTACCTTAGCGACGACGACCGAAATTACGGCAACAATGCTGAGCTCCCAACGGCCGCTAAAACCGAGTTCAAGCTGTTTTTACCCAGTTTCAACTTAAAGCTAGAGCTCACTGACGACTTAATAAGCCGTTTTGCCATATCAAGAGCCGCAGCCTATCCGGACCTTGGTGATGTTAGGAACCGTGTCAGTATTGGCACGCTGAATACACTTGCAAGCACTCGCCTTACCGACCTTGAACCCCTCGAAAACGGTGACCCAAGCCCTTATGAAGGGATGATCGATACCGTTTCTGTCCGAGGCTGGACCGGCGGAGGCGGCAATCCTTTCCTTAAACCTATGATGTCTACGCAATATGATATATCGCTGGAGTGGTACTTCTCTGATGTTGGCCAGCTCAGTGGTACGTTATTCCATAAAAACCTAGACGACTATTTTGTAAAAGGCTCGAATTACCAATACATCACCAACCCTCTTTCAAATGTTACGCAACTGGTAGACGTTGACAGCACCATCAATGGCGGCAATGCCAAAATGGACGGTTTTGAACTGTCTTACCAACAGTTCTTTGAAGGTAAGTTTGAAGGCTTTGGAGTACAAGCTACCTACACCTACATTGACGCTAGCGGCGTTCCCAACAACCAAATTGAGTTTGAAGAAGAGGTTGCGAGAGACTCGCTAGATAATTTCAACGACACAGGTATTCGCGTTAGCTTAGACAGTATTCCTTTACAGGGGCAATCAAAAGAAACCGCTAACCTTGCGGGTATTTTTGAAAAGGACGGCTGGAACGCTCGCCTTGCTTACAACTGGCGATCAAGATATCTACTAACCACTCGCGATGTTATCAGTAAAGCGCCACTCTTTTACGATGACCACGGTCAACTAGACGGCTCAGTTTTCTATAATGTAACGGATTCGCTTACCGTAGGTGTTCAAGCCACAAATCTTACCGACTCCCAGTCCAAAACCATTATGGTTTTGAATAACGAAATGCTGGAAGCTGGTCGTTCTTGGTTTGTCTCCGACCGCCGAATCGCATTAGTCGTGAAGGGCAACTTCTAAGACAGAAAGGTAAAACATGAGGCGTTTAAAAAAACGCCTCTAGAATTTGAGAATGTACTCGCTGGAAAACGCGTTATGGCCATCGACTTTTCGCCTCAGAGGTGTTTTCGATATACAACCCAGAGACGCTGGGCATCAGCCTAAAAAAGTAGGCGAGTACATTAAAACAATAAGTAGATAAAATTTTACGAGGTTCAATATGTTGAACATTAATCGAATTAAAGACCTATCCAAAGGGTTACTCTTTGGCAGTTCTCTTATAATGCTAACCGCTTGTGGCGGAGATAAACTTGGCTTCGGTGCTAACTACGACTCACCTTTTGTTGAGCCTACAGCGGTGCCAGAACCAACACCAGCGGCCACTCCATCGCCAACACCGGAGCCAACACCAACACCAGAACCTACCCCCGAACCCGCCGGAGATAATCTACTCCTGAACGGCGATCTAGAACTAGGCGATGGAGATGATTTTACCAACTGGGGCAAATGGAATGGCGCCGAGAGCATAACAGCAGTAACAGATGACACCTGTGGCGGACGAGGCATGCAGGCTGTTGGCGCAGGCGGCAACGCTTGGGATACTCAACTAGGCAGCGACGCCATAACTACAGTCGTAGGTACAAATTACACCGCTTCCATGTGGATAAAAGGCGATGTTGCCGACGGTACGGTTCGATTCTCTACCAGCAGTGATGCTGGCGCTCAATATCAAGCCGATCAAACCATTACGACGGAGTGGCAACAAATTAGCTGGACCTTCGCCGCTAACGATGTAGCGACAACGCTAGTGCTAGATCTGGGAGCCTCCGCCGTAACCTACACAATCGACGATATAGCGTTCGCGCAAGGTCAATCTGCGGTTATCAGTGCCTGCCCTGCTGTTGTCGCTAATCCCGACAACCTGCTCCTGAATGGCAACTTGGAGCTAGGTGACTCCGAAAACTTCACCAACTGGGGGAAATGGAATGGCGGTGACAACCTAACAACCGTAACGACCAATAGCTGCAGCGGGCGCGGCCTACAAGCCGTTGGCGCTGGTAGCAACGCCTGGGATGTACAGTTTGTTAGCGATGTCGTAACCACTGTCGTCGGTACCGATTACACTGCTTCAATGTGGATAAAAGGCAACGCCGCTGACGGTATCGTTCGCTTCTCTACCAATGCTGCCGCTGGCGCACTTTACGGTGGCGATGAAACCATTGGCACTGATTGGCAAAAAATCACATGGACCTTTACCGCCAATGATGTCGAAACTCGCTTAGTGCTCGACCTTGGGGCATCGGCAGTTACCTACACCATAGACGATATTGGCCTAGCAGAAGGAAGCGCTTCTGTTATAAGTGCGTGCAACCTAATCGCCAATAGCGAAATGGAACTTGGTGACGGTGACGAATTTACCAATTGGGGGCAGTGGAATGGTAGCGATGTGATGACGGCCGTCACCGTTAACTCCTGCAGTGGACGTGGCCTACAAGCCGCATCAGCAGGTGGTAACGCTTGGGATGTGCAATTTGTCAGTGATGTCGTAACCACCATCGTCGATACAGAATACACCGCCTCGATGTGGATTAAAGGCAGTACCGCTGACGGTATCGTTCGCTTCTCTACCAATACTACCGCTGGCGCACTTTACAGTGGCGATGAAACCGTTGGCACTGATTGGCGAAAAATCACGTGGACCTTTACCGCTAATGATGTCGAAACCCGCTTGGTTCTTGATTTAGGCGCCTCGGCAGTTACCTACACCATTGATAACGTTTCATTAGCACAAGGCGAAACAGCCGCTGTCAGCACATGTAATTTGCTGTCCAACGCTGGTTTAGAACTCGGTGATGCTAATGATTTCACCAACTGGGGTAAATGGAATGGCGCAGATGGCCTAACCGCTACGGCGGCTGAGGTTCACGGCGGTAGTCGTGCTCTACAAGCTGTAGGGGCTGGCAGTAACGCCTGGGATGTTCAGTTCGTCAGTGATGAAGTAACCACACTGGTTGATACAGAGTACACCGCGTCAATGTGGATAAAAGGTGCAGCCGCCGATGGCGTCGTTCGCTTCTCCACCAATACTGCCGCTGGTGCACTTTACGGTGGCGATGAAACCATCGGCACTGATTGGCAAAAAATCACGTGGACATTTACAGCCAACGATGTAGCCACACGACTGGTACTCGATTTAGGAGCTTCAGCCGTTACCTACTATATTGATGACATATCATTAGCCGAGTAACATTTTACTTCATCCCAATTGAACCGTCGCCGCCATTTAAGGCGATGGTTCTCAGAAGGGTGTAGCGAGACACTTTCTTTAGAATAAAAAAACCTCGGCCTAAGCAACCGAGGTTTTTTATGGTATACCTCTAAAAACTTTTTGTGGCGTAGTAAAGCCTACCCACAACCACTATTTCCTAAAGACCGCCCCTTAGCGCCGCTTTCGCCCACGAGCTTTCGAACGCGCAGGCAAGGCATGGTTGCGTTTGTCGCCCCTTGCGGTGCGTTTCTCTGTGCCGCCTCGACGTGAATTGGCTCGCAGCCGCAACTCACGCTCCTCGCTCGGCACCAGATGTTGTGGCGAATCACCAATGAGTTCACTTCGCCCCATCGCGCGCAATGCTTTACGTAAATCAGGCCAGTTTTCCGGGTCGTGATAACGTAAAAATGCCTTCTGCACTTTTCGCTGCGTGGTATCTTTTGGCGTAAATATTTTTTTAGATTTGTACGTTAAGTGTTTAAGCGGGTTACGGTCGGAATGGTACATTGCCGTTGCGAGCGACATAGGCGAAGGATAAAACGTTTGCACTTGATCGACTTCAAACTCATGTTTTTTCAGCCAAATCGCCAAATTCATCATATCTTCATCTTCACAACCGGGGTGTGCGGCAATAAAGTATGGGATTAAATATTGTTTCTTACCCGCCTCTTGCGAAAATTTATTAAACATTTTTTCGAAGCGTTCGTAGCTGCCCATACCCGGCTTCATCATTTTATCCAGAGTACCCGGTTCACTATGTTCCGGCGCAATTTTCAAATAACCGCCAACATGGTGCGTGACCAACTCTCTCACATACTCGGGATCTTCTACTGCCAAGTCATAACGCAAACCCGATGCAATGGCGACGGTATGAATGCCTTTTACCTTTCGCGCTTTGCGGTACAACTGTGTTGTTGGGCTATGATCCGTATTTAAGTTTTTACAAATGCCCGGATAAACACAGCTCAGCTTGCGACAGGACGCCTGAATGTCAGGATCTTTACAATTAAGGGTATACATGTTCGAGGTAGGCCCACCAAGGTCTGAAATTGTGCCGGTAAAACCGGGTACCTTGTCTCGAATATCTTCAATTTCCTGTAATATCGATTCGTGCGAGCGGCTCTGAATAACACGCCCTTCATGCTCGGTAATAGAGCAAAACGTACAGCCACCAAAACAACCACGCATTATATTGACTGATGTTTTGATCATGTCGTAAGCGGGAATTTTTTGTTTACCATAACTAGGGTGGGGTATGCGCGCATAGGGCAACCCAAACACTAAATCCATTTCCGGTGTGGTCAACGGGATAGGGGGAGCGTTAACCCATATTTCGCGTTTGCCATGTTTCTGAACTAATGGCCGAGCATTATGCGGGTTCGCCTCTTGGTGCAGTACGCGAGATGCGTGCGCATACAGTACAGGGTCTTTGCTTACCTTTTCGAAAGAGGGTAACCGTATACACGTACGGCTTATATCGAGCGTGGCCTCTTGGCGCCGAAGCGGCATAGGCACTACGCGAATAGGCTGGGGAGCGTTATCGTCGACAACATCGACATCTTGGCTAGTCACGGGGCTGTTGCCGTTGTCACAGCTATTTTCTGGCACATATTCGTACGGGCTTGGCATAGCATCCAAACTTCCCGGCCAATCGATACGAGAGGAGTCTAACTCGGTAAACCCTTCGGGTACATGTGGCCGAATAACCGTTGTGCCACGCAAATCGTTTATCGTTTTAATGGGCTCGCCATTCGCTAGCCTATGCGTCAAATCCACAATAGCGCGCTCGGCGTTGCCAAAAAGCAAGACATCCGCCGTTGAATCAATTAAGACTGATCGGCGAACTTCGTCGCTCCAATAATCGTATTGCGCTATACGGCGTAAACTCGCCTCTATTCCGCCGATCACTACCGGCACGTCTTTCCAAGCCTCTTTGCAGCGTTGACTATATACCGTCACCGCTCGGTTAGGCCGCTTGCCACCTTCGCCGCCAGGAGTGTAAGCGTCATCATGTCGAATACGTAAATCTGCCGTATAGCGATTAATTAGCGAATCCATGTTGCCCGCGGTCACACCAAAGTATAAATTAGGTTTCCCCAATGCTTTAAAGGCATCGGCACTACGCCAGTCGGGTTGAGAAATAATACCAACACGAAAACCTTGCGACTCCAATAGCCGTCCCATTACCGCCATACCAAAACTGGGATGATCGATATAGGCATCTCCGGTCACCAAGATGACATCACAGCTATCCCACCCCAGCACGTCCATCTCTTTACGCGACATGGGTAAAAACGGCGCTATGCCGTAGCATTCAGCCCAATAACGGGGATATTGCTGTAAGTCGGACGCTTGAATTTGGGGCATGGGTATCTCAAATGGCACTGTACAAAGGGCGCACAGTGTAACTGTTCGGCCTCGCTAGGCCAATAAACGAATCGTGCGAGTGCTGGCATACAGAAACGTACTGATTTCACTAACGAGCTATCGAGTGTTAACACTTGTCCTTTGGACGCACTAAATTGACGTTAACGCCGCATTGAGCCGAAAAAACGCTCTAAAATAAACACAGTATCCCCCTTTTTCCGCACGCGGTGGCACTCGATTTCAGACACGCATACCGGCTAAATCGATTAAAGAGTACAATGACGCTCAGTTAGCCCTATAGACGACTCGGCTTAGACCGTTATTGTATTAACGAACACGTAGCTTCTGTAAACGTCCTGACGCGGCTTCGGGGGCATCTCCCAGTTCAGCTTTGTTCTTCTAGGCTAGTTGACTATGCGCCGTCAGCATAAGTAAACCTACGGAAAACCATCATAATGAAAACAAAAAAAGATCATCATTCCGCTCAGCCAATTTCCTTCCACCGCTCCACGCCTAGCCAATTGTTTGATTATATTCGCGACGAAATCGTAGGTATGGAGTTATTGCCGGGTGAAAAGATCCCCGAAAATTTGCTTGCCGACAAATTTGGTGTAAGCCGAACACCGGTACGCGCAGCACTGGCGAGGCTGGCTTCACTCGGGTTTGTCGAAATTCGGCCCCAACGCGGAACATTTGTCACCAAGCTTAGTATGCATCTCATTTTAGAGTCACGCTTTCTACGTGAAGCCATTGAGGTTGCGGTCGCTTGCCATCTTGCGGAACATGCCGATCAGTCTCTATTCGATGATTGCGAACATATCATTGAAGCGCAACAAGAGGCCGCACGCAATGAGGACGCGCTCGCCTTTCAACATCTTGATGATCAGTTTCATCAAACGCTTTCGAATGCCACCGGTTTCTCACGTGTTGGCCAAGAAGTTGAGGCAGAGAAAGCACATATGGATCGGGTGCGTAATTTAAGCCTTGTCGAAGTTACCGGCCAATACGATCACGTGATTAACCAGCACAAAGCTATTTTGGCCGCGATTAAATCTGGCTCAACTGAAAAAGCAAAGCAAGCGATGTCTGCACACCTTAAAGATGTATTTAATATTTTGAAGGTTGCACCCGATATGCATCCAGAATATTTTGATTGATTGGTTGATTCTAATAATTAATAGCGGCGCCCATAAAAAAAGCGCCTACCGAAAGGCAGACGCTTTGATTGTAATGGGCTTTCAAAAATGAAAGCTTTTGCACAGAAATTTAGAAACTGCCGCGAATACCGAAACTATACGTTGCACCTGGGAAGTAGGCTCGGAACGTTTGGCTATCGTCTTCAAGGTATGAAGAGATAGGTTCATTCGTTAAGTTATACGCATCAAAGGTCAACATTAAACCGTAATCTTCCATTACTGGAAGATTATAGCTTGCAGAAACGTCAACCTGCGCGCGATCACGCGAGAACAAGTCAGTTCCCCAAACATTACCGGCATCAGCACCTTCTTGGAAGTAATAAGTTACGCGTGCTTGGAAGTCTTCATTCTCGTAGTAACCAGTGAAGTTATACGAATCAGAAATACCACCGATAAGCGTGCCTTCATCAGACTTCTGGCTAATTTTGTTAGCGCTGGCGTTAAAGCCTAAACCTTCAACAATAACGTCCAAAGGTTGAACCCAGATAACTTCAAAGCCAGTCAGCTCAACGGTGCCTTCGATATTATCGTTGCTATTGATATTCACCATGCATTGCGACGAATTTACGCCACCACAAGACGCTAAATCCGCTGCTTGGTTATCGCTGAGCGCATTAATATCAATACCCCAGTCGGTTAATTCAGCAAACTGCACTTGGGTCGTTGACGCTTCGGTGAAGCCGGTGATGTTTTTCTGGTAGAAGTTCCAACCAAGGTATGCCATTTCAGTGAAGTAGTATTCACCACCAAAATCAAAGTTGGTCGCTTCAAATGGCTCTAATTCTGGATTACCGGTAGAAACGTTTTCAATACCATTACTGCTCCAGTTAGAACTTGGGAACATTTTAGATGGGTCTGCACGGGTCAAACTGCGCGAAACACTTACCCGTAGTTTAACGTCTTCAACAACATCCAATACCGCACTAAACGAGGGTAGAAGCTTACTGTACTGCTCGTTAGTTTCACCATTAAGGGTGGAAACATTCTGATCAGTATTGACATAACGAAGGCCAGTGTTTGTACGCAAGGGCTGACCATTAACTTCTAGCTCTTTGTTATATTCACCGTAAACGGCAAATACAGATTCAGAAATACTACCTACCGTTGCGCCAAATTGGTCACCAGTACCCTCCTCTGGTACATAAGCATCATAGTTAACTGCACTTTTCAGCCCAGCCCAATCAACCGCTGCAATACCCGTAATACCGTTATAGCCATCGATATTTTTACCCAGATCGTTATAGGGAGCATCAACGATATAGTTACCGAATTCAGCAACAAGGTTGGGCGCATTGGCGCTAATATGGTCGCCAAACGTACCGCCGCTGAACCCCTGAGAGTTCACGGTAATTTCATCAGAAGAAAGGCCAAACTTAAAGCCGTTACGCTCTGCATCTTCGCCTAAAGAAAAATCTGCGTGGAAACCGTTGGTTTCAGTTTGACGTTCATTGTGCTGATAGCGGAAAGTAGGGTTCTGATTTTCGCCTTCGTTACCATTTTGAGGGCCAGCAATCATTGTCCAACCGATATCCGCTGAAGACAAATCTTGGGTAAAGCCCATAGTGGGTACGATGCTGCTATCGGTATAGCCAAAATCGATCGTACCTTCTGGTGCATAGTAAAACACATAAGGTTCGTCACGCACGAAGTCGGACTCAGTGTGGCTCATAGAAACGTCGACACTTAACGTATCGTTAATCTGCCAGCTCATGCTTGGCATAACACTCGTGAAGCTCAACTCTTCTTCGTAGGCACGAGTTCCAATCCAGGGGCGCGCACTGTAGAAAGTACCACTAACTATACGATCGCCTGCGCCACGATCAACTAACTGAATATTTTCTGGAAGCCATGCCAAATCATTACGCAGTAAATTATTGCGGTAAATCAGCATTGCTTCTGTACGCTCTGCTTCAGCATTAGAGTCAGCGCTAATAATATCTAATGCCAATTTCATGTTGTCATTCGGACGATACTCTAGCGATACCAACGCAGACACATTATCTTTTGTACCGGCACTAGACATCATGCGCATGATACGACCCATGCCGAAGTTATCTAATTGGTCATCAGTCAAACCCGATACTGCGTTAATATCGACCAAGTCACCCGCACTAACACCGGCATGCGCCGCAGCATAGTCTGCAGAGGCAATGTTGGTGTAGTTGAAGTTGTTCCAGCCGGTACTACCCTCAACACACTGTGCGGCGCGCGTTGGATTACCGTCGTCATCCGCTGCATCAACCCATTCTGCGGTACAACCGTTTTGATAGTTGGCATCTTGCTCAAAGCCATCAACACGAGTTTCGGTTGACTTGCTTACAACAGTGACTAAAGCGCCAAAAGTATCGTTAGAGAAGCTATAGGTACCCGCAACTTTAGGGCTCATACTATCGGCAGTTTCACGGTAATCGCCGTTTACTGAGAAGCGGAAGTTGTGTCCTTCGCCCATATCGGAAGCACGAGCGGTACGCATATTGACGTAACCAGAAACGCCACCTTCAAGCTGACCCGCTTTAGTCGTTTTATCAACCGCTAAACTACCAAACAATTCAGTCGGAAATAAATCCAGGTCAACCTGACGGTCCCGGTTACCCGCATCAAGGCTACCAGAAGACGCTACGGCAATTGAGTTACCATTCAAGGCAACTTTGGTGAAGCTAGGGCCAAGACCACGTACAGAAATCTGCTGACCTTCACCGGTTACTTCACGGTTAATTTTTACGCCAGGAATACGTGCCAATGATTCTGCCAAGTTAAGGCTAGGCATTTTACCCATATCATCGGCAAAAACTTCGTCTGAAAAGCCTACAGAATCGCGTTTTGCTGCAGTAGAGTTTAAGAGCGCACCACGGTAGCCCGTAACATAAACCTCTTCCTCTATCTCCTCGTTTTGTACTTGAGCCTGCGCGATGCTCGCTGTAATGCACAAACTCAGTAGGCCTGCTTTGCTTAATGTAAATACGTTGTTTATTTCCACAGAATGATCCTCTCTTATTGTCGCTTATTTTTTGATCAGACCAGGTTCCCTCACCACCTATCCCGTCGCAATAACGAAAGGATAACGTTCATTGGTGCTTCCCATAGAGGTACCTGGAGTTCCAGAGTTCTTGTATACATGAACTCTGGATTGTGTGAATCGTAAGCTCTTCTGGTTATGGGGTCAATCAATAACGTTGCTTTTCCGCCTTAATATCGCAACGCACAATAAGACGTGTAACATCGCTTATTACGAGATTGCCGAAGGGGAGAGCGTTAGTGACTGGCGGCCCCGTAACAAGAGAGTAACAAGGCCGTTAAGGCAACCCGCACAACCATTATCACGTACTCGCCAATACCCATTTCAGCAACAAAAACACAAGGAATCGGGCTAAATCCCACACACGACTGAAGAGCGCCCCACCGAATTCATGGTATGGTTAGTGTTCACGGCACTTTACACCCCCAGCAGTATTCGCTTTCAAGTGGAACCGGTGTCTAAAAGCGCTAAGGTCTGAAAACGGCCAATAATAAGAAAAGGTTTGCGTTCGCACGCATACACTCAATCATTATTCACTCGAAAAACAATAACGATAAACTCATGATTAAAAAAATACTGACAAATACCCTTCTCAGCGCTTTTAGCTTGGCTATTGCACTGAGCCTATGTGAAATCGTCATACGCGTAGCCGGCATTGCGCCCGAAATTGTTTACGTGGAGAAATGGCGCGTTCGCCTCTCTGAAAACACACGCATTGGCTATGAACCCATTCCCAATTTAAACAGCGAAGGGCAATCGGCTCAGTTCTTTGGTTATATTGGCCGCAGTAATAATATGGGCTATCGCGATTATGATCACCCACTCGAAAAAGCCCCAGGCTCCCAACGTATAGCGGTTATTGGCGATAGCGTAACCGCTGGTCTATGGATTCGCGGTGATGAAAATACCTTCACCTCCGTTATGGAGCAAACTCTCAATCAACGCGGGCTAAAATCCGACGTTATGAACTTCGGCGTTTCAGGTTATAACTCCTCCCAAGAAATCGAGACTTTGCGTGAGCGCGGCCTCCCTTACAAACCGGATCTAGTTGTGGTGGCGTACTGTCTAAACGACCGGTTCCAAGATGATGGCAATATTTATGGCCTTCTATTAGCCGAGCAACAAAAAACTGCGCAAGAAGGACAAGCCAGCGCGGGCTCTATTAGCTTTGTTGAACGCCACAGTACACTCTTGCGTTTTATTCGCTATAACGTTATCGGCGTAAGCTCTGGAAGCACACGACAGAATAGTCAGGAGTCCGTTGATCAATTTTATGTGGATACCGTAGAGGGCTCATTCGCAGAGCTGGAGCAGCTATCGAAAGACTATGGCTTCGAAGTGCTTGTTGCGGTATTTCCAAATTTTGGAGAGAAAGATGAAGGTTTAATTGCAGAGAATTACGCCTTTGCCGACGAACATGCGTCCATTGCACAGTTGACACAAAAACACGGGTTCAATCACATTGATCTTCTTGCGCCGTTCCAGCAATGTAAACAAACGCTGCCAGAGAACTACACCATTAGTTTTGACCGCTATCATCCCAACATTGAAGGCAATCGTTGCGCTGGCGAAATGCTAGCCAATGCGGCAAGCAATATACTGCGCGCAAAGCCGTAACCACAACAAAAAAAGCGAAGCACTATGCTTAATAGTACTTCGCTTTTCAGTGGCTCATATTCAAACCACTTTAAGACTAAACATTCAGCAGCCTAAGTAGGAGCGAAACGCCCGCTTAGGCTGCTTCGTTTTTAAAATAAGGTATATATAAACGGCGCTACCGCTGAACCTTGTGCAAATACAATTAAAGCACCTAATAACAACAACACTAAGATAATAGGGGCTAACCAGAACTTCTTACGGGCTTTCATAAAGCCCCACAAATCGATTAATAATTCGCCCATTAGTAAGGATTCTCCATATGCGTGTGATCTGGCTTATGGCTTTCAACCCTAAAGCTAGATTCATCTGTTTCATGGGATTTAATGTTGGACGAACCAAAGAGTCGTACAACAAAGCCAACGGGTGTTATTAATACATAAAAAACAGCACCCAATAATATACGAGTGTTTATGTAACCCAACACCCCACCAATTTTCATCCACGGCACGTATACAATAAACAATGACGCGGGCCATACAAGTGCCCACACGATGAGTACCGCTGCCACTATCCACGGCCATTGAGGCATTCCATGCTCAAATACCCATGGCAGTAATAGGGCAAATATTGCCACAAAAAACGCCGCGCTTATAACCCCAAATTTACGCAATTCTACAGCGCCGGGGTTATCAACTTTTACAATGAAATTATTGCTCATTTTGTTTCCCCTTAGTCCAGCTCAAATTCTTCACGCCAATCACCTTGCTCTTCCCATTCAGGCTGCTCATCTTTAAACATACGGTATTGCTCGATAACCAAGCAATCCATTTCGGTACGCATAAAACACCGATAAGCATCTTCGGGAGAACACACAATGGGCTCACCACGTACGTTGAACGAGGTGTTAACCACCACAGGGCAGCCTGTTTTTTCTTCAAACTTATCAATTAAACCGTAAAAACGTGGGTTCGTCTCACTATGAATGGTTTGAATTCTCGCCGAATAATCGACATGAGTTACCGCTGGAATTTCAGATCGAGGTACATTCAACTTTTCTATGCCGAAAAGTTTGTTCTGTTCTTCCGTGGTATCAAAACATTTCTCTTTCTTAACCGGTGCTACCATCAGCATATACGGACTGCTTTCATCGATTTCAAACCACTCCGAAACTTTATCTGCTTTACACGCCGGTGCAAAAGGCCGAAAAGATTCACGGTATTTAATTTTCAGGTTCATGGTGGACTGTGTATTCGTACTGCGAGGATTACCAAGGATAGAACGCCCACCAAGCGACCGAGGCCCAAACTCCATTCGGCCCTGAAACCACCCCACAATTTTATCATCCGCTAACGTACCGGCGAGTTCAGGAAGCAGCTCCACGTCATCCATTCGCTGATATTTTGCGCCGATAGAATCTAGGTAGGCTTTAATTTCGTCATCACCATGACTCGAGCCTAAATAAGAACCTTTCATACTATCCTGAGGGTTCGCTTCACGCTCATTATCAAGATACTCATGCCAGCAACTTAGCGCAGCGCCCAGCGCCCCACCGGCATCGCCTGCAGCAGGTTGCACCCAAATATTTTTGAATGCGCCTTCGCGCAATAAACGGCCGTTTGCGACACAGTTGAGTGCTACCCCGCCTGCCATACATAAATTATCGCAGCCGGTTTCTTTTTGAACCGTTTTGGCCAGTTTTAATATGATTTCTTCCGTTACAACTTGAATAGAACGAGCGAGATCCATTTCTCTTTGGCCAAAATCTGACTCAGGCTCTCGGCGTGGCCCACCAAATAAATCGCAAAATTTCTGGCTGACCATGGTTAAGCCAGTGGCATAATTAAAATAGCTCATATCTAAACGGAATGTACCGTCTTCGCGCACTTCAATAATATTATCGTAAATTAAATCTACGTAGGTGGGTTCACCGTAGGGTGCCAACCCCATTAACTTGTACTCTCCGGCATTCACTTTAAAACCGGTGTAATACGTAAACGCGGAGTAAAGTAAACCCAACGAGTGGGGAAAATCTATTTCCCACAAAGGCGTAAGCTTTTTACCATCGCCCAGCCAAACCGTACTGGTCGCCCACTCTCCAACGCCATCCAAACACATTACCGCCGCTTTTTCATAAGGGCTGGGGTAATAAGCAGAGGCTGCATGAGAGCGATGATGGTCATTAAAAAGCAATTGCGGTAATTCTTTTGTTGGAATTCCACTCATTGCCGTTAGCGCTTTTTTAAGTGTCGCTTTCAAGAATAACTTTTCTTTTAACCACACCGGCATTGCCGCTATAAACGAGCGAATCCCAAAGGGAGCATAATGGAGATACGTTTCAAGCAAACGTTCGAATTTAACTAATGGCTTATCGTAAAAGACAATATGCGTTACGTCGGCCAATGATATTTCAGCCTCTTGTAAACAATATTCAATAGCTTTTGCAGGAAAGGCAGGATCATGCTTTTTACGCGTAAATCGCTCTTCCTGTGCAGCGGCAATAATATTACCGTCTACAACTAAAGCCGCTGCACTATCATGATAGTAAGCAGACAAACCTAAGATTATAGTTTTATTTTTCACGTGGATTCCTTCGCACTGCAACCGACAAAAGACTGGGGAATAGAGTTATGTACCAGTATTTACGACTACAACGCCCTTTTTTATTATTAAAATTTTAATAGCGTTTTGCCCATCAGCCCGTGGAATATCTAGTCGGTACGGCTGGACCGATTGAATACCGGCCAATTTTACCCGCTGATGCCCTGCAATTAATATTCGACCAGTTCTCTTTACTAACAGCAGGATCAGAAATACTAGCAGTTTGCTCATGAAATGCCCACAGCAAAGGGGCGCCAATACGCGCCATAGCGCACTCTTCACACCTATCGGCGTACACTGCGTTCGCTTCTCGCTGGAAATCTGGCGTATAAGCCCCAATAATAGCGTGCATTCATCTAATAATGACTCTGGAGCTTTACCATGCAGGTAAACACGCCCAATTCGACCGTAGATCGCGATACTGTATGGGAAACCATTCGAGACGAGTCGCAACAAGAAGCGAATATAGAACCCGCTTTAGCCAGCTTTTTTCATGCAACAATTTTGAACCACGATACACTAGAAAGCGCTTTAAGCTTTCATTTGGCGAATAAGCTGGCCAGCCCAGCCATATCCGCGCTGCAGATCCGCGAGATTATCGAAGACTCCATACGCCAAGACTGCTGTCTTGGCGAGACGGTGCGTGCCGACATAAGAGCCATCTACGATCGAGATTCTGCCTGCGAGTCTTACTTATTGCCGTTTCTCTACTTTAAGGGCTTTCATGCACTACAAGCCCACCGCATAGCTCACTGCCTTTGGCTGCAAGGCCGTAAATCTCTCGCGTATTTCCTGCAGAGCCATACGGCACTTACGTTTGGTGTTGATATCCACCCCGCAGCCAAGATGGGTAAGGGCATTATGCTCGATCATGCGACAGGAATTGTTATTGGTGAAACCACGGTTGTGGAAGATGATGTTTCAATTATGCAGAACGTTACTTTAGGAGGAACCGGTAAAGAAGCACATGATCGCCATCCTAAAATTCGTCAGGGCGTTCTCATTAGTGCGGGCGCTAAAATATTGGGCAATATCGAAATTGGCGCCGGCGCAAAAGTAGGCGCAGGCAGTGTGGTGCTAAAAGCAGTAGCCGCGCATACCACGGTTGTCGGTGTGCCTGCCGAACCCGTGGGCAAACCCGCCACCGATTCGCCGGCATTGGACATGAACCACCAAATTAACTGTGACCGCTAACCTTTTATTCCCAGGTGAAACTGGCAACCTGGGCAATGTGTTGAGCGCCGAATAAACACATCATTAAACGGTCTACGCCTAAAGCGACGCCAGCACATGCAGGCATACCGGCCGACATAGCCTCCAGCAAAGCATTGTCGGGCGCGATGGGGGCGCGCCCTAGCGCGACCCTTGCATCGCAGTCAGAATCGAAACGCGCTTTCTGCTCGGTGCCATCGGTAAGCTCCCAATAGCCATTGGCTAACTCTAGGCCACCCCAATAGACCTCAAACCGGCGTGCAATCTGTTCACCTGTCTCATTTAGTGTCACTCTAGCGAGAGCACTCTGACAGACAGGGTAATCGAATACGACCACGATACTGGCACCCAATGTAGGTTCAACCAAATGCGTAAACAATAGATCGAGCCACACACCTCTATCCTCGTCCTGCCAATCAATATCTAATCGTTCTTTCGCCAAAGCTCGCAACGCTTGCGTGCTGACACGATGAGGGTTCAACCCGCAAGCCTTTTCAAATACTTCCGCGTAAGTGCAATAGCGCACCGCCACCATTGGTTTCAGGGTCTGTAGTAACTCGACAACCTCTCTTGCTAATACCCGATCATCCAAGCCTAAGCGGTACCACTCGAGCATTGTGAATTCGGGATTATGATGCCGACCGGCTTCATCCTTACGAAAAGCCTTCGCCATAGAATAAATGGAGCCACTACCCGCCGCCAAAAGGCGCTTCATAAAATACTCCGGCGAGGTCTGTAGATACGCGTTATCACCCCGACGACAAACATCGTGAACTTGCAGGCTGTCTATATGAGGGTCTGTGACGGTTGTCTTTGACAGTAACGGTACCTCTACTTCATAAACACCTTTCTCGACAAAAAAAGAACGAATGTCGCTTAATACTCGGGCGCGCAGCTGCAAATTTTCAATTGAGGCGGTGGGCTGCCACGTCATAACCACTCCTGTTATACACAAAAAAGGCCAGCGCAATGCTGGCCTTTTGAATCATCATAAACATCGTTTTATTATTTGCTCGCACGACCAATATATTCGCCGGTACGTGTATCCACCCGCACAACTTCGCCTGTAGATAAAAATAAAGGTACCTTTACAACGGCTCCAGTTGACAAGGTTGCCGGCTTGGTACCGCCTTGAGCTGTATCGCCTTTCAAACCTGGATCCGTTTCCGTAACTTCTAACTCAACATGATTAGGGGGTAAAACGGCTAACGGAGATCCGTTATAGAGCGTTACCACAACAGTATCTTGCTCGCTTAACCACTTCGCCGCTTCACCTACCACAGTAGCGTCACCCTGGTGCTGCTCAAAAGATTCTGGCTCCATAAAGTGCCAAAATTCGCCGTCGGTATAAAGGTACTGCATATCTCGATCCATAACATCGGCACCCTCTAAAGATTCGCCCGATTTGAAGGTACGCTCCCACACACGTCCAGTTCTTAAGTTTTTCAATCGAACCCGGCTAAATGCCTGGCCCTTGCCCGGCTTTACTAACTCATTTTCGACAATGGAGCACGGATCTCCATCTAACATGACCTTTAAACCGCTTTTAAATTCGTTAGTTGAAATAGTGCCCATCGATACTCTCGCCTATCTGAAAACTGGCAAAATGCCATAAGTTACTGTTTTTAAAGGTTTTTGCCAGAAAGATATTGCCCGTAATACGGGGTAAAACGCCCAACACTACAATTTAGCGGCCACCTTAATCCAAAGTGACGCGCATTATACAGGAGCTTGGGGGCTGAGGATAACAAGAGCGAGATTGAGCCCCCTCTTTCACGCAAGGCAATCGAGCAGAGCGATGCTAATGGGCTGCGAAGCCCCACGCCTAACAGGGAGGCGCATGGCATTCTTATTCACTTTTTTCGTTTAACGATTGGCTAGGGCGTTTAATTTAGGTACCGCACATCGCCCGATAAAACCCCTCGGCAATACCCTCTGTCTCACACGTTAAAATACCGATACACAACCACCGGGTACACGCTGATGTTCAGTTTTTCAGTTTTTTTTCACCGCTACTAGAATCTATGTTTTACTACCTTTGTTAACCATAAAAAAATACCGAAAAAACCTAGCGGATGAAAACCGAAGGTCAATAAAACTAACCCGAAGATACCCTACACCGATTCCATTCTTTTCAACATGAAAGAGAAGGGCAAAACAACCGACTGCCAACTCAACTACGCAATGACAATTACAACAAAAAGGATAGCCCAATGAGTGCGAATACCTATACCCCAGCAACTACCGACCCTCTTAGCGTTTGCTTTGCCTTTCTCAGTTATATCGGCGAATCGCGTCCTCAAACCGAGGGTACAACACAGAAAATACTGAGCGACATACTCACGGTAATTGCGACAACGCCCACGCTCTGCCTAAACGGCCAGCCCGATTGGGAAATAGTGTGGGGGCCCAGTATTTATACCTACCCAGAAGCCAAGGCGCAAGACAGCGGCATGTTCGTTGCTCGCCAAATATCGGCGCCGAATAATTATTACGTTGCCATTCGAGGGACAAACGCTACGGCAACACTTGACTGGATATTTGAAGATTTTGATGTCTTGGGCATGAAAGATTGGCCCGGCGCACCTTCGGCAAAAATTTCCAACGCCACACACAATGGCGTTCATTTGCTATTAGATAAATTAGTGCCAGATTCGGGATTGCCCGGCGAGAAACAGTGCATCACAACGTTCCTTACAGGCCTTACGCAAACACCTGTGAATATTTGCTTTACTGGCCATAGCCTTGGTGGCGCACTGGCTCCCACCACCGCGCTGCACTTTAAAGATTCACAAGGCGTTGTTGGCGGATTTGACCCTGACTCAAATGCTACAATCAGTTGTACGGCTTTTGCCGGTGCAACGGCTGGAAACGCTGAATTTGCCGCTTACTCGAATCGCCAATTTGCTAAAGCCCCTATACGTCGAATTCACAACACCAACGATGTTGTACCTCATGCATGGGAAAAATCTACGTTAGAGCAAATGCCTAATCTTTACGATAGCATTTCAATTAAGCTCGACGAAAAATACAAAATATTACTCGATCTCATTATCGTTGCGACAGAAAATAAACACTACACGCAAATCGAAACATCAGTCCCTATAACATTCCCACTAGATGCGTCACAAGGGGATCAATATTTTTCGCAAGCAGGCTATCAACACGACCATTCATACCCCTTGATTGTTTTGGGGAACGAACAAGGGCAAGCGTTCTTAACACTAGTCGACAGCTATAAATAACTTTTTGTCGATTACATTCACCCCTACAGCACACCACGGTTACTTATTCCCGAGGCGTGCTGTAAAAACATACTCGCTAGTAAGAAGCGATAAGCCCATAAGGTTTGAATTCAGCAATTGCCGCTATTACCTCTGTTTCTTTTCGAGCAATATCGTCAACAGCACGACACAGTGCCGTAGTCTGACCATTCAAATCTAGGGCCATCGCCCCCACAGACGCTTCGATATTTTTACCCATCTCCTCCATTTTTTTGCCAAAGTCTTCCATATTCCCGTCAGAGGAAAATAGTTCACTCATCACATTGCCCATTGCGCGAAAGGTCACGTCCTCCATTAACGCTTCAACGGCCGCCTCAAATTCACGCTCGAAATCGTCACTATAAGGCGATTGGTTTTCATGTAGCTCTACGCCCCGATTAAAATGAAACGTGTCGGTCGAAAAATACGCGTTCACTTTTTCTTGCGAGAGCGCTAGCAACGTCTGTAATGCCTCGACATCTTGGGCCTCAAGTTTAAATAGTTCGCTAAACACCGACTCAGTGACGGTTTCAGCCGTTTTTAACGCGGCTATGGCCAGCGTATGCATCTCGGGTAAGATATCGCGAATAGCCTGCTGGTATTCTAATACCGCAAGCCTCTCATCGGCGTCTAAGCTAAGAGGTTTTTCCTCTAACGTCATATCACCGCCCGTCGTCATCACAACAACCGCTTTCTTGCCATCAATAAAATGTATTTCATTGGCAGAAATTACGAGCCCAAAACGTATATCTGTAGACTTATCGGTTGCACAGTTTAGCGGTACATCGTCGCCGCTAACGCTAATCGAACTCATAGATAAACCGAACATGAACAACAATACATAAGTAGCGAAAACGGTAATTTTTTTAGTTAGCATTATGTCTTTCCATTGAAAAAGTCAGTTTATAAACACGCACAAGACTGCACAGCAGAAAACATGCCAACACATAAAAGCGTTAACTTTCATACGCTTGGCCATACGAACAACGCGGAAATTGGTCAGCAGCACCTAATGGTTAGCCTTGCGCACCATTCATTAGTTGAATTGGCGAACCCTGCACAACAAGCGCTCGTGCACTTGGTTAGCCTTATGGCGATGACTTAAGATCTGCATGTACCGGAATGGAACACAAATGTTCACGTTAGCCAAGAGAAAAACGCAAAAGAGGGAGCGCTCATAGGCGCAGAAAAATAGAACAATCAACACTTACGGTACGCGCAAGAAAACATACTAACCCGTGCCGGTATTATTGCCTTACGCACATGCCGCTATCTACCGCGATGCAGACAAAAAGGCAGCGCCATTTGCACACTGCCCATTACCGTTTTCACATCAACAACACATCATATAACCGCTGCTTTGCAATATTGATCGATAAACGTTTGATGACTGGGTAGCTTTTCGACGGTCATGCCAATGGCGTCTTTCATACTGTTAAGATAAATCGCCAACTGGTCATCGCCCATTGTTTTCGCAAGGTGATGATAGTGTTCCGGTTCAATCCCCTGCCCTAACATTACTTGCGTCCAAGAGTCGACTCTAAAGAGTTCCCCCGCCGCCTGATAGGCATGACCGTTTTTTTGAAACAACGCAATGCGGTGGGCCAAAGTATCGGGGATATCCATATTTTTACATCGACGCCAAAAGCTCGAATCATCTCGTTGTGTGGCGTGGTAATGCAGTAAAATAAAATCACGAATACTGGTAAGCTCACCAACGGCCAAGGTATTGTATTGATCTTGCAAAGACTGATCGACGCCATTAAACGGAAATAACTGCATTAATCGGGTAATGCCCATCATAAATAGATGTATGCCCGTGGATTCTAACGGCTCTAAAAATCCTGCTGACAAACCAATGGCTACACAATTTTTATTCCACACTTTTCGCCTTATACCGGGGCGATGCTTAATGACTCGAGGGTCGTTAATAGGGTTTCCTTCCACCTCTCGTAATAACGACGCGGTCGCTTCGTCATCTGATATGTGACGGCTCGAGTAGACATAGCCATTTCCCATTCGGTTTTGCAATGGAATACACCAACGCCATCCTGCGTCGAGTGCGACAGACCGAGTCATAGGTAAAGGTGTGCCCGTGACGTCAGTTTGTACTGCAACGGCGCTATCACAGGGTAAAAGGTGAGACCAATCTTCAAACCCAGTTTCTAACGTTTGCTCAATAAGCAACGCCTCAAACCCCGTACAATCAATAAATAAATCGCCTTCAATCGTTGTGCCGGATTCGAGCGTTAACGATTCTATATTCCCCGTACTGGCATTTTGATTCACCTTGCTAATGGTTCCTTCGGTATGTACAACACCGTGCTCTATAGCAATAGAACGTAGAAATTTGGCATACAGCAATGCATCTAAATGATAAGCATAATTAATGGGTGATTTATCGGAGGTTGCAAACTTACCCTGTTTCGCTGCCTGTAGCTCTAAGCAGTAATCACCAAAGTCACTACTAAACCCTTGGGCCTTTCCATGTAACCAATAATGCTGGAATTCAGACAGCCAACTTTCTTTACCTGTCTGCCCAAAGGAGTGAATATAGCGATCGCCTTTTTTTCCCCAATCCTCAAACGATATTCCAAGCTTAAAGGTTGCTTCAGTCGCCTTCATTAAGGCGCTTTCATCAATACCTAATAACTTATGGAACGTACGCGCGGTGGGAATAGTCGCCTCGCCCACACCAATTGTACCCATCTGTTTTGATTCAACTAAGGTTATATTAAGCAAGCTTCCCAGCTTTTTAGACAGTGCCACAGCCGCTATCCAACCAGCCGTACCGCCGCCCGCAATGACCACTCGTTGAGGGGTGTTTTGATTATTACTCACAAGAAATCCTCTTTGTTTTTATTCTGCGAAGTACTTTTGCACAACGCGCAAATCAGACTCTTATCTTGGATCAATATTTTCCGGTTAAGTTTTAATCAGAAAAACCTGTTCATAGGGTATTACGCCTTCTTTACCCCTAAATAGTCGATCGCTACGCTATAGGAGGTAGGCACAATTGGCGCATGCCTCGCCTGCAAAGCATATTGCCGTTAACCACGAAGCTAAATGACAATACCTCTACCACAGCAAGGCTTAAACGGTTATGGCCTGAAAGGCATCAATTTAAATCGGAACGAATAGTTCTTAGCTGGAATTAAATACTCTTCATGCGACATAGCCCCCAACTATAATTGCCACCCACCCCCATTTGCTTGTTGATACCCACAATTATTCGAATGGAAAAACCGTCCCCATTCCCCTTGGATACAATAGGATTGTTGGTCTACCCAATAAATCATACAATTAAATTTGCCATGCGACTGAATTAAGCATGCACGGAAAAGCGAATAACGCTTCAGCGAGAACTTACGAGCACCTAACCGTTTTATTTTTCTGAAGTGTCGAGGTGTTATCGCGAGGCTGATGAAGTCTAGGTATAATGCGCGCCGAATTCGCTTACGCTATGGTTAATAGTTTAAACGTTACCTTTATTTACCCAGAATATGGTTACTCCTATGTCCTCCGCGTTCCATCCCCCGCATAGCGATGCCATTCAAGTTGTTCCGCTTTGCAGCTGGCAAGAAGAGCTGGGGCAACTTATTACATCACCAGAACAATTACTGGAAGAATTGGAACTCCCCTTCGAGATTCTCGATGAAGCACGAAGAGCCGCTAATCTTTTTCCGCTTCGCGTACCACGCCCCTATCTTTCTCGTATTATTAAGGGTGACCTCAATGACCCGTTATTGCGACAAGTAATGCCTCTGGGAATGGAAGCGAATGCCACCGAAGGCTTTACATCAGACCCACTAGCCGAAAAAGAGGCCAACCCGGTACCCGGTATTATTCATAAATACCACGGCCGGCTATTACTTATTGCTGCACCACAATGCGCCATTAACTGTCGCTATTGCTTTAGACGAGAATTTGACTACGGCGGAAATACGCCATCACGAGAACAATGGCAGACAGCGTTAAGTTATATTAGAAATGACGAATCTATAGAAGAAGTTATCATGAGCGGTGGAGACCCTCTCTCCTTAAATGACCGTCAATTGTCCTGGCTATTTAACCAAATTGAAAAAATCCCCCACGTGACACGCTTGCGCATACACACACGACTTCCCATAGTTATTCCTGCCCGCATAACAAAAACACTGCTGAAAAACCTTGCCGCCTTAACGCTACAAACGGTTGTAGTGGTTCATTGCAACCACCCCCAAGAAATTGATACACCCGTTCAGCAAAGTCTCGTACAACTAAAGTCTGCAGGTGTCACTGTATTCAACCAGTCCGTTTTGCTGAAATCTATCAATGACAGCGCTAACATTCTCGTTAAGCTCAGCAAACGGTTGTTTACCTGTGGCGTAATACCCTACTATCTACACCAGCTGGACAGAGTTTCCGGCGCAGCTCATTTTGAAGTGAGCGATAGAAAAGCAAAGGATATCTATCGGCATATGCTTGCCGAATTGCCCGGCTACTTAATGCCTAAACTGGTAAGAGAAGAAGCTGGGGCTAGCAGTAAATCACCCCTGTAGCCACAACTATGTTTGATTGAAAGGAGCGTCACAGAGTATTCACTGTAACGCTTCACATCCAATATAGACGCTATACTGGGAAGAGTTTCGATCGAAATGGAGCCGCTCCAAGCGACAATGAGTCCAAAAGAGAATTTAATACGCTATATCGATAACTTACGGTTGCATGATGCAACCGTAAGTAAGTTGTCCTTCTGTAGCTCGAAAAAACCTGCGAAAGTAAAAGCGTGGGTGGAAGAGTTGCGCCAAACAAAAACATCAGAAACCAGCGCGGTTCTCTATTCAAGCCTTCCCGAATTTAGCCGTTTGAAAATAGACCCTGAAACCCGCTTGGAAATGCTTGAAGCCGTTCGGCCAGCAACGCAACATGCCATCGAAGGCCTCACTGGAGCCTTTATCAATCGCTCCGTGACCAGCTCAGCAAGCGCGCAAAAAACAGCCATTATCGCCCAAGGCATTCAAAAAGCCATGATCGATGGCTACTGCCGGTGCGTAGCCGACTTTTGCAGAATAAAACGTTTCCGGCCGGCCCAAGTAGAACTTTTAGTCACCTCTTTACATCGTGCAATTTCAGGTATTGGTCTCGTTTTTTTCCGAAGCTATCAACTGTACTCTCAACCACCCACCGGCTTCTGGCTACATTTACATGCCTTATTTCAAATAGCCGATCATTTCGACTTACTAGCCAAACCGGTTAAAGACGCACTGCTAAACACCACTCGCGCAACCAATATTCAAACGGCTTACATGCGTGTACTACTCATGGGCACCGCAAAACTTAATCAGATCAGCCAAAAAAATGTAGCGCTCGTTTACGATGCGTTCGAGCTTTGGGCTCAATATGGGCGGCTGCATACCAGCCACCACCAAGACAAAGACATTTTCTATATTGTTAATATTTCGGCCGATCAACCGCCCACGTATAAATCTCGGTTCGACGGAAAATCGACGGATCGAATATTACAACTGAATTTCAAGGTGCTCGTCAGCCTGCTAAGCAAACACTCTCGAACCAATAGTTCGCAGCCCGCCGAAGACGAAATCGACCATGTCACAGGCAAACTTCCTGTACCAGCGGGGTTTCCAGATTCTCTCATGGACCACCTGCTTAATTGTTGGAGCAGTATCAGCCAGCGAAGGCAAGAGCGCCGAGACGTGCAAACTGTCGCCGAAGTATGTGTTGGGCTGGTAAATACGCACTACTATGTAAGCGGCAAACAAGCTTTCGACGATTTTACTGGCCAAAGCGATCTCGACGGTGGCCGCGACGTGCTAAGCACACTCTCTTCTAGTATGGCCTCGCCCTTCACTGACGCTCCCAAAGGCGCCAGCGAACAGGTCCCTACGCATAGTGTTAGCGTGCAAAATGTCAGCGCCGGTGGGTGCTGTTTGCTCTGGAAAGAAGATATCCCGCCGAAGCTTCAGTCCGGCGAATTAATAGGCATAAAAGAAAAGGGCCGACATAGCTGGAGCATAGGAGTAGTACGCTGGATACGTCAGTTCAAAGGGATTTCTCAACTCGGCATACAAACGCTTGCCAGCCACCCTAAGCCCTTCGGTGCGGGCCAGATGTACGATATGGGCGGCTATTCCGATTATGCGCGCGCATTCTATATACCCGCCCAGAAAAATGGCCAGAACCCAGCGTCAATCATTACCGCTTATGCACCCTTCAAAGAGACGGATAAAGTAAAAATATATGATGGCGAGTCCATATTTACGGTAAAATTGACCAAAACACTCTTTTCAACAAGTAGTGTTCGCCAATTTGCCTATCACCCCTTAGACTCGGCAAATAAAGAAACGAAGCCGCGAAAAGCGGGAAATCAAAGTTTCGATAGCGACTGGAATTAAAAAGGCATAAAACGAAGCGCTTCATTCGTTTTTTTGCTGGGTACTTCACACGGGCTATACTTATAGATCGAGTACACTTGCGCCCCTAGAAATTTATGCGTGTTGGTTATATTAAAATGACCGACCGACTCTGACAGAGTGTGTAATAACACAGCGTTAAACGCCTCTGACAAAGGTAACCGGATAACGACGCCTTTCAACCTATGTCTCAAAACAAAACGATTAGATTGTTAATACTGAATGATTCGCGGTCTGAAGCCGAACGCCTCATCAGTATGCTACACAACGCCGGCCGTCCAGTGCGGGCACAACATGTAGACAACATTGAGGCGCTCAACAAGTTACTCCAAGAAAAAGTCTGGGACCTCCTAATAGGCCTCGACAGCAGTCAAAGCCTAAAACCCCTCGACGCAATACGGCTCATACGAAAACTCAACAAAGATGTACCTTTTATACTTCAGTCCAATGACGAAGGCTCCCAGCCTATCGTTGAAGGGTTAAAGCTCGGTGCCGCCGACGTCGTAAAAGTAGACGAAGACCAACATTTATTACTGGCCATCCAACGAGAATTCCAACACCGCGAAGACCGAGATTTACGCCGTTTCGCTGAACGCCGACACAAAGAGATTGAACGGCGAAACCAACAACTCCTCGACAGCTCTCGCGATGCGATAGCTTTTGTCCAAGACGGTATGTTTCTCTATGCAAACGATTCCTTCACCGAACTTCTAGGCCACGAGGATAGAGATGAGTTCGAGTGCGTGCCCGTAATCGATATGATTCGAGACGCCGACCAAGACAAGGTCAAACGATTTCTTAAAGACTTCACCCTAAAGGGCAGCGACATCGATTCCAATATGCTGGAGTTTTCGGCGATTACCGCGGATGGAGCCGAACGAGCCCTTAAAGTGGATGTTCGCAAATCAAATTATGAAGAAGAAGTTTGTATTCAATTTCTCATTAAAACAAACGATGGCGGCAGCGAAGAGCTAGAAGCACAGCTGGAACACATTAAGAATCAAGACCTCGCGACAGGGCTCTACAACAGAAGCTATTTATTAGACGCATTACATCAAGCCGTTGACAACGCCGCTAATGGGGACGCCAACAGTACACTGCTGAATGTGGGTGTTAACAGTTTTACCGAAACCGTAAAAGAAAAACTGGGCGTCGCATCGTCTGATATTGTGCTGGGTTCTATTGCCGCCTATATGAAAACGCTCACAAAAGAAAAAGATATTCTTTGCCGCTACGGCGACGATACCTTTATGTTGCTGGTACCCAAAATTGATCCGGAAACCACGCTTCGTCGAGCCAATGAGTTATGTGATCAGCTTGCCAATTACATTGTTGATATCGATGGTTCCACTCTTCACTTTACCTACAACATTGGTATTGCGATTATAAACGAGACGACCGCCAACGCCGAAATACCTATTGAGCAAGCACATAAAGCACTCTCTATCGCTCAAGCAGAAGACATTGAAGGCGATCACGTTCGTATATACGAACCCGAAACCAAAGAAGATTCGAAGAAAGATATTGCCAACATGGTGCAGCGCGCACTCGATACCGGCCGTTTTAAATTACTCTATCAACCCATTTTAAGTTTGCGCGGCTCAGATAAAGAACACTATGAAGTGTTACTGCGCATGATGGACGAAGAAGGAAAAGAAATTTCGCCCAACGACTTCCTGTCTACGGCAGCCCAAATAGGCGCCACGACCAAAATAGACCGCTGGGTTATTCTCGAATCGATAAAAATACTATCTGAGCACCGCAAAAATGGGCATCAAACGCATTTAATGCTTAATTTAAGCCGAGAATCAATGCTCGACGCCACATTACCTCCGTGGCTTGGCGTTGCTTTTAAGGCTGCCAATTTGCCGGCCGATGCACTTGTATTCCAATTGGCCGAAATTGATATTAACGATCACCTCAATGTAGCAGCCTCGTTTACAGAACAAATTAAGAAGCTTGGTAGTAGCTGTGGTATAACGCGATTTGGGTGTGCACTTAATCCGCTAAACGCGTTAAAACACGTTGCTTGCACCCATGTAAAAGTAGACGGTTCTTTTACGCACGATTTACAAAATAGCGGCGACGACTCAACTAGCGCGCTGAACGAACTGGTCAGCCAACTGCACCAAGAAGATAAAATCACCATTGTTCCATTTGTCGAAAATGCGAGCGTTCTCTCTAAACTGTGGCAATCGGGTGTTCATTATATCCAAGGCTATTATCTACAAGGCCCCGTCGACGCCATGAATTACGACTTTGATACCGAAAGCTAATTCAAACGCGCACCATTAACATCTCCAGTCTTTATCGGCCTCAAACACTCTTTGTGTCCGCCCACTGATAGAGCCCTAACGCACTCGTTAAGCGTTCGTAAATCTTTAGCCCGCGCTCTGAGCCCCTACCCCATATAGGTATCGAACAACTCTTCTCGGTGATCCACAAAGTCATCCAAGTTGGTTTGGCTTCGGAAGCTACTTGCTGGAGGCGTGTCGTACATGTCAGCAAATACTGGGTCGGCAACAGCTTCGCTCTTAGCTTTCAGGCTAGCCTTGGACGCAGCGGCGGTTGTTTTCCAAGCATAGACTGCGTAAGGGTCCATATTTAGCAGCTGGTTAAGCAAGTGTTTCGCTAAGACGAGATCCCCGGACGCCTTAGACAGCTCTAGCATAAGGTTATCGTGGATGGTCTCGTAATCATCGAGAAAACGATCTAACCGTTTTTGTATCTGGACGTTGAAGGCTCCAGAAGGCGGCAGCTCGTCGTGGTTCAAGAAATCGTTCACTTCATCCGCATTCACAACTTGCTCATCAAAAATTGCCTGTACCTCCGCCATCGTTGTAATACTTGTTAACGTGGAAAGGGTCACTCGATGAGCAACGGTATGAGGCCCCTGCGGAATACTGCTTATTTTACAATGCGGTTTGGTATGAGTATAAGTGTAAAGCGTTGGCACCCGCGCCGAAAGTTCTGAGCGCCCAGCGGTTCTTAGCAGCTTGTCATAAGCAGTAGCTTTAGCTTTCGTTGAATGTTCTTTATACGGGTCGAAAGTGGAATACCAGCGCCCCGCCGCATACTTTTTAACCTTTAATTGTACTGCCGCCTCGCCGTTATTCGAACGGTCATGGCCTACATTAAATTGACTGCTGCTGTGCGCCATTGCTTGCGCCCCGCGATAGTGAGCCGCTCGCTCGCCCATAACATCCGCTTCTCTTTCTAAACGGGAATCATCATTCACATTCATTTGCCCTTTCAATTGCGTAGTCGCCCTTACCCGCCCCTGCTTCTGCTGTACCACATGCCATGCCTCATGCGGTAAATGCTTTTCTTGGCCGGAAGCGAGATGAATATGAGAGCCTTGCGCATAGGCGTGCGCTTGGAGCTGTGCAGGCTTGCTGGAATTATAATGCACCTTAACATCCTGCATGGAATAACCCGAAAGGCGCTCTAAACCCGATTTAAGCGTGTCTGGTAATCCTGTAGGATTGGCGTTGTTCTGTGGTGTATGCTGAGAGGCAGAACGATAACCATTGTCAGCGTGCAACTGTGCCGTTGGCTTTGTTTGAAGATGTGTTTGAACTAAGGTTTGAGGCGTTCGATGCGACAATGGCGGGGAGTAATGATCCGTAGCCTGAAAAACGGTATCGCTTTCGCTACGCTTTTTAAAAAGAGCATTCGGTAACATCCCAACTGTGCGTGATCGACTCGCGTATGAATTCAAGTTTAGCTCCCTGTTATTGTTTGTTTCGCCTCTGGTCTTTAAGAGCGGACGCTGGAGGCGCCTAAAACGTGCGCTACTCCCTTAACATAACAAACTTTTCAAACCACTTAAAACACCATAACCAAATTACGAAATTTAGTGCTAAAGGTTTTCCATGCGTTACGCTCAACAACACACTCCTGCACTACGGAAAAACCAACACTCTCAGCGGCAAATAGTCGCAAATTTAGTCTATTTCGCGGTCGCGAAAACCCATTAAGTACAGAATCGCGTCCAAACCCAAGGTCGAGATAGCTTGCTTTGCCTCCGCTCTAACCAACGGTTTCGCACGAAACGCGATACCTAAGCCCGCAATACTAAGCATAGGCAAGTCATTCGCACCGTCACCCACCGCGACAACTTGCTTCAACGAAATGCCTTCTTGCTCGGCAAGCTCGGTTAACAACGCAGCTTTACGCGCACCATTAACAATCTCACCGTTCACTTCACCGGTTACTTTACCGTCGACAATCTCTAGATCATTAGCATAGACATAGTCTATGCCCAACTTGCCCTGCAAATACCGACCAAAATAATTGAATCCGCCCGATAAGATAGCCGTTTTGTAGCCTAGCTTACTTAAGGTTGAAATTAGCCGCTCAGCACCTTCGGTTACCGGCAGGCTTTCGGCAATGCCAGCCAAAACAGACTCATCAAGCCCTTTTAATAACGACATGCGTTGCTTAAAGCTCTCGTTAAAATCGATCTCTCCGCGCATTGCGGCCTCGGTTATCGCTGCAACTTGCTCGCCGACACCGGCCGCCTTGGCTAGCTCATCGATGACCTCCGCCTCAATCAGCGTTGAGTCCATATCAAAACATACCAGCCGACGTGTACGGCGGAACATATTGTCTTCCTGAAACGCGATATCCACATCAAGCTCAGACGCTAGCTCTGCAAAATCTGCTCGAAGCTGCCCGATATTACCGGCCACGCCACGCGCCGAAAATTCCACGCACGCGATAGAATCTTTATCGCTTTCGTCTAATGGCACTCGGCCCGATAACCGGCTGATATTATCAATATTCAAGTTATGCTCGGCGACCACGCGCGTGAGCGCTGCAATTTGGCTAGCGGTTATCTGTCGCGCGAGCAACGTCACAATATGCCGCTCTTTACCTTGATGACTAATCCATTCGGCATAGCTGCCCTCTGGTATCGGTTGAAAGCGTACTTGCATACCAATGTCATGCATTCGATAAAGAATATTCTTTACGACAGGGGAAGAATCGCTTCCATCCGGTACTTCAACCAACATTCCTAATGAAAGCTGATCGTGGATAACCGCTTGACCAATATCCAGCACATTGCCATTGTTTTCCGCCAAAATAGCGGTAACTTCTGAGGTAACCCCCGGTTTATCATCGCCGGAGATATTAATAAGTATTAGTTCACGCACAACGGAGCCCTTGTCCTACTAACTAGATCGGCCGGCATTATAAAGGAAGACAACGAAAAAATATTGCGGACACTGCAATTGCCAATAAGACTATTTGCCTCTATGGTAACTGGCCCGCCCCGCCAAAGAGGTGGACGAATGCGATAACAAGATGAGGGGTACGCATTGAGACTTCAATTTAACGGCTTTTCTCCGCTCTCTGCCTGCTTAATAGGCATTATTGGCGGAGTTGCACTCGCGATTATGATTACCCTACCACGCCTGCAACAGTTAAATAGCACTCATAGCCAGCACTACGGGAACGCGCTCGCCTCCATGGCCGCGAATCAGGCAATCGATGCCAGCTTTAATCACGACCTTGTTCGGCTTCAAGTAATACTCCGCGACGTAATGGAAAACCCTTATACACGCTTAGCGACTCTACACGACGTAGAAAACAACCTGCTCGTTCAAGCTGGAGATACACGCTCCCTAACCGACGCTACACAAAGTTATACCGCCCCTATCGTTCTGCACGACAGTATCGCCGGCTACCTGTCTGTCACTATTGAAGACAAACCCACCATTGGCCGCACTCGCAAGTGGTTTGCTGTCCTGCTAATTGCGACACTACTAACCTTGGTTATTGGGGATTGCTATCGTTGTAAGTCCTTTCAATATCTACCCATCAAAAAGAGCGATGATGAGAAAGCAGACGATGAGCGTGAAAGCAGCGAAAACGACATCGCCCAGCAGCAAGCGTTGGCAGCGTTAGACGCACTACCTAAAGTCTATGCCATCATCCATATTAAAAATTTAGCCGTTCTTAACCAGCAGTTAAATGGTGAAAGCTTCAGAAAAACACTCAGCACCGTACAGCACACAATTAGCGATGTATTGGCCCTTTACAACGGAACAGGTTACGAATTAGAAGGAGACCTTATTCGATTGTGCTTCGCCGCCAACGACACGGAAAACGAAGCCTTATTTCGAGCCGCGTGTAGTGCATGGCTCATCGTTGAACTCGCAAGTATTACCAATAATATCCCGCTGGATTTAGCCGCCTTCGTATCGGCTAATCACTTAGATCTGGCGCCAGCAAATCTACCCATCGCAGGCTTAGTGCTTGAATCTCATGCAGCAAGTGACGACCTTATTCGCCGTCGCCTTCAGTTTCTAGAAGTAGGGGCTTTAGATGGCCGCAAGGTAGTAGCAGGCTTTCAGCAACCCTTCCAATCACTACTAGAACGGCAACGGGCTCAACTGAGCAGCCTATAGAGCCTATTGACCAAAACGCTTGCCGCCCGACGCTAAATAGGCCAACTCCTCAGCAGTAGACTCACGGCCAAGCGCTACGTTGCGGTGAGGGAAACGTCCAAACGCTTCAATAATCTGCCTATGCTCTCGCGCGTAGGCCGCAGTTCCCTCTATATAATCCTTGTAAGGTGGCTCCGCTCTGCACGCCAATGCATCGAACAACTCAACCCCCTGCTCTTGTCGCGCCATGTCCTCGGCGTGCTGCAAAGGCATGTATACAAAAGTACACACGATTGGCGCTATCGGCATATCCAGTGACCTAGCCAATACAATATCCAGCAAGCTAAGCGCTAATGGGTCATACTCAAATGCACGCGCACTGCTACGGAAACAATTCCGACTAAACTGGTCAAACACTAGGATAGCGGCAAGCAGCTCGTTAACGGATACATTACTCTCTACATTCAGAACCTTTGCCGAGACCGGCAGCGTCTCAAATAGTGGGCCAAATACTTGGCTTATCTCTGCATCAAAACTCGGGCCGCCGCTATACCAGCGCTTAGCAACTCGGTTTAACGAAGCCGCATTCTCGACACAATTATCAAACCAAAAATTATAAATTTTATTACTGTCAATCGTTAACATAAAACACCAAATATTCAGCAAACTGTCACATTAAAGTCATCTGCCAAGCTTAGCCTGCGAAGGAAGCTAGTGCAGCTTTTTTCGAAAAGCGGCCTTACATAACGTTATACACACAGGCAAACCAGGAAAGGTTTCTATCATGATAAATGTTGAACAAGCCATCACGAACAAATTCCCCACGTTTGCTAAAAAGCCCGCTTTAATTCGTAAACCAACCCTCAAGCTATTGCAAAAACTTGTCTATGAAAATGAAATTAATGGCTTTTTAGAAAAGTACGGCGATAGCAAAGGTGTTGCTTTCATACAAAACGTCTTTGATTTTTTCTGTTTTACCTATACTGTCAACGAGCGCGATAAGGCCCGAATTCCCCCGCAAGGACGTGTCGTCATTATCGCCAACCATCCAATAGGTTCACTTGATGGCCTAGCGTTACTAAAATTAATCAGTGAAGTACGTACCGACGTCAAAATTTTAGCTAATGATATGCTAATGAATTTTGAGGGTTTACATGAACTTTTGATACCTCTCGACAACATGAATGGCAGTAGTGCCCGCAAAAGCTATAAGCGTGTTATCGAACTACTGAATCAAGATGAAGCAATTATTGTTTTTCCTGCAGGAGAAGTTTCCCGCGCCCGACCGAGTGGAGTGAAAGACGTTCTTTGGCGACCTGGCTTTTTACACTTCGCACGAAAATCTGGCGCACCATTACTGCCTGTTCATATTCAAGCAAAAAACTCACTTCTGTTTTACGGTGCATCAGCCCTCTACAAACCACTCGGCACTGCGCTACTCGCTCATGAAATGTTCAACAAACATTCGACCGAAATTCGCTTTAGTATTGGGGAACCCATATCCCCTGATGAACTCAATACCGAACAGCTTCTCGATCGCACGTTGGTAAAGCGACTAAAAAACCATGTATATAAAATTGGCAAGCACACGGGCAACCGATTTTATACACAGAAAAAAATTGCCAACGCAGAGCCTTCTAACAAAATAATGAAGGAACTTAATCAGTCGCAGAAAATAGGGGAAACTCGAGACAACAATGAAATTTACCTTCTCAATTATAAAAACAACTCCTCGGTTCTTAAAGAAATAGGTCGCTTACGCGAACTCGCCTTTCGTATGGTGGGTGAAGGTACCGGCCAAAAGCGCGATCTTGACGAATACGATCATGACTATCGCCACTTAGTATTATGGAATGCCAACAATCAGGAAATTGCCGGTTCCTATCGCATAGGCGAGGGTTTACAGGTGTTAAAAAAGAAAGGCATAAAAGGGCTTTATACCAGTAGCCTGTATCGATTTTCACCGGAAATGATGCCGTACTTTGAGCAAGGCGTAGAGCTGGGGCGCAGTTTCGTCGCGCCTCAATATTGGGGGAAAGCGTGTTTAGATTACCTATGGCAGGGTCTCGGTGCTTATTTGGCACACAATCCAAACGTGCGTTACCTAATTGGCCCCGTTAGCATGAGTGCAGATTACCCGAAAGACCTGATGGACACGTTGGTCTATTTTTATCGCCGTTATTACGCGTGTCCAAACGATTTAGCAAAGGCCAACCACCCATACCTGCTATCGACGGAAACAATGAATCGCTTAGATAAAATATTTTGTGATTACGAAGCCGATAAAAGTTTCGAGGTTATGCAAAACATTTTCGCCCAAAAAGGCCATAAATTGCCCGTTCTGTTTAAACAATACACGGGCTTATTTGAAGCCGGTGGTTTTCAATCCATAGTCTTCAGCTTAGATCCGGAATTTGGCGATTGTCTTGATGGCCTTTGCATGGCAGACCTAACAAAACTAAAGGCAAGTAAACGAAAGCGCTATATTGGTAGCTAACCTTTCCCTTTGCTATAAAGGGGAGTAACGCTCTACACCGACATAGCCAAGCTAACCCACATGGACATTAGTAAAAATATGCTAACCCAAAAGATTATCAGCCGATGGAAGACATTATTGTAAGTGGTGTGAACAAATGCATGCACACCTCGTGAAACCACATAGCACCACGCAAGGCCAATCATTACGGTAGTTTCTTGCTGTAACACTATAGCCAAAATAGACACCACATAGAATAACACTGGTGTTTCGAACATGTTCGCCAAATGTTTAGCGCCTGCGATTATAGCTATTGGGATTTCGGCATTTTTGGGGTCGTATAATCGATAATAGCCCATACTCACCTTTCGGCCTCGAACAGACTGAAACCGAAGGTAGAAATTGTAACAAATAAATAAAAATATAAAGGCTACATAGGCAAACATGGGGTAAAGCATGATTTCTTCCTTATGTTATAAACGGCCATTTAAAATCGTTTCTTCGAATGGCGCTCTTTGTTTTCCAATTTTTTCTTATCACTTTTTCGAAGTAAAACATAAGTTGCGCCATAGCTTCCGTGGTGTTTTTGAGCTGTGTGAAAAGCCAACACCGCATCAAACTGCGGCAACCAGTGTGCGACACAGCTTTTCAAGAGCGCAGGTATTTCGCGGCCCTCACCTTTGCCATGCGTAATCAAAGCGCAACGCACATCCGCCTCAAGACAATCATGTATAAATTCAAAAATAATTTTACGAGCTTGTTCGACAGTTAGTCGGTGCAAATCCAGCCGAGCATCTAACTTATACTTACCCAACCGAAGGTTTTTAAAAACACCGTGTTGCACGCCAGGGCGCTGAAAGCTTAGCTCCGCCAAGGGCTCGACAAGGTCGACGGGCACGGTTAACGGATCTTGCTTCTCTTCGGCCACCTCTTGCGCCGCTAGACGACGAGTTTCTTTATCAACGTCATTATCTTTTGACGAGTTTATTATTACGCGCTTTTCTACTTTAAGCGGTTTTACGTCATCGCCAATTAAACGGCCAAAATCATTCTCTTCAGACATACTGCTCTCGCTACTGCACTATACGGTAACAGGGTATATAGGTTTCGGTAGGTATTTTCATTCTATTTTGCTGCACAAATGAACGTAATAAACGATCTAACGGCATGATGACATTAGCATCGCCTTGAATTTCGTATGGGCCATGTTCAGCGACAGCGCGAATACCATGCTCTTTAACATTTCCATCGACAATTCCAGAAAATGCCTTTCTCAAATTAGAAGCCAATTCATGGGAGGGTTGATTTTTTGTCAACTTTAACTGCGCCATGTTGGCATGGTTTGGCAAAAAAGGTACTTGGAAGTCCTTATCGATATTAATAACCCAGTTATAGTAATAAGCATCATGCGTTTTCTTGCGATAATCTTTTACATTCGCCATACCTTTGTGCATTTTTCTGGCCACCTCGGCCGGATCAGCAAGCACAATTTCGTAGAGCGATTGTGCTTCTACACCTAACGCACCACCAATGAAATCATCAATCTGTCGAAAATATTCACCCGAACTTTTCGGCCCTGTAAAAATTAGGGGAAAAGGAAGCTCTTTATTCGAGGGGTGCAAAAGAATACCAAGTATATACAGAATCTCTTCGGCGGTGCCTGCACCGCCAGGAAAGACGACAATACCATGCCCGCTGCGTACGAAAGCTTCCAAGCGTTTTTCGATATCGGGCATTATCACCAACTCGTTTACGATTGGGTTGGGGGATTCGGCTGCAATAATACCTGGCTCAGTTATCCCTATGTATCGCCCACCTACCCGCTGCTTTGCATGCCCAAAAGTTGCACCCTTCATAGGACCTTTCATTGCCCCTGGGCCACACCCCGTACAAATATCCATTTTACGCAAGCCAAGCTGATATCCCACTTCTTTAGCGTAATCATATTCTATTTCGCCAATAGAATGCCCTCCCCAACACACCACAATACTCGGTGATATATCCGTTCTCAATAACCCTGCGTTACGTAGAATATGGAACACACCGTTTGTAATACCTTCCGATGTAGAAAAATCAGCGTCGCTATTTTCCAGTAATTCATTGTTGATGTAGATAATGTCGCGCAGAGCAGAAAATAGATGCTCTTTGATACCTTGAATAATTTCGCCATCAACAAAGGCATTGGCCGGGGCGTTTTCCAATTTGATTTTGATACCACGCTCTTGCTGAATGACATCGATAGAGAAGTCAGAAAAAGCATCGAGGACCTGCTGAGTATTATCGGTTTCGGCCCCGGTATTAAGTGCGGCAAGCGAACAACGACGAAATGTTTCGTAGACGTCTGCGTTACTACGTTTTGCTAGGCGGGCAACTTCCTCTTGAGAAAGTACATTGAGGGTAATATCAGGCGATACAAGCGCTGAAATTTTTTTATCGATAAAGACAGTACTCACGCTATTTCCTTTAGTACTCGGTTCGGATTCATACGCTGAGAATATTACCGCCAACTTGAAACTTCAAGATGACGGCAACACCAACGACAAAATTATCCGTCGCGGTTAATGTACGTGACCATGATCGAGTTCTTCAGCAGTTGCTTCGCGAACCTCTTCAACCGTTACATCAAAGTTCAATACCATTCCGGCGAGTTCGTGGTTTCCGTCGATGGAAATACCTTCCTCAGTGACTTCTTTTACCACAACAAATTGTTCTCCACCGGCTTCGGTCTGAGCCTGAAACTCCATACCCACTTCGATTTTCTCGATACCAGCAAAAGATTCACGCGGCAGTGTTTGCACTAGCTCGTCGATGTATTCGCCATAGCCATCCGCAGGCGGTACGGTAACGGTTTTCTTGTCGCCCACCACGCAACCGACAAGCGCATTTTCAAGGCCAGGAATAATATTGCCTGCACCCGCTAAATACTTCAGCGGTTCCGCATCAATAGAGGAATCCAGCACCTCTCCTTGCTCGTCAGTAAGGGTGTAATGGATAGATACCACACAGTCGTTTTCAATTTTCAAGAGAGTCTCCTATGGCGCAGGCAGCGCGTCGTTCAATTAGATCGGGAGTTTAACGCAGGCGACGTAAAATTAGTACGGCACCGCTGACCATTTGCCGAAACAAACATACGCTCTAAACAGGTCGGACGGTGGAAGACACAGCCAAACAGGACCCAAACGGCGAGTTCGTAGGGACACCAGTAGACCGCCTATCGAGAAAGAGGACATAAGGAATATAAGGTAAGGAATTGTTTGGCCCCAACGACTATTGCCGTGGGTAGCGTGATCGTCCAAGCACTCAGTTTTGTGCGGGACAACAGTCAGTGAACGGGATTAAAGAAAGCCCCGCCAACCGCTTTAGCAGTTGGCGGGTAAGCGCGAGGCTATCGCAATGGGTTTAAGCTTAACTATTTTGTTAAGCGATTTTCGATCAGATCATCCACAACACTCGGATCGGCCAATGTTGAGGTATCACCCAATTCATCCACTTCGTTTGCGGCTATTTTACGTAATATACGGCGCATGATCTTACCCGATCGTGTTTTCGGTAAGCCTGGCGCCCACTGGATTTCGTCTGGCTTAGCAATAGGGCCAATTTCTTTGACACACATGGCCACGAGCTCTTTCTTCAGCGCATCGCTAGGCTTCTCCCCTGTCATCAACGTCACGTAGGCATAAATACCCTGCCCTTTGATACTATGTGGAAAGCCAACGACAGCCGCTTCAGCCACTTTGTCATGTAGGGCTAACGCACCTTCAACTTCAGCGGTACCCATTCGGTGACCCGAAACGTTAATAACATCGTCAACGCGGCCGGTAATCCAGTAGTAACCGTCTGCGTCGCGACGTGCTCCGTCGCCGGTAAAATAGTAGCCAGGAAAAGTCGTGAAGTAGGTTTGAATCATTCGATCATGATCGCCGTAAATCGATCGAATTTGGCTAGGCCAAGACGCTTTAATCGCCAAACTACCGGCACCAACGCCATCAATTTCTTTTCCGTCTGAATCCAATAATACAGGTTCAACCCCAAAGAACGGCAACGTGGCCGAGCCTGGTTTAAGTGCCGTTGCACCTGGAAGAGGCGTTAGCATGTGCGCGCCAGTTTCGGTTTGCCACCACGTATCCATGATGGGGCAACGACCGTCACCAATCACGTTGTAGTACCACTCCCAAGCTTCTGGGTTAATGGGCTCGCCCACTGTGCCTAAGATGCGTAGCGATTGCCGTGAAGTGCTCTTTACAAAATCATCGCCTTGGCCCATCAAGGCCCTGATCGCGGTAGGCGCTGTGTAAAAGCTCGCAACGTTGTGCTTATCGCACACTTCCCAGCAACGCGCAGCCGTTGGGTAAGTAGGTACACCTTCAAACATTAAGGTTGTTGCGCCATTGGTCAGAGGGCCGTATACGATATAGGAATGCCCTGTTACCCATCCCACATCTGCGGTACACCAATAGACCTCGCCTTCCTGATAATCAAAGACATATTTATGGGTCATTGCCGCTTGTAGCAAGTAACCGCCCGTTGTATGTAAAACCCCTTTTGGCTTGCCTGTAGAGCCTGAGGTATAAAGAATAAACAACGGATCTTCTGAATCCATAGGTTCGGGAGGGCAATCAGCACCCACTTCAGCCATTTGCTCGTGGTACCATACGTCACGCACTGGGTTCCAAGCCACCTCGCCACCAGTACGTTTAACAACCAGCAACGTACTGACATTAGGGCACTGGCTTACGGCTTTGTCTGCATTGGCCTTTAATGGCACTGCTCGGCCACCCCGCAAGCCCTCGTCTGACGTAATAACAACCTTACAGTCAGAATCTTGAATACGGTCTTTTAATGCCTCGGGTGAAAAACCACCAAAAACAATAGAATGAACAGCACCGATTCTTGCGCAGGCCAACATTGCGTAGGCTGCTTCAGGAATCATGGGCAGATAGATACAAACACGATCGCCCTTCTTCACGCCACGAGCTTTCAAAACATTACCGAGTTTAGAAACTTTTTCGTGAAGCTCTTTGTAAGTGATTTTTAAATCTACGGTAGGATCATCCCCTTCCCAAATAATCGCGACCTGATCGGCACGCGTGGCTAAATGTCGGTCAACACAGTTAGTACTGACATTTAATTTGCCATCTCTAAACCATGTTGCTTCACCCTTACGGAAATCAAATTCACGAACACTGGACCACTTTTTATCCCACTTTAAAAAATCTTCTGCTTGTTGCGCCCAAAACTCGGCCGGGTCGTTTATCGACTGCGCATACATTTCATCATATTTTTCTTTATTGATATGTGCAGAAGCAGCGAAGGCTTCAGGAACGGGGTACAGATTGTTGTCTGACATGTCTCGACTCCATAGGTAAAGTTGCTTCACAGCAGACTTCAAATTAGTATTATTATTGAGGCGACGCTCTGACGATAGGTCGCCACAGAGCATCAAACGGATGAATGATAACGTGTTTCCACATTAGCAGACAGCGGGCCCAGAGAGGAATTCGACTTTGGTTGAGATGGGACAAAAAAATTTAACGTAGCCCGCAGGCATTGCTATAGGATAAAAATAAAGCGCATAAAACAGCAATGGAGAATGCCGCTGCTTTACACTGCGGCTATCACAATCATGACCAAGGAAAACCCAACCAGCGCTATGACGCTAGAGATCTATTCGAACACCACCCGCAACAAGCCAAGCGCCACCCAATTAAACACTTAACGCTGTAGGCTATTCGACCTGTACCGCAATTGTGTTGCTAGTGCGATCCACGGAATTGTCTTGCTTTAGGTAAACGAGGCGCGGTTTAAAATTTTCGGCTTCGCCTTCACTCATTTGGCCGTACGCCGCAATAATAATACGATCACCAACTTGAACTCTACGAGCCGCAGCACCGTTCATAGATATTGTTTTAGAGCCCGATTCAGCCAAAATGACATAGGTCGAAAAACGTTCGCCATTATCCACATTGTAAATATCGATACGCTCAAATTCACGCAAGCCCGCGAGCGCCACTAAATCTGCATCAATTGCACAAGAACCGTCGTACCAGAGTTCAGCCTGGGTCACACAGGCCATGTGCAACTTACCTTTTAACAGCGTAATTTGCATAAAATTGCCTCTACTTTTTTCTATTTAATACAGTCCAACTCTATGGACATGTTATCGATAAGTCTTGCGCGTTGTGTGTACATTGCGCCCAATATGGTGATATTTAAATCATCATCTGCAGCAGGCTCCAACGTTTTACTATTACAGATAGTAAAATAGTCAGGCTTAAATCCGGCCACATTAATTTGTTCTTTTGCTTCATGTTCCAAGCGAAGAAAATCTCGCTCACCTTCCACTACTTTCTGTAATACCCACTGAAGCGACCGATTCAGCTGGTTCGCATGTGGGCGCTCTTGCGCCGATATAAACCCATTTCTAGAACTCATTGCCAAGCCATCAGCTTCGCGAATAATATCGCCCGCAATTATTTTTACGGGAATACACAGGTCTTCTGCCATGCGTCGTATTATAGCTAACTGCTGGTAATCCTTAATACCAAATATCGCTGTATCGGGCTGAACTATATTGAACAACTTGGTCACCACGGTCGTTACGCCTTCGAAGTGCCCCGGTCTACTCGCACCACAAAGTACATTAGCCATAGACGGCACGATCACACGTGTCTGCTCATCCATTCCGTTGGGGTATATTTCATGCTCATCCGGACAAAACAAAAAGTCGCAGCCAATGCCCCGTAACTTATGGCTGTCCTCTTCTAACGTTCTAGGGTATTTATCCCAATCCTCATTTAGACCAAACTGGAGGCGATTCACGAATATGCTTACGACTACGACATCGCAAAGCGATTGTGCTTGCTTCACCAACGCTAAATGCGCGGCATGTAGATTTCCCATCGTAGGGACAAAAGCAACCGTTTTGTTGTCGATACGAGCCGCTTCTAACGCTGATCGAATACTATTGATATGATGAAAAATTTGCATGAAAGCCGTTATACCTAACTAGTCGTGCTGGGAAAAATATTCTGGCGCGAGGTTATCAAAACGAGTGTACTTCCCAACGAACGCTGCTCTACTTGTACCCACTTCGCCGTTTCGCTGCTTACCCACGATCAGCTCTGCCATTCCCTTATCATTACTTTCTTCGTTGTAATACTCATCGCGGTAGATAAATAAAATGACGTCCGCATCCTGCTCGATAGCACCGGATTCACGTAAATCAGAGTTCATTGGGCGCTTATTCGGGCGTTGCTCCACGCCTCGGTTCAACTGAGAAAGCGCAATAACAGGACATTCATACTCCTTCGCTAGCGCCTTCATCGAACGGGAAATCTCTGAAATCTCCTGCGTTCGCCCTTCTGTAAACCCACTGATCTGCATGAGCTGAAGATAATCGACCATGATCATGGCAGGGTTACCATGCTCACGCGCGATACGACGTGTACGTGCCCGCACCTCGTTGGGGGAGAGGCCTGCCGTATCGTCGATAAACAGCTTTTTATCTTTCATTTTACGAAATGCAGCTTCGAGCTTAGGCAAATCTTCATCACTTAAATTGCCATTGCGTAACGCGCCTTGATCAATACGACCAACAGACGAAAGCATACGCATCACTAAGGAGTCCGCAGGCATCTCTAAGCTAAAGACCAATACTGGGCGTTCTTGCGTAAACAACGCCGCTTCAACAAAATTGAGGGCTAAAGCGGTTTTCCCCATAGAGGGGCGAGCGGCAAGAATGATAAGCTCACCGCTCTGCCAGCCCGACGTTCGCTCGTCGAGTTCCGTCAATCCTGTAGAAAGGCCGGTAATATCTGAGTCGGAATTAAATAATTCATCAATTTTAGCGGCTGTTTTTTTCAGCAACGAATTAACATCTTCAAAGCCCCCTTCTTTCGGGCGCTCTTCTGCAATCTGTAATACTTTTCGCTCGGCTAGCTGAAGAAGGTCATCGGAAGCGAGGCCAGCAGGGTTGTAACTCGCCCGGCTAATTTCGGTTGCCGCCGCGATCAACTGACGCAATGTCGCTCGTTCACGCACGATTCGCGCGTAAGCCACCACATTGGCGCTGCTCGGCACATTTGTGGCGAGATCTGTCAGATAGTCGAAACCACCAGAAGCTTCGAGTTCATCCGTTTGGGAGAGAAATTCAGAAAGGGTAATAACATCAATAGGCTGATCTTTATCGATCAACAAAACCATTGCACGGTAAATATTGCGATGGCTGGATTTGAAAAAATCCGTTTCAGCTAAATTTTCAGCAACCGCGTCAAAGTTACTCATATCCTGCATTAGCCCGCCCAAAACGGACTGTTCAGCCTCCATTGAGTGTGGCAGGGGCCCACCCTCTGGCATGGCACCACTACTAGCGGAGCGTCCACGATCAGACAACTGTTGGGTTTCTAATTCAGGCATAATCGAAAATTTAACTTAAATACTCTTAATTAACTGCGCGCAAACGCAAAAAGGCGTAGACGAGCACCGGAAAAACCAGCCTCGAACTACGCCTGTACTGTAGCGTCTTACCGGCTGTATCACCAGCCAGTTAAAGCATTACTCTGCCGAAACAACCAGCTTAATAGTGTGAGTTAAATCAACGTGCAACTGAACATCAACGTCGAACTCACCTATTTCACGCAAAGTACCCTGAGGCAACTTAACCTCAGACTTAGAGACTTTTACGCCAGCAGCAGTAATCACTTCAGCAATATCGCGCGCACCGATAGAGCCAAACAATTTACCTTCATCACCTGCTTTCGCAACGATACTAAACTCGCCTTTTTCTTCGAGAAGCTTCGCACGACCTTCAGCACTTGTTCTACGGTCGGCAGCAGCAGCTTCCAACTCTGCACGACGTGCTTCGAAATCAGCAACGTTCCTAGCAGAAGCAGAAATCGCTTTACCCTGAGGAACCAAATAGTTACGACCAAAACCGGCTTTAACGGTAACTTTGTCGCCTACGGTACCTAACTTACCTACTTTTTCGAGCAGAATAACATCCATCTCGCTTTCCTCTAAAGTTTCTGCAGCAACACTATTGCTGCATCAAATTAAATCGCTTTCTGTAATCAAGCCAAACATCTGAAAAGCCAAGCAGCAGCGCGAGCAAGAGTATTGGCGGAAATAACACCAAACTAAAATACAGCCCAACTAACGCGCCAACACTCCATTTCAACCTTGCTACAAACCAGTGACATAACGCCAAGCCGGCCATCAACAAGGGCAATACTATTAGCAACTGCCAGTACAAGTAGCTATCACCCTGCCATTCGCAGTAGCAAAAGCCAATACAACAAGCCGCAGCGAGATGTATATTCAAACGCAGCTGATGAAACTCTTCCCGCAAACCACCAGGGTTAAACAGTAAGGCTTGCCACCAGCGGGCGATTAAAACACCAAACAATGCGTAAACAGCAAACGAAAACGCTATACCACCCACGATAAGCTGGCCATCTAACTCGCGCACAACGGTCACCCACTGCTCGCGCGTTTCCTTTGGCTGCGAATCTAACACCGACTGATACAAACCCAATAAACCTTCAGAGGGGTTGCTCACTGTGACCGAAGCCAAAATCGATACTAGAAAACTAAACGCAACCATTGCGCTTAGTGCTGCGGGCCAAGACGCGGTATAGCGCAACACCGTTGCCACAACATAAGCAACCAAAATGGCGCCAACACTGAGATATACCGCAAATGCACCTAGATCTTGCACTGCTATAACGGCGACAACAGCGAGGGAAACCCCACCGACAACTAATGCGCCTTCTTGCCAGCCTTTTCTTAACGTCACCAACCCTACGGCCACTGGCGTTAATAATGCTAATAGCGGGAACAGGCTTCCCACTAGGGCTATAACCATTGCTTGAAAGCGCCCGCGTAAAACAAACTCGGCAAGCGTTCGCATCATCGCGTTATAACCCTTTTGTTCGTTCGATTACTCGTGTGAATCAGTGTACGGCAACAAAGCCAAAAAGCGGGCACGCTTAACAGCGGTAGCCAGCTGACGCTGATATCGAGCTTTAGTTCCAGTAATACGGCTAGGCACAATTTTGCCAGTCTCTGAAACATAAGCTTTTAAGGTGTCTAAATCTTTGTAGTCAATTTGCTTCACGCCTTCAGCGGTGAAACGGCAAAACTTACGACGACGGAAAAAACGAGCCATGATTATTCCTCCTCACCTTTAGCTTCTTCAGAAGGCGCTTCTGCTGCTGCAGGCGCTTCTTCGGTTTTAGTTGCGGCTGCAGCTGCGGCCGAGGCTTCTACTACAGAAGCAGCTTCAGCGGCACGACGCTCAGCGCGATTTTTACGCTCACGATTCTCTAGCTCAGCTTTCTGGATTGGAGATTCTTCAGTCACCGCTTCGTCGCAACGAACAACCATGTTTCGCAACACAGCATCGTTATAACGGAAGTTAGTGGTAAGCTCTTCAAGGGCTTCATCGGTACATTCAACGTTCATCAAAACATAGTGAGCTTTGTGAATTTTGTTGATGGAGTAAGCCAATTGACGGCGACCCCAGTCTTCGAGGCGATGTACGCTGCCGCCGCTATCTTTAACGGTCGCAGTATAGCGCTCGATCATACCGGGCACCTGTTCGCTCTGGTCAGGGTGGACCAGGAACACAATTTCGTAATGAC